>Ga0209107_10001101_pt1 | contig 15089 bp, 11 predicted proteins | sample LakErihyJuly2011_2_FD_187460 | JGI IMG/M metagenome (GOLD analysis project Ga0209107, IMG submission 187460) | Freshwater microbial communities from dead zone in Lake Erie, Canada - CCB hypolimnion July 2011 (SPAdes) (version 2) | ecosystem: Environmental > Aquatic > Freshwater > Lentic >... | reverse complement strand
TGGCGCGCACCCGGTGGTACTGCGGTGGCCGCATGCGGCCATGGCGCATGTCGTCGGCACGGTGGTACATCAGCTTGCACGGGTAGCCCAAGGCCTTGGACACCTGGGCCGCCTGCTGGACCGGGTCCCAGAACAGGCGGCGCCCGAAGGAGCCCCCCGACGGGATCACGTGCGCCTTGACGGCCGTGGGCGGCAGGCCCAGGTCGATGGCCACCGACTGCGCGGCCGCGATGGGCGTCTGCATGCCGGCCCAGATCTCGCAGAACACCGCGTTGCCATTGGCATCGCGCTTGACGTCCACGATGGCGCAATCGGTTTCCAGCGCCGCGTGCGACAGCGGCGCCATCTCGAACTCGGCGTCGATCGTCACCGAGCCCAGCAGCGGGATGCTCACGGGCGGCACACCCAGCGCCGGCACCGAGGCCTTGAGCTTGGCGGTGATGGACGCGTTGCTTTCGCCGTCGATGGTGCCGGCGCCCCAGGTCACATCGAGCGCATTGACGGCATCCCAGGCCTGGCCGAAGGTCTCGGCCATCACGGCCACGCCCGGCGGGATGGGCACGATGGCGCCCCCACCCGGCAGCACGCACACGCCGATCACACCCGGCATGGCCTTCACCGTGCCCAGGTTGTTGACGCGCACCACGGTGCCCAGGATGGTGGGCGGACGGCGCACCATGGTCGGCTTGGCGTTGGGCACGGGGATGTCCAGCGTGAACTGCTTGCGCCCGGTCACGATGTCGAGCGCATCGATGCGACCGGCGGCCTTGCCCACCACGCGGTACTGAGACACCGACTTGGGCGCCACATTCAAAGGCGCAGGGATGAGCGACGCGGCCAGGGTCAGGGTGGCGTAGGCGGCCTTGCGGCCGTCCGAGGCCAGCACGTGGCCGTTCGCGGTGTTCAGCGAACTGGCCGACAAGCCCCACTGGCGTGCAGCGGCCTCCAACAAACGCGCACGAGCTTGTGCCGCCATCAACGGCAGCACGCCGGCGAAGCTGCGGATCGTGGTCGAACCGCCGGTCAGCTGGTTGACCAGGAGCTCAGGCCGCGCATCGGACAGCGTGACATCCACCATGTTCAATGGCACGTCCAGCTCTTCGGCGATCATCATCGCCAAGGCGGTGGAAATGCCCTGCCCCGACTCGGCACGCGGCAGCTCGAAGGCCACGCGGCCGTTCTTGCCCACCGACAGGCGCACCAGGGGCATCGTGGGCAGCGAGGTCAGCGTGACCGCATCGCCCAGGTCGAAGAAATCGACGGTGTCGGGCGGGGTCAGCGGCAAGGCCGCTGCGGCCTCGCGCGGTGCGGCGAAACCGGCCGCGACCGTCAGCACTGGCGCAGACAGCGCATACGTCAGCAGACCCCGGCGGCTGATGCCTGCCGGCGCTTCGGCCTCAGGTGTATGGGGGGGGATGTGGGCGTGGGCCTCGCCAGGCAGAGCGCCGGCGTCGGGCGCAACAGGGGGTACAGCTTTCACGGGCGTCTCCATCGGATGGGCGTGCGAACCGGGCACGCATCGCGAGGTCAGGGAGGCTGGAGATGCAGCCCACTGCCAGTGCGATGACGGAAATTGTGTCCAGTTCAGCCGCCATCGGCGCCGTCACTTTCCCTTGGGTAATTCCGCCTAAGGAAGGTGAGGCGATGGGACGGGAGGAGGTGGTAGGCCGTGTTGGACTTGAACCAACGACCAAAGGATTATGAGTCCTCTGCTCTGACCAACTGAGCTAACGGCCCCCGCAGGGAAGCCTGGATTGTAGGGGCCGCACCGGGTGCCGGCCGCCCACTGCGGCCCTACTTCTGACTCAGTGCGTTGGACACCAGCCGCGAGGTGATGTCCACGATCTCGATCATGCGGTCGTAGGCCATGCGCGTGGGGCCGATGACGCCCAGCGTGCCGACCACTTGGCCATCGATCTGGTACGGCGCCGACACGACCGAAAGCTCCTCGAAAGGCACGATCTGGCTTTCGCCGCCGATGTAGATGTTCACGCCCTCGGCGCGGCTGGAACCATCGAGCAGGCGCATCAGCTGGGTCTTCTGCTCGAACATGTCGAACATGCGGCGCAGCGAGCCCATGTCGCTGGAAAAATCCTGCACGGTCAGCAGGTTGCGCTCGCCGGAGACCACGACGTTGTCGGTGCTCTCGGCCATGACCTCGCCGCCCGCCTGCACCGCGGCCTGCATCAGCGAGGCCATGTCAGAGCGCAGCTGCTCGACCTCGCCTTTCAGGCGCTCGCGCATCTCCTCGATCGACAAGCCCGTGTAGTGCGCATTGAGCAGGTTGCTGGCCTCGATCAGCTGCGACTGGGTCGGGTCCTGGGCGGTGAAGATGACGCGGTTCTGCACATCGCCATCGGGCGCGACCAGGATGACGAGGATGCGGCGCTCGCCCAGGCGCAGGAACTCGATGTGGCGGAACACCGTGGCCTTGCGCGGCGCCGTCACCACGCCCACGAACTGCGACAGGCTGGAGAGCATCTGCGCGGCGTTCGAGATCACGCGCTGGGGCTGGTCGGGCTGGAGCTGGTCGCGGGTCTGGTGGGCGAGCTCGTCGAGGCTGAGCGGGCGCGCCGTCATCATGGTGTCCACGAAGAGGCGGTAGCCGCGCGCCGTGGGCACCCGCCCGGCCGAGGTGTGCGGGCTGACGATGAGGCCCAGCTCTTCGAGGTCGGCCATGACGTTGCGGATGGTGGCCGCCGACAGCTCCAGGCCCGAGGCCCGCGAGAGCGTGCGCGAGCCCACCGGCTGCCCGTCGGCGATGTAGCGCTCCACCAGCGCTTTCAAGAGGTATTTGGCCCGGTCGTCCAGCATGGTCTTCATTCTAGATGGCGCCCGCGGCACAGGGTAGGCCCGCCCTGCCGATGTCCTGATCTGACACAGCCGCTGTGGTGTAATTCTTCGCATGTCTCGCCTGCCTCCCTGCCGTTTTCGCCACGCCGCCCTGGTCGGCAAATACCAGGCCCGCGGCATCCGCGCGGTGCTGGAAGACGTGGCCCATTTGCTGGTGCGCGCCGGCCTCGACGTCTCGCTGGAGGCCGACACCGCGCTCAACACCGGCATGACCGACTACCCGGCCCTGTCCATCAAGGAGATCGGCCAGCAGTGCGATGTCGCCATCGTGCTGGGCGGCGACGGCACCATGCTGGCGATCGCCCGTGAGCTGGCGCGCTTCAACATCCCGCTCATCGGCATCAACCAGGGGCGCCTGGGCTTCATCACCGACATCCAGCTGAAGGATGTGGCCACCGCCGTGCCCCTGATCCTCAGCGGCCAGTACGAGGAAGAGCACCGCGCCATGCTGGAAGGCGCCGTGCTGCGCCCGCACAGCGGCGGCGAGCTGGAAACCATCTACGAAGACTTCGCCATCAACGAGGTGGTGGTCAGCCGCGGCGCCACCGCCGGCATGGTCGAGGTGCGCGCCGAGGTGGACGGCCAGTTCATCGCCAACTACCGTGCCGACGGCCTGATCGTGGCCTCGCCCACCGGCTCGTCGGCCTATGCCATGTCGGCAGGCGGCCCCATCCTGCACCCGGCGCTCGGTGGCTGGGTGGTGGTGCCGATCGCCTCGCACACGCTGTCGAACCGGCCCATCGTCATCCCCGACACGGGCACGGTGACCATCGAGATCGTGGCCGGCCGCGACGCCAGCATGAACTTCGACATGCAAAGCCTGGCCAGCCTGCTGCACGGCGACCGCGTCACGGTGCGCCGCTCGGCCTACACGGTGCGCTTCCTGCACCCACAAGGCTGGAATTACTACGCCACCCTGCGCCGCAAGCTGCGCTGGAACGAGGGAGTGAGCTGAAGACCATGCTGCGCCGCCTGAGCCTGCGTGATTTCGTCATCGTGTCCGAGCTGGACATCGAGCTGGACGCCGGTTTCACCGCGTTGACCGGCGAGACCGGCGCGGGCAAATCCATCCTGATCGACGCCCTGCAACTGACCCTCGGCAGCCGCGGTGACGCTGGCGTGGTGCGCGAAGGCGCAGCGCGCGCCGACCTGAGCGCCGAGTTCGAGGTCTCCCCTGCCCTGGCCGCGCAACTGCGCCCCTGGCTGGATGAAGCCGGCTTCGACACGGCCGAGCTGGACGAACGCGGTGGCCGCCTGCTGCTGCGCCGCGTGGTCGATGCCCAGGGCAAAAGCCGCGCCTGGGTCAATGGCAGCACCGCCACGCTGACGCAGCTGCGCGAGCTGGGCGAACAGCTGGTGGACATCCACGGCCAGCACGCCTGGCAAAGCCTGACGCGCGCCGACAGCGTGCGCGCCCTGGTCGATGCGCAAGCCGCGGTGGACACCACCGCGCTGCCAAGCACCTGGGCCGCCCGCCGCGAGGCCCGCCGCCGCCTGGACGAAGCCCGCGCGAAACAAGCCGACCTGGAGCGCGAACGCGAGCGCCTGCAGTGGCAGATCGCTGAACTCGCCAAACTCGCGCCCCAGCCCGACGAGTGGGAGGCGCTCAACGCCGAACACACGCGCCTGAGCCACGGCCAGTCCATCCTGGACGCGGCCCGCGTGGCGCTCGACATGGTCTCCGAGGCCGAGCTCAACGCCGAAGGCCTGACCTCGCGCGCCATCGATGCGCTCGACGAAGTCGCCAGTGTCGAGCCCCGCCTGGTCAACGCCCTGGAAGTGCTGCGCGAGGCCCAGGCCCAGCTGCAGGATGCCGCGCACAGCCTCAACGGCGTGCTGGGCCACACCGAGCTCGACCCGGACCGCCTGGGCGAGCTCGATGCCCGCCTGGCGGCCTGGATGGGCCTGGCGCGCCGCTACCGCCGCCAAGCCCACGAGCTGCCCGAGTTGCTGCAAACCTGGCAGACCGAGCTGGCCGAACTCGACGCCGCCACCGACCTGGCCGCGCTGGAACGCGACGTGACCCAAGCCCACGCCGCCTGGCTGAAGGCCGCGCAGGCCGCCTCCAAGCTGCGCAAGCAGACCGCGCCCAAGCTGTCCGAGGCCGTCACCGCGGCCATGCAGACGCTGGGCATGGCCGGTGGCCGCTTCGAGGTGGCCCTCACGCCGCAAGAAGAACCCCAGCCCTGGGGCCTGGAAACCATCGACTTCCTCGTCGCGGGTCACGCGGGCAGCACGCCGCGGCCGCTGGGCAAGGTGGCCTCAGGTGGCGAGCTCTCGCGCTTGGCGCTGGCCATCGCGGTGACGGCCTCGCAGCACGCGGCCGCGCAGCGCGGTGCCCAGGTCGCCACCCTGATCTTCGACGAGATCGATTCGGGCGTGGGTGGCGCGGTGGCCGACACCGTCGGCCGGCTGATGCAGGGCCTGGGTGCGCAGCATGAAGGCCGTCAGGTGCTGGCCGTGACCCACCTCGCACAGGTCGCCGCCTGCGCCCACCACCACCTGCTGGTCAGCAAATCGCTGCAGGGCGGCCAGACCACCAGCGACATCCGCTCGGTGGAGGACGAGGCCCGCGTGCAGGAGGTTGCCCGCATGCTGGGCGGCGCCGTCAGCGACACCAGCCTGGCCCATGCACGCGCCATGCTGGACGCGGCCCACACACAGGCTGACACGCCGGCCAGCGCCGGCCACGGCCCCAAGCGCCGCAACAAGGAAACCGCATGAGCAAGCTCGACATCGTGCTGCTGACAGGGATCTCCGGGTCCGGCAAGTCGGTGGCGCTCAACGCCCTGGAAGACGCCGGCTACTTCTGCGTGGACAACCTGCCGCCCGAATTGCTCAGCGGCATGATGTCGCTCGAAGAAGCCCGCGAGCCCAGCCTGCGCCGCCGCGTGGCCGTGGCCGTGGACGTGCGCAGCGCCCACTCCCTGCCCCACCTGATGCCCGTGCTGGCAGAGCTGCAGCAAGACGGCCACAAGGTGCGTTCGGTCTTCCTCGACGCCAGCACCGACGCCCTGGTGCGGCGCTTCTCGGAAACACGCCGACCGCACCCGCTCTCGCAGGTGCCGCAGCCCACGCCGCCCGCCGCCATGGACCTGCCACGCCGCCGCGCCCGTGACCACGACACCACCCTCGCGCCACCCGCCGACCAGGCCCTGGTCGAGGCCATCCGCACCGAGCGCGAGCTGCTGAGCCCGCTGCGCGAGGTCTCCACCGTCATCGACACCTCGCTGCTGCGCCCGGCCCAGCTGCGCACCTGGATCCGCAACATCGTGCAGGCCGCACCGGCGCGCCTGACGCTGGTGTTCGAGTCCTTCGCCTTCAAGCAGGGCGTGCCCATGGACGCCGACTTCGTCTTCGACGTGCGCATGCTGCCCAACCCCTTCTACATCAAGGAGTTGAAGCCGCAGACAGGCCGCGACCAGCCGGTCATCGACTACCTGGCGCAACAGCCCGAATCGGCCGAACTCATCGCGCAGATCGAGGCCTTCCTGCTGCGCTGGCTGCCGGCGCTCGAAGGCGACCAACGCAGCTACGTCACCGTGGCGATCGGCTGCACCGGCGGCCAGCACCGCTCGGTCTATTGCGTGGAGCAGCTGACGCAGCGCTTCTCGCCGCGCGGCGTGGTGCTGTCGCGGCACCGCGAGCTGGACGCCAAATGAACAAGGGCGCCATTGATGGCGCCCTGCGCGTCTTCGAGGACGTCAGCCCTTCATCGCCTCGCGCAACGCGGTCTTGAGCTGCTGACCGATCTCCGGCTTGCCCGCGAACGGGTCGGTCGGGTTGCGGCCCTGCACCACGTCTTCCAGGCGGGTCTGCACCATGCCGAGTGCCTGCGGGTGGGTGTAGATGTAGAACTGGCCCTTCTCGATGGCGTCGAACACCAGCGCGGCGGTGTCTGAGGCCGTGACCTTGCCCGAGGTGACGGCCTTGGTGCTCATGGCCTGGGCGATCATCTGGCTGGCCGTGGGCTTGCCCTCGCTGCGCATCTCTTTCGGGCGGTTGCGGTGCGACATGTGGATGCCCGTGGGCACGAAGTACGGGCACAGCACCGAGGCGTGCACCTGCTCGGTCACCAGCGCCAGGTCCTGGTAGAGCGTTTCGCTCAAGGACACCACGGCGTGCTTGCTGACGTTGTAGGCGCCCATGTTGGGCGAGTTCAACAGGCCGGCCATCGAGGCCACGTTGACCATGTGGCCGCGGTAGGCCGGGTCTTTCTGGGCGGCGGCCAGCATCAACGGCGTGAAAACGCGCAAGCCGTGGACCACGCCAAACAGGTTCACGCCCAGCACCCACTCCCAGTCGCGCTGGGTGTGCTCCCAGATCAGGCCGCCATGGGCCACGCCCGCGTTGTTGATGACGATGTGCGGCGCGCCAAAACGCTCCATGCACAGGTCGGCCAGGGCCTGAACGTCTTCGGCGCGGGAGACGTCACCGCGCAGCGCAGCCACTTTGGTGCCGGTCTGCTCGCCGGTGGCGCTGAGTTCGGCCACGGCCTCGTCCAGCGCGTCCTGCTGCACATCGGTCAGCACGAGGTTGAGGCCCTTCTTGGCGGCCAGGCGGGCCAGCTCCAGGCCAAAGCCGCTGCCGGCGCCGGTGATGACGGCGGTCTGGCCGCCTTGCAAAGTGAGGTTCGACATGGTGGGTGTCTTGTGATGTGTGGTTGGATGCTTGTGTGCGTGGCTCAGACCAGCTTGACCAGCTGCTTGCCGAAATTCTTGCCCTTGAGCAGGCCCAGGAAGGCCTCCGGCGCACTGGCGATGCCCTCGGCGACCGACTCGCGGAACTTCATGCGGCCCGTGGCGACCATGCCGCCCAGCTCCTGCATGGCCTCGGGCCAGACCTCGGGGTGCTCGCTGACGATGAAGCCCTGCAGCTTCAGGCGGCTGATGAGGATGAGCGAGGGGTTGGCCATGGGGATGGGCTGGCCGCTGTAGCCGGCGATCATCCCGCAGAAGGCGATGCGACCGAAGGCGTTCATGCGCAGCATCACGGCGTCCAGGCCCACACCGCCGACGTTCTCGAAGCAGCCGTCGATGCCCTGCGGCGCGGCGTCGCGCAAAGCGGCCGAGAAGCTGCGCAAATCGGTCAGGGCCTTGTGGTCGAGGCAGGCGTCGAAGCCCAGCTCCTCGGTGACGTAGCGGCACTTCTCCGGGCCACCGGCAATGCCCACCACGCGGCAGCCGCGGGCCTTGGCCAGCTGGCCGACCACGCTGCCCACCGCGCCACTGGCCGCACTGACCACGACGGTCTCACCGGCCTTGGGCGCGATGATCTTGACCAGGCCGTACCAGCCCGTCACACCGGGCATGCCGACCGCGCCCAGGTAGGCCGACAGCGGGATCTGGCGGGTGTCCACCTTGGTGATGGCGCCACGCTGGCTGGCGTCGATGAGGCTGTACTCCTGCCAGCCGCCCATGCAGACGACGGCATCGCCCACGTCGAAGCGCGGGTGCTTGCTGGCCACCACCTCGCCCACCGTGCCACCGATCATCACGGCGTCCAGGGGCTGGGGCTCGGCGTAGCTCTTGCTGTCGCTCATGCGGCCACGCATGTAGGGGTCGAGCGAGAGGTAGTGGTGGCGCACCAGCACCTGGCCCTCCGCCAATTGCTCGGCCGTGGGCACGGGCGCTTCGACCAGTTTGAAGTTCTCAGGCGTGGGCTCGGCGGCGGGGCGCGAGGCCAGCAGGATCTGGTGGTTGACGAGACTCATGGGTCGCTCCTGGGGAATCCGGTGAAGGGATGGAAGGGCGTGGGTGGCTCGAACGTGGTTCAGTCCGAGCCGGCGTGGCGCGCCAGTGGCTTGACCTCGCGGTCACCGACCGGCAAGGCGCGCAGGAACTTGAAGGTGCCCGTGGCATGGGCGCACAGGCGGTCGTGGGCGTCAAGCACCCGGGCCTCGGTGAAGGCCATGGAGGCGGTGGTGTGCAGCACCGTGCCGACCACGCGGATGCGGCCCTGCGCCGGGCGCATGAAGCTGGTTTTCATCTCGATGGTCACCAGGCCCGGGCCGCCGTCCGGCTGGTCCAGGTTGCGGCTGCGCGCGGCGTGGGCCATGGCCACGTCCATCAGCGTCATCTGCAGGCCACCGTGGGCCACGCTGAAGGAATTGGTGTGGCGCTCTTCGACGTCGAGCGTGATCTCGGCCTCGCCATCGGCAAAGCGCTGCAACTCGCAGCCCAGGCCGACGAGGAAGGGGATGTGAACGGGAAAGGGGATGGCCATGGGGTGTCCGTTCGGCGCCGCCTCAGCCGCCGATCAAGGCGCTGACGCCACCGTCCACCGCCAAGACCTGCCCGGTGATGTGCTTGCCCGCCTCAGAGGCGAACAGCAGGGTCACGCCCTTGAGGTCCTCGTCGTCGCCCAGGCGCTGCAGCGGCGCGCCCGCGGCCAGGCGCTCTTCGCCCACCGCGGCCAGAGTGCCGGCCGTCATCTTGCTGGGGAAGAAGCCCGGCGCGATGGCGTTGACGCGGATGCCCAGGTGCCCCCACTCGCAGGCCAGGGCCCGCGTGAAGTTCACCACCGCGCCCTTGCTGGTGTTGTAGGCGATCGTCTGCATGAAGGGGTGGTTGCCGCCCAGGCCCGCGATGGAGGCCAGGTTGATGATGCGGCCCTGCTGGCGCGGGATCATGCTGGCCTTGGCAATGGCTTGCGACAGCAGGAAGTAGCCGCGCACGTTGAGGTTCATGACCTTGTCCCAGGCCTCCAGCGGGTGGTCTTGCGCGGGGGCACCCCAGGTGGCGCCGGCGTTGTTGACGAGGATGTCCACGTCGCCCACGCGCTCCAGGGTCTCATCGGCCAGGCGCTGGATGTCGGCGGGGTTGCCCGCGTCGGCGGCGATCCAGCGGGCGTCGATGCCGGCGTCCTGCAGCGCCATGACGGCCTGCTCCAGGTCGGCGGCCTTGCGCGAGCTGATGACGACCTTGGCGCCGGCCTCGCCCAAAGCGTGGGCCATCTGCAGGCCCAAGCCGCGCGAGCCACCGGTGATGAGGGCGGTCTTGCCGGTGAGGTCGAAGAGTTGCTGGACGGTGCGGGGGGTGCTCATGTCGGAGGTGCCTTCAGCGGGTTCAGACGAAGTAGTCGATCACCTGACGGCCAGCGGCCATCTCGCGGATCTGCGCGACCACGCCCTGGTGGTGCGGGTGCGGCTGGTAGGCGGCGAGCGCGGCGGCGTCGGCGAAGGTGGAGACCAGCACCACGTCGGCGGTGGCTTCCAGGCCTTCGGTCTTGATGCCCACGTCGAACTCGTGCATGCCGGGCACCAGGCCCTTGCAGGAGTCGAGCAAGGCCTTGACCTGGGGGGCGTCTTCCGCACGCTTGAGCTGGAACATCACGATGTGTCGGATCATGTTTTGGCTTTCAAAAATCAGCAGGGGCGCAGTGGCTCAGAACCAGTCGGCCTGGGCTTGCGCGCAGGTCAGGTCGCGGCGCGAGACCACGCCCAGCCAGGCGTCGATCTTGGGCAGCTCGTAAGAGAAGAAGTAATCGGCGGTGGCCAGCTTGCCTTGCAGGAAGCCGGCGCCCAGCGGGGACGCGTCCCAGGCACCAGCCGCTTGCGCCGCCTTGGCGGCCAGGGCCAGCTCCAGCCAGACCCAGGCCAGCACGGTGTGGCCAAAAGCCTGCAGGAAGGGCGTGGCGTTGGCCAGGGCCTCTTCGGGCACGCCGGTGGACCAGGCCGCCTTGGTCGTGGCGCCCACCTTCTGCAGCGCTTGGGCCAGGGCGTTGGCGTGGCCAGCCAGGCCATCGACGTGGCCGGCTTTCTGGATGGTTTCGCTGATGCGCTCGGCCAGCACGCTCAAGGCCTTGCCGCCGTTCATCACCACCTTGCGGCCCAGCAGGTCCAGGCCCTGGATGCCATGGGTACCCTCGTGGATCATGTTGAGGCGGTTGTCGCGCCAGTACTGCTCGACGGGGTAGTCACGCGTGTAGCCATAGCCGCCCAGGATCTGGATGGCCAGGGAGTTGGCCTCCTGCGCCCACTCCGAAGGCCAGCTCTTGGCCACGGGGGTCAGCAGCTCCAGCAACAGGCCGGCCTTCTCGGCCTCTTCGCCGGTGCCGGTCTGCTCGTCGTCCAGCAGGTTCGCGCACAGCAGCCCCAAGGCCAGGCCGCCTTCGGCGATCGCCTTCTGCATCATCAGCATGCGCTTCACATCGGTGTGCTCGATGATGGGGATCTGCGGCGCGCTGTGGTCCTTGCCACCGCTGCCCATGCGCCGGCCTTGCGGGCGCTGCTTGGCGTAGTCCAGCGAGTACTCGTAGCCGGCATAGCCCAGCATGGTCGCGCCCAGGCCCACGCTGGTGCGGGCCTCGTTCATCAGCGTGAACATGCACTTCAGGCCCTCGCCTTCCTTGCCAATCAGGTAGCCCACCGCACCGGCTTCGCCGTTGACGGGGAACTTGCCTTCACCGAAATTCAGCAAGGTGTTGACGGTGCCGCGGTAGCCGCACTTGTGGTTGAGGCCGGCCAGGGCCACGTCGTTGCGCTGCGCCGTGATCGTGCCGTCTTGCTGAACCAGCTTGCGCGGCACGATGAACAGCGAGATGCCCTTGACGCCCGCCACCGGCTTGCCATCGGGCCCGGGGATCTTGGCCAGCACCAGGTGGACGATGTTCTCGCCCATCTCGTGCTCGCCGCCCGAGATCCACATCTTGTTGCCCTTGAGGCGGTAACGCGGCCCCAGGCTGTCGGCCTGCCAGCCGATGCCCGTGCCGTCACCGGCCACATCGGGCACGGCGCGCGTGGCGATGTCCGACAGGCTGGAGCCGGCCTGCGGCTCGCTCAGGCACATGGTGCCGAAGGTGCGGCCTTCGAAGCCACCCTTGGCGAACACCTCGACCTGCTTCGGCGTGCCGTGCGCCAGGATGGTGTTGGCATTGCCGCGCGTGAGCATGGGGTACGCCGCCAGCGAGACACTGGCTTTGTAGAAGAAGCTCATCGAGGCGATTTCCACCACCGTGGGCAGCTGCATGCCACCCACTTCGGCGTCCTTGCTCGCGGCCATCAGGCCCGACTCGTTGAAGGCGGCCATGGCCACGGCCGTCTCTTTGGGCAGGGTCACGGTGACGCCGTCGAACTCGGGCTCGTGCGTGTCGGTCAGGCGGTTGAGCGGCGCGAACTGCTCTTGCGCGATCTTCTCGCTGAGGTCGAGCACGGCGGTGAAGGTCTCGCGGTTGTGCTCGGCGTGGCGCTCGCGCTGGCACAGGCTTTCGGCCTGCAGCCAGTCGTAGAGCAGGAAATCAACGGTGGCGCGGTGGGTCATGGTGTGTCTGAAAAAAGAGGGGCGCAGGCCTCAACGGCCCTTGAAGACGGCCTCGCGGCGCTCGATGAAAGACAGCACGCCTTCGGCGGCGTCTTCGCTTTGCATCACGGGGTGCAGGTCCTGGAAAAGGTGCTTCGCCGCTTCGGCCTCGCCCTCGTTCCAGGCCGTGCGGGTGGACTTGAGCACGTTCTGCACGCCCAGCGGCGCGGCCTTGGCGATGGCCTCGGCGATCTCGCGGGCCTTGGCCAGTTGCTGCCCCGCGGGCACCACCTCCTGGACCAGGCCCGTGCGCAGGGCTTCTTCGGCGTACCAGAAGTCGCCCGTCAGCAGGTAGCGCTGGGCGGCACCCCACCCCATCTGGCGGGGCAGGCGCAGCGTGGCACCGCCACAGGGGAAGATGCCGCGCTTGACTTCGAGCATGGCGAAGCGCGTGTCGTCGGCGGCCACGCGCACCTCGGTGTTGAGCATGACCTCGACACCCCAGGTGAAGCAGTTGCCCTGCACCGCCATGACGATGGGCTTGCGGTGGCGCTCACCGAAGAGGCCGAAGGGGTCCACCTCGCCCTCGCCCACCTCGAAGCCCTTGCCGTTGCCGAAGATGGGCGCCCACTTGTCCAACTCGACGCCGGAGGTGAAGTGCTTGCCTTCGGCGTGCAGCAGGGCCACGCGCAGGTCGGGGTTGCGGTTGAGTTCGCCCAGGGCCCGGGCCAGGTCCACGTACATCTCGGGCGACAGCGCGTTGTGCTTGTCCGCGCGGTTGACCTTGATCTCCAGGATGTGGCCGTTGACCGTCGTTTCGATGTGCGCCATGGGGTGTCTACTGTGCGTTCTCTGCGTCCCTTGCCGATCAGCCGGTGAAGCCCTTGCCCTCGGACGCCAGCTTGGCCAGCAGCGGGGCGGGCGTCCAGAAGGCGGGGTCGCCGTTGGGGTTGGCCGCGAAGCCCTTCATCAGCGCGACCACCTGGGGCAGGCCCAGCATGTCGGCGTAGAGCATGGGGCCGCCGCGGTAGACAGGGAAGCCGTAGCCGGTCAGGTAGACCATGTCGATGTCCGAGGCCTTGGAGGCGATGCCCTCTTCCAGGATCTTGGCGCCTTCGTTGACCATGGCCAGCACCAGGCGCTGCACGATCTCGTCGTCGGAGATGGCGCGCGGCGTCACGCCCTTGTCGGCGCGCACCTTGTCGATGCAGGCCTGCACCTCGGCCGAGGGCACGGGCTCGCGCTTGCCCACCTCGTAGTCGTACCAGCCCTTGCCGACCTTCTGGCCGAAGCGGCCGAGCTCGCAGATGGCATCGCCCACGGGGCTGTAGATGACGTCGGGTTGCTCGACCTTGCGGCGCTTGCGGATGGCAAAGCCGATGTCGTTGCCGGCCAGGTCGCCCACGCGGAAGGGGCCCATGGCCCAGCCGAAGGCTTCGGCGGCCTTGTCCACCTGCTGCACGGTGGCGCCCTCTTCGACCAGGAAGAAGCCTTGGCGCACGTACTGCTCGAACATGCGGTTGCCGATGAAGCCATCGCACACGCCCGAGACCACGGCGACCTTCTTGATCTTCTTGGCCACGGCCATCACGGTGGCCATCACGTCCTTGGCGGTGTGCTTGGAGCGCACCACTTCCAGCAGGCGCATGACGTTGGCCGGGCTGAAGAAGTGCAGGCCGATGACATCACCGGGGCGCTTCGTGACTTCGGCGATCTTGTCCACGTCCAGCGTCGAGGTGTTGGACGCCAGGATGGCGCCTGGCTTCATGACGGCGTCCAGCTTGGTGAAGACCTGGGCCTTCACGCCCATGTCTTCGAACACGGCCTCGATGACCATGTCGGCCTGGGCGATGTCCTCGTAGCTCAGGGTGGTGGTCAGCAGGGCCATGCGCTGCTCGTACTTGTCTTGCGCCAGCTTGCCCTTGGCCACCTGCGCTTCGTAGTTCTTGCGGATGACACCGACGCCACGGTCGATGGCCTCTTGCTTCATCTCCAGCAGCTTGACGGGGATGCCGGCGTTGAGGAAGCACATGGTGATGCCGCCGCCCATGGTGCCGGCGCCAATCACGGCCACGTTCTTGACATCGCGCAGCGGCGTGGTGTCGGGCACATCGGGGATCTTGCTGGCGGCGCGCTCGCCGAAGAAGGCATGGCGCAGGGCGCGGGCCTGGTCGCTGGTGACCAGCTTGGCGAACACGTCACGCTCGTAGGCGATGCCGGCGTCCAGGTCCAGCTTCGTGGCGGCTTCGACGCAATCGACGCAGCGCTGCGGCGCTTCCAGGTTCTTGCGGGTCTTGGCCAGCTCGGCGCGGGCCTTGGCGAAGGCGTCCGCATCGGCCGGGGCGGCGACGCTCAGGTCACGCACCGAGGGCAGCGGGCGGGCATCGGCCACGCTGTGGGCGAAGGCGATGGCGGCGGGCAGCAGGTCGCCGTCCACGAGTTGGTTGAAGAGCTTCTGGCCGGGCGCAGCAGCGAGCTTCTCAGACGGCACCGAGGCGCCAGTGGTGATCATCTGCAGGGCGGTTTCCACGCCCAGCACGCGCGGCAGGCGCTGCGTGCCACCGGCACCCGGGACGATGCCGATGTTCACTTCGGGCAGCGCGATCTGCGTGCCCTTGGCGACGACGCGGTAGTGGCAGCCCAGGGCCAGTTCCAGACCACCGCCCATGGCCACGCCATGGATGGCCGCCACGACGGGCTTGGCCGATTGCTCGACCGCGGCAATGGTCACGTGCAGGTCAGGCGCTGCGAAAGCCTTGGGGCTGCCGAACTCCTTGATGTCGGCACCGCCGCAGAACACCTTGCCCGAACCGATGATGACGACCGCCTTCACGGCCGCGTCGGCATTGGCTTGCGCCAGGCCATCGACGATGCCGGCGCGCGTGCTCTGGCCGAGGCCATTGACGGGGGGGTTGGCGAGGGAGATGACGGCCACGCCGTCGGTGACTTGGTAGGTAGCGCTCATGGCAATGTCGGTGGCGTTCGGTGGAAACACAC
>Ga0209107_10001099_pt1 | contig 15106 bp, 17 predicted proteins | sample LakErihyJuly2011_2_FD_187460 | JGI IMG/M metagenome (GOLD analysis project Ga0209107, IMG submission 187460) | Freshwater microbial communities from dead zone in Lake Erie, Canada - CCB hypolimnion July 2011 (SPAdes) (version 2) | ecosystem: Environmental > Aquatic > Freshwater > Lentic >... | reverse complement strand
ATGGTTTTGCAACCCTTTAACCATCAAGCAATTTAGCTTGTTTATTCTTTTGAAGTATAAGCAGAACCACCGATATTTGCAGTACGAATGAACGTTAGCATGAACCTATCTTTAGATAATACCCAAAATGCATTTGCCTATAAGTCAAATGCCGATTTACGTAAAGCCAATTTTTTATTTACTGTAATTCAAAGCCCATTAATTGTATCTATCGCAACCAATGTGACTCCTTTTTTAATGAAGTCGGGGTTGCCCGTTAACGGCATTATTCGTAGTACCATTTTCAAACAATTCGTTGGCGGAGAAACTTTAGAGGATTCAGCAAGGGTGACTAAGCAATTGGGGGCTTATGGGGTTCAAGTCATATTGGATTATGGTGTGGAGGCAAAAGAAGGAGAAGAAAATTTTGACGCAGTCACTGAAAAATTTATTGAAGCAGTTGAATTTGCAGCTACTGAAAAAAATGTGCCTTTTGTAAGTGTGAAACTAACGGGATTGGCCAGCATGAATTTATTGGAAACATTGAACGAAGCGCCAAGATTAAGAAGTGGCATTCATGATAGCGAAAGCCAAACTGCTGAGTGGGATAGGGTTAGAGAAAGGATGTATGCAATTTGTGATGTTGCAACCGAAAAAGGTATTGGCATTTTAATAGATGCAGAAGAAACTTGGATTCAGGATCCTATTGATCGATTGGCTATTGAATTAATGGGCGTATACAATAAAGAAAAGGTAGTCGTGTATAATACGTATCAATTGTATCGACATGATCGATTACATTTTTTAAAAATATCACACCAACTTGCTGTAGAAGGTAATTTTATATTAGGTGCAAAATTAGTGCGAGGCGCCTATATGGAAAAAGAAAGAGAACGTGCTTTGGCGATGAATTATCCTTCGCCTATTCATGATGATAAAAATGCTACAGATATTGATTTTGATGCTGCTACATTGTATTGTATTCAAAATAAAGAAAATATTTCCTTGATTGTAGCTTCACATAATGAACAGAGTAATTTAATTATTGCTACCAAAATGCAAGAATTAGGCATGTCGAATAATGACCCTAAAGTGCACTTTTCACAATTATTTGGGATGAGTGATCATATCAGCTTTAATATGGCTTTGGAAAATTACAATGTCAGTAAATATTTGCCTTTTGGACCCATTCAGGACGTTATTCCATATTTGATGCGTCGTGCACAGGAAAATTCAAGTGTAAATGGTCAAACGAACCGTGAATTATTGTTAATCCGAAAGGAATTGGCTAGGAGAAAGTCAAAAAAATGATTTCTACATAATGGGTATTGGTTGTAAATTGCACTATGCAACAATACCTGAATTTATTACAACATATTATTGACGAAGGGACTCCGAAAACCGATCGAACAGGTACAGGAACCAAAAGTTGTTTTGGATATCAACTGCGATTTGATCTTTCCAAAGGCTTCCCTTTGGTCACGACAAAAAAATTACATCTTAAAAGTATCATCTATGAATTGTTATGGTTTTTAAAAGGGGATACCAATATTAAATATTTAAAGGACAACGGGGTTCGTATATGGGATGAGTGGGCGAATGAAAATGGTGACCTTGGTCCGGTGTATGGAAAACAATGGCGCAGCTGGGAAGGGGCGAATGGTGTTGTTGTTGATCAAATAAAAGATTTAATTCATCAAATAAAAACGACCCCTGATAGCAGACGCTTAATTGTGAGCGCATGGAATGTGGGTGATTTATCTAAGATGGCTTTAATGCCTTGTCATAATATGTTTCAGTTTTATGTTGCTGATGGAAAATTAAGTTGTCAATTATACCAACGTAGTGCAGATGTTTTTTTAGGCGTGCCTTTTAATATTGCTTCTTATGCTTTATTAACCATGATGGTAGCGCAGGTATGCGATTTGCAATATGGTGATTTTGTGCATAGTTTTGGTGATGTTCATTTATATAATAATCATGTGGAACAAGCGCAATTGCAATTGTCCAGAACTACTTTTCCTTTACCCACTATGAAAATAAATCCAGCTGTTAAAGATATTTTCAGTTTTGAGTTTAGCGATTTCACTTTGGAAAATTACCAATCACATCCTTCTATTAAAGCACCTGTGGCGGTATAAAAATTTAGTATTATGAAAATTACTTTAGTAGTTGCTGCTTCTGACAATAATGTGATTGGAAAAGATAATCAATTGCTGTGGCATTTGCCTAAGGATATGCGCTTTTTTAAAAATACCACCTGGGGCCTGCCCATCGTCATGGGGCGAAAAACTTTTGAATCTTTGGGAAGTAAGGTTTTGCCTGGGCGTTTAAATTTAATTTTATCCAATCAAAAAAATATTAAAACCAATGGTGCTACATTGGTTCATACTTTGCAGGATGCAGTGAATATAGCTGCTCAACAGGATTACAAACAATTAATGGTTATTGGGGGTGGTCAAATTTATGAACTTGCTTTGCCGTTAGCGCACACCATCATGCTGACTAGGGTGCATACCACCATTGAAGGAGATGCTTTTTTCCCAACTTTAAATGAGGATTGGGTAAAGAAGGAATCCACTTTTTACAATAGTGATGAGAAGCATTCTTATTCATTCGATATTGAATGTTGGCAAAGAAAATAAAATATGCATTCAAACGCCCAACTCGCTTTTAAATTTATTAAATACTATTTAACCGCCTCCAACGGAAAGGGTCATGGTATTCATTCTCCATTTGTTTACGATTTTATTACAAAAGTTTTAAATAAAACGAATGCGCCTGAAAATACTTTTGAGATAGAGTCGCGAAGAAAATTGTTGGAATCGAACACAAGCGTAATTGAAGTACTAGATAGAGGTGCGGGTTCTCGAACATCTGAATTAAAGAAAAGATCAATCAGCAGTATTGCGAAGTCGGCCCTTAAGCAAAAAAAAATAAGCCATTTGTTGTATCGGATGGGTGTTTATTTTAATCCCTGCAATATTTTAGAAATGGGTACTTGCTTTGGTATAACATCAAGTTATTTAGCGATGTCCATGCCAAACCAAACCTTGTTCACCATGGAAGGAGCGCCTGCAATAGCGAAAGAAGCCCAAGCTACTTTTGATTTATTGCATTTGAAAAATATACATATTATCGAAGGCGATTTTGCGACAAGCCTTCCTGTATATTTAAACTCCATTTCTCATATCGGCATGGTGTATATTGATGGTAATCATCGTTATGCGCCTACCATGGAATATTTTAAACTTTTATTAAGCAAAGTTAACGAACAGTCTGTTTTAATTTTTGATGACATATATTGGAGTAGTGAAATGGAAAAAGCCTGGGACGAAATTAAAAAGCAAGAGGAAGTAACTTTAACCATAGATTTGTTTCATGTAGGTATAGTTTTTTTTAGAAAAGAAAATAAACAAAAGCAACATTTTACCATTAGATATTAATTTCAAATATAAATACTTGTTACCTACACCATTTTTAGATTCATTAGCAGGCTTGCCTGGGTTTGATAAAAACGCTTTTGAGCAAGTCCATGCCCAAGGGGAACAAATTACATCGGTTAGGTTAAATAAGTATAAGCAGTTCGATTTAAATTCACATCCTTTTTTAAAACCTACAACACCAGTGTCTTGGTGTGATCAAGGCCTTTATTTAAGTGAGCGTCCGCTATTTGTGTTAGATCCTTTATGGCATGCGGGTGCATATTATGTACAAGAGGCCAGCAGTATGTTTATACAATATTTGTTGCATGAATTAAATATGGATACCACATCCATAGTACTTGATTTATGTGCTGCGCCCGGTGGGAAAAGTACTTTATTGGCAAACTGGTTTAGAGATGGGTTGGTCGTTGCCAATGAAACTATCAAAGGGCGCAATGCAATCTTGGTAGAAAATATTACCAAATGGGGAGCAGATAATATGATTGTCACGCAGAATGACCCGGGACATTTTAAAGCCTTGCCTGCTTTTTTTGATTTAGTGATGATTGATGCACCTTGCAGTGGTAGTGGTTTATTTCGTAAAGATATTTCTGCAATTTCAGAATGGAGTTTGGATAATGTGCAACATTGTAGTTTAAGACAACAACGCATCATTGAGGAGTCGTTGGATACTTTAAAGGAAGGCGGCTATTTGATTTATTCCACTTGTTCTTATTCCTTTGAAGAAGATGAAAAAATAATGGATCAAATTGCAAATTTACCAGGAATGGTGAATGTTAATATTTCAGTGCCAGCATCCTGGAATATTATTTCCTGTGAAAGTCCCGAACATCTATGTCAAGGATTCAGATTTTATCCTGACAAAATAAAAGGGGAAGGTTTTTTTATTTCTGTATTTAAAAAAGAAACATCAAGCAATAACAATAACACGTCAGATTCATTTAAATTTACCCCCTTATCAAAGAATGAATTAGTGGTAGCAAAATCATTCTTTGAATTACCAGTTACGCATCAATACTTATCACATCAAAATAGTATGATTGCCATTCCGATTTTATTTGGAGCATCTATTTTGTCCATCTTGAGTCATTTATATGTAAAAAAATTGGGCTTGGACTTGGGGGCAGTTAAAGGGAAGGACTTTATTCCATCCCATGCTTTGGCAATGAGCTATTGGTCCAATTTGCCTTTCGCAACCTTTGAAGTGGATACCGAAACCGCGCTCAATTACTTAAGACGCGCGGATCTTCAACTAGCTGGAAATGTGGGTTGGCATTTAATCAAGTACCAAGGAATTGGTCTTGGATGGGCTAAATTGTTGCCCAATAGAGTGAATAATAACTACCCGAATGAATGGAGGATATTGAATTACTAGCATTTACATATATTATTAAATATAGATACTAATTTTTAGCCTTTTCTTTGCACTTGATTTTTGTACCTTTGCGGTATGTTTAAATATGGCCTTTTTTTGTTCTTGTTTATTGTAAGCGCATCTGCGCAAGGGTATAGTATTGCCCCTCTGCAAGTAAAATCAGCCAAAAAAAAGGTACCCCAGAAAAAAACGGCTACAACAAGCAAGAAAAAAACCACCGCAAGTAAAAAAGTAACTCCAAAAAAGGGAGCGATCACCCTTGCTAAAAATCCAGCAAGCACGTTTGCAAAAAAGGGCAGTGCTGTAAAAACGGCAAGCGCAACAAATAAAATCACTCCCAAAAACTCAATCCGAAAAAGAACAACGCATAAAAAAGGGAGTGTTAAGCGGAAATCTCGTTACCGTTCAAAGTATATGGCGGTTAAAAAAGTAGATACGGTTCGTCAAAACACTTTGCAAGTAATTTCTTTAAATAAAGAAAAAGCAAGAGTCAACGATAGTATTCATAATGCATTAATCAATCATCAAGGGGAAGGTGTAAATACAACAAAAGTAGATGAAGGTTATTTTGCGACATTATTTTCAGATCAAAAAAAATCTGCCTCTTTTCAAACATTAGATGGAACTGCTTCCGTATTTAAAAGCATAAGTGGATGGCAGGATAAAAAGTTTTATATTTTGACCAATGAAATCCCTATTGGGACGATTGTAAAAATTACCACTACCGATTTTAAAACTATTTGTGCTAAAGTGATTAACGCCCTTCCGGATGTAAGCAATTCAATTCAATATAGGTTGAGTGATGCTGCTGCTGCAATTTTAGGAATCACCAATAAAACTTTTCAAATTACCGTTACTTATTAATTCAATTTTATGAAATGTAAATTATTTGTATCCCTTTTGTTTATGGGACTTGTTTTAGTAAGTTGTGGACAGTCGAACTCAAGTGGGGAGCAGCTAGTAGCGTCAAGTTCAAATAATGGTGAAACTATTTCAGCTGCTTCATTCAAACAAGCAATTGCTGTCAAAGGCGTTCAAGTATTAGATGTTCGAACTGCCAATGAATTTAATGGCGGTCATATTTCCCATGCATTGCAAGCGAATTGGATGGACAAAACTGAATTTACAGATCGAACACAACATTTGGATAAAACCCAGCCTATTTACATTTATTGTCAAGCGGGTGGTCGTAGTGCTTCTGCCCAAACTTTTCTAATTGAAAAAGGATTTAAGGTAATCAATTTAGAAGGAGGTATGAGCAATTGGAAAATGAATGGATTGCCTGTTGATGGTGCAGGTAATATTCCTCAAATGCGTACCACGGATTTCGAAAAAGTGATTGCAACCAACAAAATTGTATTGGTGGATATTGGCGCAGATTGGTGTCCACCATGTCGAAAAATGTTGCCAGTTTTAGAAACATTAAAAAAACAACCAGCAAATCCCTTTTATTTTTTAGCAGTGGATGGCGGTAATGATATTGATGTGATGAAAGCCTTAAATTCTGAAGGCCTTCCCACTTTTATCATTTTTAAAAATGGCAAAGAAGCTTGGAGACATCAGGGTATTGTAACATTGGAGGATTTTAATAACGCGTTGAAATAAATATAATTACATCATTGGTTGTTCCTATAAGTGCGCTAATAAATATAATTTGATTTTAGCCTGGTTTTCGATAACCTCTTAAGAAATCTATAATTGGCATGCGTTTTTTCCCTTCCCATTGAATATCCGCGAGTCCAATATAGCCGTCCTTACATGCAATTTTTGCAAAAGTTTTCCCGTCGGTACTAAAACTTCCAGGCGCTTCATTTGGGGTTGCGTCGATAATTTGTGTTAAAAAAAGTTTTACAATTTTTCCATCAATCTTGGTAATAGCGCCAGGGAAAGGGGCCAATCCTCTTATTAAATTATGTATTGCGGCACATGACTTGTCCCAATCTATTTCACAATCCTTGGTAAAAATTTTTGGCGCATGCTTGATCGTGTCATTTCCAATTACTTGGTCCTGTGGCACTGCTTTAATACTATTGTCAAATAAACCATATAATGTTTTTACCAATAATTGTGCACCCACTTCCATCATGGTGTCATGTATTTCGCCAGCGGTATTATTAGGCGCAATAGGGATGTGGTCCTGTAATAAAATGGCACCTGTGTCAATCGCATGTTGTAATTGAAATGTAGTGACGCCTGTTTCTTTTTCACCATTGATAATTGCCCAATTGATAGGCGCAGCACCACGATATTGTGGCAATAATGAGCCATGGACATTTAAGGTTCCCATCGGAGGGAATGACCATATTTGCTCAGGTAACATTCTAAATGCAACCACCACTTGCAGGTCCGGTTTCCATTGTTTTAATGCTTCAAAAAACTCAGGAGATTTTAATTTTTCAGGTTGTAAAATAGGTAAGTCATGGGCTAGGGCAAATTGTTTAACCGCGCTTTGTTGTAGCTGCATGCCCCTGCCAGCTGGCTTATCCGGCGCAGTAACTACGCCCACCACATTCATTTTGGCTTGCAATAATGCATTTAAAGATGCCACTGCAAATACCGGCGTTCCCATAAAAACAATCCTTGGTTTATTGTCCATGGGGCAAAGTTAGTTTATCTGTCATAATTATGTACTTTTGCGCTTTGCACCCTAGGTGCTTTATTAAAAATAAAACAATATGCAACAAGTAAAAAATGGGGATACCATCCAAGTGCATTATCACGGTACATTGACTAGTGGTGAAACATTTGATTCCTCAACAGGTAGAGCTCCCTTAGAATTTGAAGTAGGCACAGGTATGGTAATTCCAGGATTTGACAGCGGTGTGCTTGGAATGACAGTAGGCGAGAAAAAGACGATACAAATCCCATTTGCGGAGGCATATGGTCCAAAGCAACCTGAAATGATTGTTGAATTCCCTAAATCGCAGTTTCCTGCCGATTTAAATCCAACCATTGGAATGGCGTTGACGATGAATAATGGTCAAGGACAGCAATTTCAAGTAACTGTAGTTGAGGTTAAAGAGGAAGTAGTGGTATTAGATGCGAATCATTCTTTAGCGGGGCAGGATTTAACCTTTGCTTTAGAATTAGTAAGTATTGATACGCCTTCTAAAATAATTATGCCATAGTAGGATAAGATTTTATTAAAAGGCTTTCTTGTTTTCATTAATTGATGCGAACAGAAAGCCTTTTTTTATTGCGTAATTCAAATTATCTTCAAGTTTCATTTTGGTAAATAAAGTAGTTTAAAAAATTAATTATGTCATTTAATCAGTTACCTATTGTGGAACGATTTATGCGATATGTTCAAATTGATACGCAGAGTGATCCTGATAGCACTAGTTTCCCTTCAACGGAAAAGCAACTTAATTTAGCTAAACTATTGGTGGAAGAATTGAAGGATATGGGCATCATGCAAGTTGAGTTAGATGCCTATGGCTATGTGATGGCAACAATTCCGTCCAACACAGTTGCGCAAAAGCCGGTTTTATGTTTTTGTGCACATATGGATACCGCCCCCGATTGCAGTGGCACTAATGTGAAACCTATTTTACATAAAAATTATAATGGAGATCCATTAGTACTGCCTGATGATCATTCACAAGTAATTTCAATAGAAGCATATCCATATTTGAAAAATTTTATTGGCAAGGATATTATAACCGCCTCTGGAAATACTTTGTTAGGTGCAGATGATAAAGCGGGGGTTGCGATTATTATGTCCTTTGCGCAATATTTAATACATCATCCTGAAATTTTACATGGGACGATTAAATTATTATTTACACCCGATGAGGAAGTAGGAAGAGGCACTGACTTTTTAGACTTAAAAAAATTGGGTGCAAACTTCGCATATACTTTAGATGGAGGTGAATTAGGTTGTTTTGAAATGGAAACTTTTAGTGCTGATTATTTAACGATGGATATTCAAGGGGTTATAGCACATCCAGGTGCTGCGAAAGGAGTAATGCAAAATGCTATTAAAATAGCAGGTGAAATTATAGCCGCATTGCCTAAACAGGAATGGAGTCCAGAACATACCGAACATAGGCAAGGCTTTGTACACCCAAATCATATTTCAGGAGGGGCAGAAAAAGCAAGATTGGAATTTTTAATTCGTGATCATGATACGCAGCAACTAAAAGAACATATCAGTAAATTAAAATCGATTGCCGACTATGCTTTATTGCAAAATCCTGATTTTTCGAAAGCCCATATTACCTATACGATTAAGGAGCAATACAGAAATATGCGTGAGGTGATTGATCTTCATCCCATTTTAGTGGAAAACGCATTAGTTGCTTACAAAAAAGCAGGTGTTTTGCCCATTGTAGAACCCATTAGAGGCGGTACTGATGGCAGTAGGTTAAGTTTTTTAGGGCTTCCTGCACCCAATATATTTACGGGTATGCAGGCGATACATAGCAAACATGAGTGGATTGGCGTATCCGATATGCAAAAGTCGGTGGAAGTACTTGTTAATTTGGTGGAAATATTTTAACAAATTGATAGTTATTCACATGCACCCATTTTCAAATAAAACCTTTTAACTTTAAAAAATAAATTGAACACCATGTTATTCTTGTTACAAGTTGCCGAAAATAAAATATCCTTATTCAGCTTATTGCAAAAAGGGGGATACATCATGTATCCATTATATCTTTTATTAGTGATTGCAATCTATGTTTTTTTTGAGCGTATGATTGCTATTAAAAAAGCTGGAACCATTGATCCTAAGTTCATGCTTATTATACGCGATAATATTATTTCAGGAAACTTAGGGGCTGCTAAAACATTGGCAAAAAATACAGACAATCCAGTGGCTAAAATGATTGAAAAAGGTGTTATGAGAATTGGTAAACCACTAGATGCTATTGAAAAGAGTATGGAAAATGTTGGGAAGCTTGAAATGTATTCCATGGAACGAAATTTAAATGTATTATCATTGGTGGCGGGTATTGCGCCAATGTTTGGCTTTTTAGGTACTATTATAGGTATGGTACAATTGTTTTATGGTATTGCATCTACTGGGGAGTATACCTTAAATACCATTGCAGGTGGAATTTATACAAAGATGATTACCTCGGCTACCGGTTTAATTATTGGTTTGATTGCTTATGTAGGACATAACTACTTAACCACACAAATTGATAAAACCGCCAATAAAATGGAAACAGCCAGTGCTGATTTTCTAGATATTTTACAAGAGCCTACTCATTCTTAATCTATCATTTATGAATTTAAAACCTAGATTAAGACATTCGCCTGAAGTGCATACTGGGGCACTCAATGATATTTTATTTATATTATTATTATTCTTTTTGATTGTATCTACTTTGGCCAATCCAAATGTAATTAAAGTATCAAACCCTAAGTCGTCCACAGATACCAAGGCCAAACAAACAGTAGTGGTTACGATTGATAAGAATCAAAATTTATTTATTGGTTCAGCGCCCGTACAAATAGATTCTTTGGCTAGTCAATTAAAAATATTTTTAGCAAAGGAAACAGACAAGCCTTCAGTGGTGATAAATGGGGATAGTGTTGCAAGTTTAGGCACCACCATTAGAGTCATGCAGATCATAAAACAATTAGGTGCAACACCAGTCATCGCCGTTGATCCTGCTCGCTAATTATATCGCTTTTTTTGGTTTTAAGCTTGCTCGAATCATTCGATCTTTTCCAAACATGTCTTTTCTTAATTCTGCGTGATAGCCCATTTCCTCAAATAAGGATTGGATGGCTTTGCCTTGGTCATAATGCATTTCAAAAAATAACTGCCCATTTGGGTTTAGGCATTGTTTGGCTAATCTTGCAATGATTCTATAAAAAATTAAAGGATCTTCATTGGTTACAAATAAGGCAAGTGCTGGCTCGTAATTTTTTACTTGCACTTGCATATTCACTTTTTCATTAAAAGGAATATAGGGAGGGTTGCTCACTATAATATCATAATTGGCTGGCATGGATGCGGAAATTAAAATATCCTGGGGGATCCATTCAATTTGGACATTTAATTTTGCTGCATTTAATTTGGCAACGGCTAATGCACTTTCACTAATATCTAATCCACTCATGGTGCATTCAGGTAAAGCTGTTTTTAATGCAATGGGAATACAGCCCGATCCAGTTCCAATATCAATAATTGCTAATGGCTTATTAATTATCTCTGCATATTCAATTACCCATTCTACTAATTCTTCAGTTTCAGGGCGGGGAATTAATACCTGATTGTTTACGATATACTCCTTGCCCATAAACCAGGCTTTTCCTAAAATATATTGAATGGGTTTCCCTTTGGCTAAGTCGTCAGTATATTTTTTTAGCTCAATTAATTGTGCTTCACTTAACACATCGTTTTTATTGATGACTTGTTGTAGTTGGTTGTTTCCTGTAACATGTTCAAATAACATGGACAATAAGCTGTTCAGTTCAATGGCGTCAAATTGATCTGCTAATTGTGATTTTAAACCTTGCTTGCTTTCATGTAAAGTCATACTGCAATGTTACTAATGATTACGCATTATGAACTAGCTTTGCATCAAATAATTATAAATACTATTTATTCCTGCAATGAGCCCCTTTCATTATCATACCATCGAGCAAACGGCCATGGCTGAATTTAAGGATCGGGGCAGTAAATTTATTGCATATGCTTATCCCGCTCAAAGTATTGATCACTGTAAAAAACTAGTCGCACAATTAAAAAAGGAACACCCCAAAGCGGTACATCATTGCTTTGCTTATCGGCTTGGTGTTGATGGTGTTACTTTTAGAGTCAGTGATGATGGCGAACCGGCTGGGACGGCGGGGCGTCCAATTTTGGGTCAAATTGATAGTAAGGAGTTAACCAATATATTAGTGGTGGTGGTTCGTTATTTTGGCGGTAGTTTATTAGGCGTTCCTGGTTTGATTCATGCTTATAAAACAGCTACTTCATTAGCATTGCAGTTAACACCACAAATTCAAAAAGCAGTGGAGTTGAACTATGAAATTAATTTTGATTACCATCAAATGAATGAAGTGATGATAGTTTTGAAACAATACAATTGTTCCGTTGTTTCACAATCAGCGCAATTATTTGTTTCCTTAAAAGTGGGCATTCCTAAATTAAGACTGGATGAAGTCATGAATAAGTTAAATGATCTAAATGGGGTAAGCTATTCCACCACCTTAGTTGTTTAACAGCTGTTTAATATTTATAAAATCCTTCTCCTGTTTTGACGCCTAATTTTCCCTCGCTGACTTTTTGTATTAATAAATTGGCAGGTGCGTATTTTGAATTATTCAATCCTTTTTCCATGATCTCTAAAATATTTTTACAAACATCTAGCCCAATGTAATCGGCTAATTGCAAGGGCCCCATGGGGTGAGCCATGCCTAATTTCATAATTTGATCAATGGTATTAGCGTCACTGACACCTTCCGATAAAGCAATGATTGCTTCGTTAATCATGGGCATTAAAATTCGATTGGCAATAAAGCCAGGAAAATCATTTACAACGCAAGGTATTTTACCTAATTGTTCCGTTAAGGATACAATTGTTTTCGTCACCAAGGGATCTGTTTGCTTACTATTGATTACTTCTACTAATTTCATCATCGGCACCGGATTCATAAAATGCATTCCTATCACTTGGGTAGGCCTTTGTGTAGCTGCAGCTAGGTCGCCTATAGAAATACTAGATGTATTTGTTGCTAATATGCAATTTGGTTTTGCATATTTATCCATGGCTGCGAATATCTTTTTTTTAACAGCGCTATTTTCGGTGGCTGCTTCAATAATTAAATCGGCATCTCCAATACCGGTATTTAAATCAGTATAGGTGGTTATATTGGAAAGAAGGTTTTTTTTGGCAGTAGCATCAAGGCTTCCTTTGATAATTTGTCGATCTATATTTTTTTCGATGTTGCTGATAGCTTTGTCTAGAGCGGACTTATCGGTGTCAATTAGCTGTACTAAAAAATGATGTTGTGCAAATACATGTGCAATACCATTTCCCATGGTTCCTGCGCCAATGACTGCAATCATTTTCATGTATTATTTTTTTCTTGATTTATAATCACCCCTTTTCCATGAGTTAATAAAACTTTTCCAAGCCACGGGGTTTAAAATATTCATTGGGGGCAATTGTCCTGAATAATAATATTTTGATGCTTGTTGGTTAAGCGATGCGCCAACGGCTTCCTTCCCATCAAAAGGCAAACTAGATAAGATGATTCTTTTTTGACTTGCACTTGTATTTTTTCTTGCCGTTTCATATAAGTCGTCGTCGATTTTCGCATTTACAAAATCACGTTCGAATTGTGCTCTGGTAGGGCGCGGTTTTAAAATTGTGGCAGGTAAAAAATTAGTGTCGTTGATCATTAACTGAATCACACTATATTGGTTGCCTTCTAAATTTTCGGGTATTAAAATAGTTCTGTTTTTAAATCCAATACAGGAGAAGGTAATATTTTCACCCTTATTAACTGCAATCGAAAATACACCATCGTTATTGGTGATGGTACCTCGCCCTTTTTTATTTACGACCACACTTGCAAATGGAATGGCCTTTAAACTATCTGCAGTCATCACCACCCCATACAATTGTACAACCGAATCACGGTAAATATCGGGCGTGGCAGTTTGCGCAAAATTAGTCAATGGCGTTAATGCAAAAACGATAAAAAGTATAAATAGGTGTCCTTGTCGCATGTGTTGCAAAATTAAGGGGCAATCCTTAAAAAACCGCAGCATTTTTTAGGATTAAAATGGGCTATTTTTTATATAATAATGGATAATCCTCCAATTAAAACTGCAAAATAAGCCTATTGAGACTTAACTTTGCATGTCGCTATTTTTTTAACAAAAACTTTCAAAATGACAGTGGATTTGATACTAAAGGCATTAAGTAATGTGCAGGAGCCGGATTTGGGTAAAGACTTGGTTACATTGAATATGATTACCGATTTAGTCGTGGATGGTGATCATGTAAGTTTTACTATTGTATTAACTACACCAGCATGTCCAATGAAGGATTTGATGAAAAATGCTTGTGAAAATGCGATTAAATTATTGGTGAATAAGCAGGCAATTATTACAGTGAATTTTACTTCCAATACAACTAGTAGAAGACAGGATGAGAAATCAGTTTTAGCACAAGTAAAAAATATTATTGCTGTAGTGAGTGGTAAAGGAGGTGTTGGTAAAAGCACGGTTTCTGCAAATTTAGCATTGGCATTAGCCGAGGGGGGAGCAAAAGTAGGATTAATGGATGCCGACATTTATGGTCCAAGTGTACCTATTATGTTTGGTGTGCGTGGTCAACGTCCTTTGATGAAAGATGAAAATGGGAAAGGAATTATATTGCCATTGGAAAAATTTGGTATTCGTTTAATGAGTATTGGTTTATTAGTGGATGAAAAAGATGCCGTGGTTTGGAGAGGTCCAATGGCGAGTAGCGCAATTCGTCAATTTATCACTGATGTGGATTGGGGTGAATTAGATTACTTAGTCATTGATATGCCTCCTGGAACAGGAGATATACATTTAACAATTATGCAAACGGTGCCAGTGACAGGGGTGGTGATTGTTACTACGCCTCAAACAGTCGCTCTCGCAGATGCTAAAAAAGCAATCGCTATGTTTGGTCAAGCAAATATTAAAGTGCCCATCATTGGGCTGGTTGAAAATATGGCTTATTTTACGCCTGCAGAATTGCCCAATAATAAATATTATTTATTTGGAAAAGAAGGTGGCCGCAACTTAGCGGAGGAGTATGATTTGCCATTCCTTGGACAAATACCATTGGTGCAATCCATAAGAGAAGGCGGGGATGAAGGTGTTCCAGCGATGGTTGGGACCGATGAAGTTTCTAAAAATGCTTTGCGGACCGTAGTTTCGCAAGCGGTGCGACAAATTGCCATTCGTAATGCGAATCTTCCTAAAACAGAAACCATTAATGTTGAATAATGGCTAATCAAAAAATAATTATTGCGATTGACGGATTTTCATCCTGTGGTAAAAGCACTTTGGCTAAAGCCATGGCAAAAAATCTGCAATACGTTTTTATAGATACAGGGGCCATGTATCGTGCAGTTGCTCTATTTTTTTTAAGAGCAGGAATTGATTTTAATAACACTTCTGACATTGCTTCTGCGTTAAATAAAATCACACTTCAATTCAAATACAACCCGGCAACTTTGCAGAGTGATATGTATTTAAATGAGGAGAATGTAGAACAAGAAATTCGGGAGATGCGGGTAAGCCAAAAAGTAAGTGAAGTGGCAGCCATTTCCCTAGTTCGAGATTTTGCTGTTGCGC
>Ga0209107_10001098_pt1 | contig 15106 bp, 1 predicted proteins | sample LakErihyJuly2011_2_FD_187460 | JGI IMG/M metagenome (GOLD analysis project Ga0209107, IMG submission 187460) | Freshwater microbial communities from dead zone in Lake Erie, Canada - CCB hypolimnion July 2011 (SPAdes) (version 2) | ecosystem: Environmental > Aquatic > Freshwater > Lentic >... | reverse complement strand
GACGGGCGCGACGATCTCGACGACTTGCCAGACGTGTCCTGGAAATTCTAACTCGCCTACCACGAGTTCTGCTCTTGGAGCTTGCACTTGCAACGCAGGAAGCACAGGCCCGGACGGAGGTACGTGCTCGCCTTGTGCTGTGGGAACTTACAAAAACTCGACCGGCAGTGCGGGATGTACGTCTTGCGGAGTAGGAACATACTCGGCTTTGACGGGCGCGACGATCTCGACGACTTGCCAGACGTGTCCTGGAAATTCTAACTCGCCTACCACGAGTTCTGCTGTTGGAGCTTGCACTTGCAACGCAGGAAGCACCGGCCCGGACGGAGGCGTATGCGACGCGTGTGTCGCCGGCAAGTACAAGAGCGTCATGGGAAGCGTAGCGTGCACGAGTTGTGCGGCGGGGAATTTCTCAAATTTCTCCGGCGCGAGCGCGTGTGTGCTGTGCCCGGCCACGTTCACGTCTTTGGTCGGCAGTGCGAGTGAAGAAGAATGCGGGTGTCCGCAAAATACATATACTGTTCAAAGTGTCGCGACGGAAAGTGTCGCGACTGAAATTGCAGACATACAGTGGAAATGTAATGCTTCGGAACTCAGTCCTGTATGGGTCCTGCAGGATCCAGTCGAGTATGAGTATGGGTATGACATGGTACACACGAACTTGTGTAGTACGAAATATTGGGAGAGTTGGAGAGAGGCACACGAGAACAAACACGCAATCGACACAGACGACGGAATCCACCCAGATTACAACACAGATATTAAATTGGAAGACACTCCGAATTGTCCATGGTTGAGAATTGACGTCGAAGTTTCGCAATATATCTCGTCTTTCGCGATTTCTGCTGGTGAGTCTGATTTTGATATATACAAAATCCAAGTGCAAATTGGAGATATAGATGCAGTCAACGCAAATCCGATCTGTGGAACTTACACTGTTTCTGAATTCGCTTATGAAGTGCCGCAATTCGATGACTATGGGTATGCAGACGGACTCAGGTATATTGGAAATAAAGTGTCCTGTCCATCACCAATGCTCGGGAGATATTTTTTTATAACTATAGTGTATTTTTCTGGTGCTACTACGTGTCAGGTTAACCCAGAGCTTGACAATAAGGTGCGAATAACAGCAGTGCAGATTAATGCCACGTCGTGGTCTACACGGGCTATCGGTAGCGGTCTGGTACAGGCATGTTCGGCATGTCCTTCCGGAACTTCTTCAGTGTTTGTTTCCGGCTTCAAGAACATTTCAAACTGCTGGTGCGCACCTGGATCGTACTACCAAGTGTCATCATCGCTTTGTGTGTCGTGTGAACCTGGCAAATTTTGGGAGGCTGGGCAATGCAGTGCGTGTCCTGTCAGCACGTACTCGAGTGTGTCCGGTGCGCTCAACTGCACCGCCTGTCCTGCTGGCACGTATTCTGATGGTGCTGGTCTGAGCGTGTGTAAAGGATGTCCAGTCGACACGTATTCTATGACGGTCGGCGCGAGCGGGGGCGGGGTATGTATGAGCTGTCCTGTGAATGCTCTGTCCGTGACGGCAACTTCAACCCTCAGTGGGTGTATCTGTAATGTAGGATCGACAGGTCCGGACGGCGGTCCGTGTGCTGTGTGCGTCGCAGGCAAGTATAAGAGCGTGAACGGCAGCGCGGAGTGTACGATGTGTCCGAAAAACACGTTCTCCGGGGTGGGGGCGTCGTCGTGCGAGGTGTGTCAGGCGAACGCGACGTCGGCGGCCGGGAGTGTCTCGCAGGCATACTGTTACTGTAAGAGCGGGTATGCGCATGCGGTGGCCTCGTACACTTGCAAGATCTGCGATCCCGGGACGTGGAACAGCCAGCTGGGACGCACGGCGTGCTCGAACTGCTCGCTTGGCTTGTACTCTTCGAATTACGGAGCGACCGGGAACGAGACGTGTCTGAGTTGTGCGCTCGGGAAGTGGTCGCCGGAGGGCAGCCCGAACTGCAACTTGTGCCCCGCGAACTCACTCGCTGGCCCAAGAAGTGGGTCGCAATCAGACTGTACCTGCGACACCGGGCTTCTATTCAGCCCCGGGTACTCGGGGCCGAGGGGAGGCCCCTGCTCGGCATGTTCTGTGACCGTGTATGCTGTGCAAGTGGTCGTGGGGTCGAACGCGGTGGTGTCGACTGCCGATCTGCAGCGAAAGTACTCGCTCATGTCGCGTAGGCTTGAGGCGCTGCAGCCGCTGGTGCTGGAGCTGCCGTTTGAGCTTTACAACGTGTTTCATTTCACAGACGCTGGCGTCGGCGGGTTCTACCTGGAGATGGAGTTGATCGACCGCGACGGACGGTTCCTGGACGAAAATCAAGTCGCGCAAGCCGACGAGGTGCTCACGTGGCATCTCGCGGACTACTTTTACATCGACGCGTCGCGCGTGCACTTTGAGACGATGGCGCCGCGCTTCCCGCTGGTGAACAACGTGTCGAACGTGCGCGTGTGGGTCGACTGTGACGCAGACCAGCTCGCGGAGATGTTGCAGCGCGCGTCGCGACTCAGGTCGACGCAAGCCATTGCCATGCAGCGCGTCAATATATCCGGCCTATACAACGCCGTGCAAAACATGATCCACGGGCTGATGGTGAACGGAACGTTTGTGCAGTGCAAGCCGAACTTTATCGTCGACGCTCTGGCCTGCAAGTGCCAGCGCGGGTACCGGCTGTCCGGAGACCTGTGTGTGTTGTGCCAGGCGGGGACGTACAGCAATGAATTCGACAGGGCGAGCGCGTGCACGAACTGCTCCGCCGGCGCGTTCTCGATTATGCCGGGGTCGACGACGTGCACGAACTGCACGGCCGGCGCGTACTCGGCGCAGGCTGGCGCGTCTGCCGCTTGCAGCGTATGCCCGGTGGAGGCGTGGTCCCCGCAGGGGAGCGCGAACTGCAACTTGTGCCCGGTGCACTCGCACAGGCTTGGCATCGCTGGTTCGGTTACGGACTGTGTCTGTGATCGCGGGCACACCGGACCGTCGGGCTCGACCTGTGCAGAATGTGCGGTTGGTTTTTACAAGAACATAACAGGTCCCAACGCTTGTACGTCATGTCCGGCGCTTATGTCTTCTTTCTCTGCTACGGAACGAGTGACGGACTGCTGGTGCGTATCCGGATACATCAAGGTCTCCGGCGCATGCGTGCAGATGGTCCCGCGACCGATCCAGATCTCGGGGACGCTCGAAGGCGTTTCCGGCAACTCGAGCGCCGCACAGATCGAGGACGCAACGCTGGCGCTGCGCCGGAGTATCGCCACGCAGCTGAACGTGCCGCTCGAGCTGGTGGAGGTGACGCGGGCGGCGAACTCGTCGAGTGAAGTAACCGTGCTCGTCTTTGCGCGTTCGGAGAGCGAGGTGACCCTCCTGCAGCGCAAGGTGACCCTTGTCACGAGTGCGCCGAAGCCGACGTCCCTCCCGTTTGCGCTGCTGCCGACGGGGAACAGCTCCGTGGGCGAGCCGCGCGTCGTGGAGCTCACGGTGGACGTTCGCTTCGAAAGCGAGGACCCGGTGAGGCAACGGGAGGCGCTGTTTGCGCTGATCACGAAAATGAGCGAGTACTTTAACGTGTCGGCTGGCGACATCACGTACTCGTTCAACGCCAGCGCGGGCACGGAAACTCGGCGCGTGATCATCAGCGTGCGCACTGCCTCGCACGACGAGTTCGAGTGGGTGGCGACCACGGCGCAGGCGCTGCTCGAGCAGGGGAACGTGACGGTGCCGGAGCTGAGCGTGACGGTCCTCGGCGTGGACGACGCCGGGCCGAGCGGCCTCAACTTCACGCACGCGCTGATGCGGAAGGACGGATCGCCCATGTCTGAAGACGAGGTGAAGTCGTCGCTTCCGGCGCTGGTGCGCCAGCTGAGCTGGTTCTACAACGTACCGGAATCTGACGTGAGAGTGGTGGTGACGGCCAACGCGACCGTGTGTGTGGATGTCAACGGAACACACACTTGCTTTCACCCGGTCTACACCGTGCAAGTGCTTGTGATGTCGAGCGCGACGGTGTCGACGACGGAGTTGCAGGACAGGTTCTCGCGGATGTCGCCGACAGTCGAAACGCCAGAGCCGCTGGTGCTCGAGCTCCCGTTTGAGCTGGACAACATCTTTTACTGTACAGACACGGGCGTCGACGATTTCTGTGTGGTGATGGAGCTGGTGCACAGCAACGGGACGTTCCTGGATGAGGATGAGGTGGTGAACGCCGGTGAGGAGCTCACGTCGCACCTGGCCGAGTTCTTTGACGTCGACGTCTCGCGCGTGCACTTTGAGACGATTGCGCCGCGCTTCCCGATGCTGAGCAACGCGTCGAGCGTGCGCGTGTGGATCGACACTGAAGAGGATGAGCTGGAGCAGCTGCTGCGGCGCGGCTCGCATCTGACGGAGAGACCGACGGTGCTCGTGCAGCCGTACGCGCTCGACGGTCTCGACAACGCAGTACCTAACGTGATCGAAGGGCAGATGGTCGACGGCCAGTTCTTGCAGTGCCCGCCGAACTTTATTGTCGACGCTCTGGTCTGCAAGTGCAAGCGCGGGTACCGGCTGTCCGGAGAACTGTGTGTGCCGTGCGAGGCAGGGACGTACGGCCCGGGACTGGACATGCTGGAATGCTTGCCGTGTGGCAACGCGACTTTTTCGCTGCAGGGGGCGGCTTCGTGTACGTCGTGTCAGGCCAATTCGAACTCGTCGATGAGCAGCGTGTCCCGCGACGCGTGTCAGTGCCACGCGGGCTTTTTCTTTGACAAGTACTTGTGTGCACCATGTGTCAATGGGTCTTTCAAAAGCACATCTGGCAATTTCAACTGTTCTGCTTGCCCGACAGAATATTACAGCTCCAATGCGTTGTCGTGCAACACTTGCAACTACGGGTACGCCCCGAACGGCATGAATAGTTCAGTATGCGTGTCTTGCCCGAAAGGTTCGTTCAAGCCGACGCCCGATTCTTCTCCGTGCCTTCTATGCGCCACAAACACGTTCTCGAATGCGACTGCAGCTCCGTCGTGTGAGGCATGTCCGGTGGGGTATCGCTCGCTGTCAGGAACAATAGAGGCGCGCGACTGCTGCGCGTGGAACAGTCGGCCACTTGCCAATTTCAGTGACCTGCAATGCTTGTGCAATGCCGGCTTCACCGGACCTGCTATAGGCGCTTTGAAGGGCCAGTGCAGTGCCTGTCCCGCCGGCACGTACAAGGCCTCGAACGGCACGGACAACTGCACGAGGTGCTCGGTCGGCACGTATTCCACGACTTTCGCGGCAGAAAGCAACGCAACGTGCGCGGCGTGCGCCGCTGGGCAGTATGCACCAGAGGCCAGCACAAACTGCACTGTGTGCCCCGCGAACTCTGCCGCGCCGGCGCGGAGTGGATTCGTCACAAATTGCCTTTGTGACGCGGCGTTCACAGGCCCGAACGGCGGCCCGTGTGTGCCTTGTGCTGCCGGCACGTTCAAATCCTCGACCGGTAACGCGTCGTGCACGGCATGCGCCTACGGGAGCAACTCGACGATCGGACAGTCGGTCTGCTTCTGCATTGCGGGATTTTTTGCGAATGGCAGTGTATGCGCGCCATTCGACGGGACATACCTGACGGTGAATTACCCCCTGGTCGATTTCATGCGAGCATGTGGAGCGTCACAGACGGATCGATGTCGAATGCTGGACTCTCGTGGTTCAGACGCGAGTTTCCAGCCTGGCGGACTCTTCAATTTCAATGATGGAAATTATGGTACGATGGGAGGGAATATGTGCTATGATGCTAACACCGGCGACAGCTGTGTGAATGTGGATTTCGAAAAACCACGACTTGTGATGTGGGTGGTCGTGGTTTGGCAAGTGAATCCGTGGTATGAGGCTTACAAAAATCAGGATTTTAGTGTACGTGTAGGCAACACACCAGTTTTTTATGTGAACGGACAGCCATCCACTTCATTTAACGCAGGATCATTGAACACTCTTATGTGTGCACCGAAGAAGCCCTCCGTAGACAGCGTGTTGACGACGGACACATTGTACAGGAAATTCACAATCAACTGCTCGAATGCACTTAGTGGCAGGTACTTTACCCTGAACAAAAACCCGCTTGGTGGCATCAGTAATGGTCCAGGCGAGCTTCAGGCTCTCGGCTATATGAACGCAGTGGGAGCACAGGAGTCATTTTACGCGTGCAACCAAGGATACACCGGACCGAAAGGCGGCCCATGCACGACTTGTGCGATAGGCACGTACAAGGATACTGTCAGCATCGATGTGTGCACTGCATGCCCAAGTAATTCGAATTCGTCGGCGAAGAGCATGAACCTCACTGCTTGTCTCTGTAATGCACGATATACGGGCCCGAACGGCGGCCCGTGTCCCGCGTGTGATGCTGGGAAGTTCAAGAACGCCTCCGGCTCGCAGGCGTGCGACGTGTGTGCTGCAAATACGTATTCGGCGAGTGGCGTCTCTGTATGTACAACGTGCCTGGCCGGCTTCCAGTCGGCGCCGGGGAGCAGAGAGGTCGCAGACTGCTGCGATCCGAATACGACCTACGTGACAAACTTGTTCTACAGTCTAAGCAGCACGGCGCAGGCGTACTTGGGGACAATATATGTTGTTCGTGTGTCGAGTTCTCCGATGGTCGGCTCGTCTGTGACGAGTGCAAACGTACAGCCGACGTATATTGCTGTGGACGGATTCAACGGTCAGCCATTCTTGCGTTTCTCAAAAACCACGGCGCTTACTGGACACCAGTACCTGACGGTGGGTACAGGGCAAGTGAGCGTTGGCAGTGGACTGACGATTGTCACCGTGGTCCGTTTCACGGAAAATATGAAAGGTGTGCTGATAAGTATGCAGCAACAAAGTGAGTTCGTTGGTTTCGAGGTGTCACGGTCGAACGGTTTGCAGTTCTGTGTGTGCGCCTTGACTGGAGGAAATGAATGCAATAATTTTTGCACCGACGCTGCCGTGCCCACGAATATCTGGTTGGAAGTGTCGTATACGTACAATCCAAGCATAACGAACAAACAACTTCTGAAAGTCTCTTACGTATCGGGTGGTTCGACAGTCGTGCTGACGAAGACGAGCACGGTCACAATTCTTCCACTCACCTCCCCGAGAAAACACGGATTCGGCTACAGCGCCGGGGACTGTTCTGGTAACCAGGGATGGTTACAACCAAAGTCGGAGCTATCATGTGACCGTTCGAATTTCGATCTGGCCGGGTTCTACCTGATCCAGACGCTGGTATCGGACGCCGACGTCACCGTACTTTTGCAAGCAATCGCTTCGTTTTCGCAGATTGCGTTTGATAGAAGCACAAACTGCCCGTGCAACGCCGGTTTCGGAGGGTCTGGCCGGAGCGACTGCGCGTCGTGCGCGCCCGGCACGTACAAGAGCGAGGTGAAGAGCGGGTCGTGCTCGCTGTGTGTGGCGAACACGTATTCGACAGCGGTTCAGGCACTCAACGTGAGTACATGCCTAGCTTGTCCGAACAATTCCGTTTCTGTACCAGGGCGCTTCGAGTGCGAGTGCAATTTCGGGTATCAAGGCGACATGTTCAACTGCTCGGCATGCGTGCCTGGCAAGTACAAGCGCGTGCTGGGAACAAGCGCTTGCCTCGACTGCCCTGCGAACACGGAAGCGCCTGGTTTTGCGACGATCGTCTGCGCGAGCCTGCCTGGATACAACGGTCTCGGGTACGCGCTGGACGACGTGGGCCGGTCGTGTGGGAGCGGACTGAATGCCGCATGCACGACGCTGTCGAACGGGGCAACGTCGAATGCGGTCGGCGCAACGGACGGTGTGCTCGACGGCAACACGCTCACGTACGTGAGTGTCGCGTTCAATCCGAACGTCGCGCGGTCGTGTGGGGCGGCGGGGACGAGTGCGTGTGCGGCGACTTACGCGCCCGCGCTGACGGGCGGGGCGAGCCTCGCGAACGACGGGAACACGAACACAGTGACGCAGACGGACGTCTCGTCGTCTGTCAGACCGTACTGGGGCGTGGACTTTGGACAGAGCCGGGCGGTTTTTGCAGTGAAGATTCTGAGCACGGGGTGGACTTCGCTGCAGGACTTCAAGATCACGGTGGGTGACTCTGCAGACGTGCAGTCGCCGCTGAACGCCGTGTGTGCTGACTATCTGACCGGCGCGGGGTCGGGGTACGTGACGTTTGCTTGCGAAGACACGGTCAGCGGGCGCTATCTGTTTATCATCAACGGCCCGCACGTGCAAAACTACGTGACGCTGTCTGAGGTTGTGGTAGAGTCGTTCAACTACACGGCGAACCCGTCTCTGATGCTGCCGTGGTGGGCCCTGGACTTCGGCGTAGAACGGGCGGTTTCAGGTTTAGTCATTCAAGCGCAGGCGGCGAACGTGGTGCATGTGCGTGTCGGTCACTCGACGGACCCGCTACAGAACGCTATTTGCGCGCAGAACAGGACGGTGGCCTCGGCTGTCAGTAACAACATCGCGTGCTCGAGCGCAATGCTCGGGAGGTACTTGTTCGTCCTAGGCACGGGCAACAACGTGCTTTTTCTAAATGAAGTGCGCACGCTCGGCGCGCCGGCGGCTGCGTGTGCGCAGGGCACGTACAAGCCGCTGGTTGGCAACACGAACTGCACTGCGTGTTCGGCGTCGAGTGCGTCGGTGACAAGCGCAGCGTATGTCTCGCAGTGCAGCTGTAATCCCGGGTACCTCGGTGCATGGAGCTAAGACGGACGTAAACGAATAATAAACAAGTAAAATATATGTTTCCATTTTTGTTGTATGCGAGAATTGAGAAATAATACATGTTCGTGTCCTCTCTGTATAAACGCACGCGGTGCGTGTAGCATGCGGCTTTTGTGCGTGTTGTGTGTGATTGCGTGCATTTCACGCGCCTCGGCGCAGACGTGCGCGGTCGGGCAGGTGCTGGTGAACTCTGTGTGCACGTATAATGATCCGGCGCTTTCAGTTTGGTATAAATTTGAACAACCTGACCAAAAAAAAGATTGGGGCTCTAAAACGTTGGGTTTGGGTCCATTAATGTATGTTGATGGCATGGGTCAACCTTTAAACACTCCACTTGTGACTTCAAGCGATGCGAAAGAAGGTAGTAGTTCTGTCGTTGTAACAACTAATCGTTTGAGATCCCCATCGATTAATGCAGCAACAGTGCCAGACACTACAGTATTTACAATATCATGTTGGATGTTTTTAGATGGAATATCAAGTCCATGGATTTGGTATGGTGGTGCCCAAAGATTTTCAATTTCAATAAGTGGAACAAATATGTACTACCATACAGACATTACAAACAATATAGATACTATGTTCTATAGTTTTGCAGGGAACGTGAATAAGTGGTTTCACATTGTCGCAACACATAACCACGGAACTGCCAATCTTTATGTTAATGGCATATTACGAAGCACAACTGTAAAAAGTGGCTACACCTCTGGATGGACTGCATATGTTAATCCTTTCTTCGACGGTAACGGTAATTTGAAAATTGACGATTACAGGATATACTCTCGTGTTCTCAATGCAAATGAGACCATGTGGTTATACAAGCCATGTGCCGTCGACGATCCGTTTTACTTTGATACGTACACGTGCCCGTGCGCGGCGGGCCAGTATAAAACTGTGACAGGCGCGAGTGCGTGTGTGAGCTGCCCCGCCGGGGCGTACTCGCTGACAGGGGCGGGCACGTGTGTCTTATGCCCCAGCGGCACGTACTCCGGCGTCACAGGCGCGACCAGCGCGACCGCGTGCACGTCGTGTCCAGCGGGAAAGACAAGTACGGCCGGAGCGAAAACGTTGCCTCAGTGTTTCGAGTTGGACTGTCCGGGTTACACGAACACGTCGACGTGTCCGCAAAAATGCCCGGCGAATACCGTCGGACCACTGAACGGTTGCATGATGAGTATGATAACGGCGAACCCAACGGCGTCTTGCAATAACATTTTCGGGTTGCAATACAGCACGAACACCAATAATTGGTTCCTACAGAGATCGGAACGCTCTATCACAAATTGTGCTGTCGGCTTTTATCTGTCTGGTTGCTACGGAACAACAGGTGACAAGGATCAAGTTTGTAAGAAGCAGTGCAATCCGTCATTGGTGAGTGGTGTTACGAAATCAAACAGCGCGTTGCGTTTTAGTAACCGATTGAGTTTTCCCGAACCCTTGTATGATATAGGAGTTGGAATCCCTGCGCAGGCGATTGAAATGTATACTGGGGCGTGGTCCCCGTCTCCATGGAATAAGTGGGGCATCCCCATTACAACAGCAGGTTTGACTATCGTGACAGTGGCGAAATTCCGGGACAATGGTGGAGCAGACGACAACATACTGGATTGGGGCGGGGGAGGGCTTGGATGGAGTCAATTGTTCCTTGGACGATATGGTAACAATGTCATTACATTCAGAATATACGGTACCGGAGTTACAATGCCTAGCTGTTACATTGGACTGCCAAATCTTCCATTGAATGAATGGGTGACAATCGTTGTACGGATCACGTCTCCGAGCATAAGCGGTGTAAGCCTGCACTTGATCACTGCAAATGGAACAGCGTATACACAAACGCCTAGACCATCATGTGTTGATGCTCAAGGTGCCAATTTATGGAACGGATTATGGACTTCGAATTGTTGTGAATCGTCTAGTGACATATTTAAGGACAGAGTCCCGGGTGCTTCGTGGAGACACATCGGATATACATTTAATGTAAATCGGGATAGTGGAGCAGCGGCACGAGGCAGACTGCTGAATGCGGACATCGCTGGCTTGGTGAGTACTGCAGAAACTATGTCCTTGCCAGAAGCTTTGAGTCTTGCCGATGCTTTCAAAAGTGGCAACAATCTCATCAGTGGACTGTGCGTCTGTGACGTCGGCTCAACTTTGAACCTTTCCTCAGGCACATGTTCGCCGTGTGTGGCCGACACTTACAAAAATAGTATCGGCGACAGTGCATGCACTTCGTGCAACATAGGCTTTTGGACTGGCGGGACGCTTGGCGCGACGGACGCCAGTGCTTGCATATCAATATGTGAGCCCGGCCTTTTCATGTCACTGGGTGTTTGCGTGCCATGTCCAGCTGGCAATTATGTCCGGTATGATTCCAGACAGGGCTACTGTACTGTCTGTCTCGCGGGTACGTACTCGAACGTTGCCGTAGCGAGCACTTGCACGAACTGCACGGCCGGGTCGTACTCGGGCGTAGTGGGCGCGAGCAGCGCGAGCGTGTGCCTCAAGTGCCCGGCGGGGAAGTACTCGGGCGCGGCCGGCGCGAGTAACGCGAGCGCGTGTGTGAGCTGCCCGGCCGGCATGATTTCGCTCGAAGGGGCCAGTGCGTGCGTCTGTCCTGCGAATACATATCCAATTGCAGATGTACTTGGAAATGTGTTGGCAACGAGTCCGGCATACCTGATGGCGTCGGCAGAGGCATGGGATGCAGCGAATTCGCGGTTCACGGACCTGAGCGGGAACGGGCGTCATGGCATTCATTCAGGCGGGGCGTTGCCGTTTGTCGGGAGTGTGACGGGAAACGGTGCCGGTCGGTCCATGCCTTACGTCGAAGGGACTTCATCAACTTCAATTTCGTGGCCAACAGCATCCATACCCACGACGTTTACGATCTGCAGCATTACGAGGTATTCTGGGGCAACGAAAAAAAGAATTCTGCAATGTCCGAACTTGAATTGGATGCACGGACACTGGAATGGAAATGCAGGAGCAACACATTACCATGGCTTTGGCAACGAATTTTATTCGATTAGTCCCAATACCAATTGGGTGGTAGTTTGTGGCAGAAACATTCAGACTGCAGGGTCGGTGAGCGTGATCGCAAATGGTGTCGTAACGTGCACGGCGTGTGGAGGAGTTGGAAATGGCAATCTTGCCATCAACCAGGGTGGGGAGACGAGTGATTGGCAGTTGTCGAGACTTTATGTCTGGAACGGTCATCTGTCAAATGCCGACTTTGCAGACGTTTCGGCCAAGTTGAACAGTTACGTATCAGGATCACCAACGATTGGCTGTTCTGCGTGCCCTGTCAGTACGTACTCGCCGGCACAGAGCACCTCCAAGCAGGCGTGTGTTTGTAATGCGGGATACACCGGTCCGGGTGGGTCGTCGACAATGCCTTACTTTGCAGGAGCGAATTTTACAGACTTGACATCTACGTGTGGCGAGAACATGAATCAGAAGTGCACTTGTGCTTCTTCGAGTCCATTTTGGAGAAATTGTGCAGGTGCTATTGACGATGACAATTCGTACAACAGTCGCTTTTCTTCCTATCCAAGTGCTTGTAATCCGGGATCCTGGGCTTGTAATACGTTTGGCGCCCAATCGCCCCAACCATGGCTTCGAATCGATTTTGGGCAGGTGGTTCAGGTAACTATGATAAGGATTACGATTTGGGATTGGAAACTTCAAGGTGCTGATGTTTTTATCGGATCCAGTACGACAATGACATCTAATACACTCTGTGCTACAAATCTGAATCTCGATTTTATATATGGAAATTATGTATACACAGACTTCACTTGTGTTGGTAGTGGTCAATATCTGTTCATTCGGCAGGGTATATTCCCGGATAACATTATGGACATAATGGAACTGCAAGTAGTCGGTTCAATCCCAGAAAAAAACAATCCGTGTCCGGCGTGCGCGGTGGGCACGTACAAAAACGTGAGCGGTGGTGCCGCGTGCACAAACTGTTCGAGGGCCCTGTATTCGCTGTCAGGCGCGACCGCGTGCCTGAACTGCACGGACGGCTATTTTGTGCAATTTCCAGACGCACCGTCAAAGTGTCTGTTTAATCTTACCTGTTCTGCCTGTCCTGGTAACACATACAACGCGAACGGGACGTGCGTGGCGTGCCCGGGTAATACGAGCTCTGCTGCGGGAAGCGTCGCATGTCAGTGCAAGGCAGGCTTCACGGGGGTTGCAGATTCATCAGGCAACGGATGTCAGCCGTGCCCGGCCGGCACGTACAAGCGCATGCGGGGGGCGTCTGCCTGTCGGAGCTGCCCGACGAACACCAGGTCCGACGCTGCCAGTACGTTGTGCACGTGTAACGCGGGGTACACTGCAAAAGATGGCGATGTGTGTGTGGCCTGTGTGTCTGGCAAGTTCAAGAACGTGACCGGATCCGCGGCGTGCGCGTCGTGCGCCGTGAACCGCACCTCTGTCGCCGCGTCGACGAACGTGTCGCAGTGCGTGTGCAACGCGGGGTACACGCAAGTCGAAAACGCGGCGCTGACGTTCGACGTCGTGTACGCGCGGGCTTGCGTTGGTTGTGAAGCAGGCAAGTTCAAGAACATTACCGGCGTGCAAGAATGCACCACGTGTGCGCAGAACCAGTCGTCCCTGCCCGCGAGCACCGTGTGCACGTGCGTCGCGGGGTTCACGGGCGAGTGTGTCATGAAACCGTACTCGAACATATCGTGCGAGACCTTTATTTCGTTAACGAATGTACCGTCGTTCGCATCGGTCCCGAAGCGCATGAACGCCGCGGTGGGATCGGCAAGCCTGCCGACGTACAATGCTACCGGCGGGCCCAACGGCAAGGGCCACGTCAGTTTCGACCGGAGTCGGTCGCAGTACATGGACGCAGGGAAGCAGACGTTGAATATCGCGACGAACGGGGGTCTCACGATCGTGGCCGTTGTGCGGTTCACTGGAGTCACGGCTAATTTAGAGCGGATTATCGACCTTGGAAATGGCAACGGACAAGACAATATATTTGTCGGCAGAATGGGTGGTGGTATGTATGTTGGAATGTTTGTCAGAGTTGCACGTACAGTTGATGCCGCTGGAGGCGGAATTGCACAGAACGCATGGTACACCATCACAGTCAGGTACCGTGCGTCTACTATGATGTGGGAGCTTTTGGTAAACGGTGCATATTGGAATGGGGGGTGGGCCAACAACCCGCCATTGACAGACAGAACGTTGTCGAGAACGTACATCGGAAGAAGCGATCTGTCCGTGAGTGACCCGTTCCTCAACGCCGACGTGGCCGGCTGCTTCGTGGTCGACGAGTACCTGAGCACGGCAGCCGTCAACGCCGTCGCCAACGCCATGGTGACGATACAGGGCATGGACCTGATGCACGTGGGGACCTGTCTCGACTGTGTCCAAGGCAAGTACAAGGACTGGCTCGGCTCGCAGCCGTGCACGACGTGTCCCGCGAACTCGTACACGGCTGGCATCCAGAGCACGGTGGTTGCAAACTGCACGTGTAATATCGGGTCTACGGGACCGAACGGCGGACCCTGTCCCGCGTGCGTCGGCGGAACGTTCAAAAACGTGACGGGCGTGGGTGTGTGCTCGAACTGCAGTGCGGATCTGTTTTCGACGTTTCCGAGTGCTGCGATCTCCTGCACGCAGTGCCCTTCCGGGTTCAAATCGATTGAAGCAAGTGCAGTGGACAGAGACTGCTGCGACCCTAATACCACCAGTGGAAAAAGCCCCTTCTTCGCGCTGAGCAAGGCAACACAGGCTGCGCTCGGGTACAATTACTCCGTTCGCGTGTCGAGCGCGCCGCTGTTCGGCCTCCGGAGCATGAATTCGACCGTAGCGAAAGTATGGGGATCGTACAGCAATCTCTGGGGCCCGATTCCGGCGTCTGTAGCTCCTACGTATAATACGTCTGCTGGTGGTTACTACAACCAACCGTTCTTGAGTTTCAGGAAAACGCCCAATACGCAGTACATGGACGCGGACGAGGTGCCGATCACCTTTGAGAACGGAATGACATTCGTGACGGCGGTCCGATTTTTGGAGTACGTGCAGGCTGCCCAGTACCTTTGGGTTGGGTCGCTTGTTAGCTTTATGTTTCCGGATAGAAGTCTTGGGTTCGAGGTGTATTTGACGGATCATGCGAATACAGCATGCGGTCCACAATTGTGTGTTGGCAGGGGATATGATTATTTTGAGTCGCGTGAGTGGGCACAATCATGGCAAACTGCTGATAGATCGATATGCACAGGCGACAGGCTTAGTTGCCCAGGTCGAATTCCTTTGAACGAGTGGCTGACGGTGACGTTCACGTACGGTGGCAATTCTAATCCGTTACACACACTGAAAGTTACATATCAACTACCAAGTGGTGTCGAGGTTGTTCTGATTGCA
>Ga0209107_10001097_pt1 | contig 15142 bp, 22 predicted proteins | sample LakErihyJuly2011_2_FD_187460 | JGI IMG/M metagenome (GOLD analysis project Ga0209107, IMG submission 187460) | Freshwater microbial communities from dead zone in Lake Erie, Canada - CCB hypolimnion July 2011 (SPAdes) (version 2) | ecosystem: Environmental > Aquatic > Freshwater > Lentic >... | reverse complement strand
TTGGTAACTGGGAAATTGTTGAATTAACAGAGTCAGTTTCATATCCAATTGCTTTCATAATAAACGAACTTATTGAATAATGCTGGAGAAAAAGATGCCTAAAATATTTGTTAATTCTAATGGAAATGCTTTTGGATATGCCTGTATCAATACTGAGCTTTCTAATCTTCCTAAGAAAAACAGGATTATGACTAATCGAACTATGATTAGAAAAACATTTGACGAAAAAGGTATAGAATATGCCGCAGAATTAGCTACAGAGAATTGTGAAGATCTAGTTAGAATAATTCAATGGAATGAAGAGCATGGAATCAAGTTTTATCGTTTAAGCTCAGAGATTTTCCCTTGGGCTTCTGAGTATAGACTGGAAGATCTGCCTAATTTTGAGAATATCTTTCAATCTCTTAAGACTGCCGGAAATCTTGCAAGGTCTTTTGGTCAAAGACTCAGCTTTCATCCCGGCCCTTTTAATAAGTTAGTTTCTTCTGATGCAAAAATTGTAAATAATACAGTCAGGGATTTGGAGATACATGGTAAAATTTTTGACCTAATGGGTATGGAAAAGAGTCCATATAATAAAATCAACATCCATGTTGGAGCAGCTTATGATGATAAGGCTGCGGCGTTAAAAGTTTTTAATTCTAATTTGGATAAACTTTCAGATTCGGTTAGAAGCAGGCTAACAGTAGAAAATGATGATAAAGAAAGTCTTTATTCTGCCAGAGAGTTATATGATAATGTCTATAAGACTAGTGGTGTTCCGATTGTATTCGATTATCACCACCATAGGCTCTGCGATGGAGGTCTTTCAGAAGAAGAAGCTCTAAATGTTTCACTTTCAACTTGGGGTGAATTCAAGCCTGCCGTTCATTACAGCGAATCTAGATGTAATGAATATAATGATAAATCAAAACCACAAGCACATTCTGACTTTGTTTATTCTAAGATCAACCACTATAATCAAAAATTTGATTGCATGATTGAAGCAAAGATGAAACAAGCAGCTTTAATTAAATATTTCAATAAACATGAGGTTTAGTCATGTCATTCTCTCTTAAGATAAAAGAAACTCCACAGGCATTATTGGAAGGTCAAGAAAAATTGGGAGCTTGCCTGATTATGACAATACCTTATAATGCACCAGTTGATAAGATGCAAGGGTTTGTGTCTGTCTTGGGTGGTTCAGACGCTGCCGCCCCACTTCCAGTATTAACTCTTTGTGTTCAGAGTCCAGCTGGTGGGGCAATAGTTTCTACTATTGTATTTAGGGATGATGTTCATTATTTAGATTTTGTTGATAAACTAATGACACATGCTTATTCAGCATTTGAAAGAAATAACAAAACTTTTAATTAAAATATCTTGGAGAGAAAATGAGTAGAAGAAATGCAGATGATTTTGAGGAAGATGGACTAGATTGTTTTGACGATATTGAAGATGAAGGGTCTAATCTAGGTTCTGATTTAGAGGAAGAGTTTGAGGCAACCAACACGATTTTAGATGATATATCTATTGCAGATATAGTTAATGAGTACGGAATTGATGGGTTTTCTGATGCCATCATAGATTCAATTTCCACTTCAGATCTAGAAAAGTTGAGAGATAGACTAAGTGAATATCTGGAGTAGTCTAAATGACAACAGTTCTGATGGTTGCAATTTTAATCATGCAACTTGCGTCTTTGAGCCTCACTTTATTTAGAAAGACTCCAAGCATAGATTTGCTTAAAAAAGACATTCTAATTTTAGAAAAAAATATAGAAATAATAAGAAGTCAAATGATTTTAATTATTACTAAAAATAACTTAGATTCAAACAGAATTTCCTTATTAGAAGAAATATCATTAAAAACAAATAAATCAGATAATAATTTTCACTGAGCTTAAATGCCAGTAGGATTGGCTTGCAATCCTGAACTCCACGGTGGAGTCTGCAAGTGGAAAAAAACAAAATTAAGTGCCATTGACTAAGGTTTGAAAAAATATAGACACCATCTTATACGGTGACTACCTTGATGATGTAGCCAGCGGTGCTACTTAACCCTAACCAAAAGAGAGTACGAATGTTCTTAGAGAAGATCGAAGATGATATCCCAAACGGATGGGATGAGAATTTTTGTTTTAATATAGTAGACTTTACCACAGGTTCTGCTGTAATTGTAACAAAAAATGGTGCAAGAGAGAAGGGAATTGTTGTCAGCGCAGATTATAAGAAGTTTAATGTTTCTTATAGAAATGACGTAGGTACTACCTCAACAGTTCATATAAATTCAGTCGTCTTACTACAAGATGGAAGTAAAGAGTGGCTCTCAAAGCCCCTATAGCAAGCGGAGTAGTTCCGCCAGAATCTATTGATATGGGTCTAGCAGAAGCCTTGGTTGAGACTGCAAGATACATTGATAGCTTATCATTAGAAACCATAGATAACAAAATACTTTTGCTATCATGCCTTTTGATAAACTCTCTATCTGAAAAAGATGTTAGTGGTGCAAAGAATCTTGCTGAGTTTTTAACAGAGATTTTAACACCTAAACAAGCAGTATTTTTTAGATACGAACCGACTTCTGCCTTATCAAATACAGAGTTATCAAAGGAAAGGTGGGGTCTAGACCCTGCCTTGCTAAAAATAAAACACTAGGAGGAAAATGTCCAAAGATGAAAAAGAAGTAAAGACTAAGGCTGCAAAGCCTTCTAAGCAGAAGAAGAATGATGAGTTTAAAATTTTCAGTAAAGATGGAATAGTTAATCAGTCAATAAAGGAGAATAAGTAATATGTCAAAAATTCGCAAATCTCGTGAGACAAGCAACGCAATCTTTCATCTAAATAATGGAGATACTGCAAAGCAGGCTGGTGGTAATCAGCTCAGCATTACACTTAAGTCAAATGATTGGAAGGTAGACCGTGTTCAGGTTAGAATGAGTATTCGTGATGCTCAGGCTTTAAGAAACTTTCTAAATGAAACTTTAACTTCTAACGACTAAATAAAAATTCGTCAGCAGGGGAAAGTCCCCTGCTGACTTTACCATTGGTAAAAAAATGAGAAAGGTACATTGGGTTTCTGAATCAAGTGATAAGAAGATTGGGCCAGTTTTGGCTAGCTACTCAACAATTGATAGTTGTCCAGACTCTTGTGAGTTAAAAACTGGAGGCTGTTATGCGTGGGGTCTTTTTTATCTTAAGGTTCTTTCTTCTAAGATTGATAGCCAAAAAATTGCTATAAAGTCCTTGTCTACTGCCTTGTTGGATAGAAATCCAATCTCAAAGATTGTAAGGCATAGGGTTGCGGGTGATGTAGTAGGTGATGTAGTAGGCACTCTTGAAGAGTGTAACTTGATCGAGAAAGCTGGCCTAACCAATATTGGCTATACTCATAATTGGAGAGAAGATGAAGCTCAGCCTCTAAAAGAGTTCTTTAGAGCCTCCTGTAATTCGCTTGATGATGTTCGTGAAGCGTCTGCTATGGGATGGTCTACTACCTTAGTGGCAGCAGGTAATGTACCTAAAACAACTTATCTTGATGATAAGAAAGCAATAAACTGCCCTGCAAGACACGGAGTAGAAGGGAAAAAAGATATCACATGTAATGACTGTACTATGTGTAAGGTTTCTGAAAAGACCAAAGACCTTATAGTTATGTTTAAAATTCATGGTAACCCAGCTACCATTAAGAAAAGTCAGGGAAAGGTTCATATCTTTTAATGAGTACTCTTATATTAGACGGTTACAATTTGATCCACCGCTCCAGATTTGATTGGGGCGGTGGTCTTGCCGTTAGTGATAATCAAATCATCTTTAACTTCCTAAAGAGTCTGAAACCTATACTTGATAAGTTTTCTCCAGAAAAAGTATATTTTGTTTTAGATGGAAGGCCTAAAGCAAGACTGGAAATGGATGAAGCCTATAAGGCAAATAGAATAAAAGAAAACCTATCAGAAGAAGAGGTTGCTTATTGGAAGACATTTCATTTGCAAAAAAGATATATCATTGATTTCGCAAAAACAAATTTGCCATTTACAACGGTTTATCATCCAGACCTTGAAGGTGATGATATTGTAAATTACTTGGCCATGAAAATAGACGGAGATAAGATCATTGTATCATCAGACACAGATTTTATTCAAAGTTTAGATTTATCAGATACCACTAAACTATGGAATCCAGTATCTAATAGCTATAGAGAAAAGCTTGATGTAGATTATACAAAGTACAAAGCTATGGTGGGAGATAAAACGGATAATATTCCAGGAGTTAAAGGCGTAGGTAAAATTGGTGCAGTAAAAATATTAAAAGATGATGATCTGTTTGAAGAGAAAATGTCAAATTCTATCTTTAAAAATCAGTTTGATCACTCCTATCAATTAGTTAAATTTGCAAATCTTGATAGCTTTAAGGATGAAATCCAGTATTATAATGGGAGATTTGATAGAGACTTTGCAAAGATAAAATTTCTAGAATTAGAGTTTTATAATTCTATGGTACTAGAACCTTATTTTTCTAAATACTGTGAGACAATGGAGAAGCTGAATGAAGCCATTTAAGATAGAGTATATATGGTTGGATGGTACAGAGCCAACTCAGCAAATTAGATCTAAAACAAAAGTGATCTATTTGTCAGACAGGCAGGAAAGTGTATCTATAGGAGATATACCTCCTTGGTCATTTGACGGCTCTAGTACAAATCAAGCTTCAGTAGAGAATTCTGACTGCCTACTTATTCCTGCTTATATAGCTACAGACCCACAGAGAGCCAATGGCTTAATCGCTTTATGCGAAGTATTTAATGCAAATGGTACTCCGGCAGCTACTAACCATCGCAGGTCGCTACATGGCTTAGTAGAGGCCGCAAAAGAGCATATTCCAGCAGTTGGTTTTGAGCAAGAGTATTTTATATTCAAAGATGGTGTTCCAGTCACTTGGAACACAAAAGAGATACAATCACCGCAAGGACAATATTATTGCGGTATTGGAATAAAGAATATTGCTGCAAGAGACTTTGTAGAAGATCATTTAAATCTATGTCTTTCTGCAAACCTTCCTATAAATGGTGTCAATGCAGAAGTAGCACCCGGACAATGGGAGTTTCAAGTAGGAGGGTCTACTATAGATGTATTGACTACTGCTGATTCTCTTATTGTTGCAAGGTTTCTTTTACAGAGACTTGGTGAAAAATATGGATATCAAATAAGCATTGACCCAAAGCCATTGGGATCAGATTGGAATGGAAGCGGTATGCATACAAACTTCTCCACTCATCTAATGAGAGAAGATGGCGGAATAGAATGGATTAAAGCTGCCTGTGAATCACTATCAAGTGCGGACAAAATATCAGAGGCTGTCTCTTGTTATGGAAGTGGAATTGAGCTAAGGCTTACTGGAAAACATGAGACTAGTAAATGGAACGAATTTTCATATTCATCGTGCAATCGTTCTTCTTCTATTAGAATTCCATTGCCAGTAGCTCTGGCAAACAAGGGTTACTTTGAGGATAGAAGGCCAAACGCCAATGCAGACCCATATAGAATCTTATCCTTTATGATAAGGACTGTGTGTGAAAATGAGGCTATACTACTTTCTGAAAAAATGAAAAACCAATAGATTGCCTTCGCCATAAGACCAAGTTGTAAAACGGAATTTAGGCCAAAATTAAGTAGCCAAAGATAATTTCTAATCTGGTTTATTCCACGGATATACTATCCGTGGAATTTCTTTTTGTCGAATAACAAGCAGAGAAACTAAGATCATTGGGCCGCGACCCGGAGAAAAGTAAAATGCCTACTAAAGATACTATCAATTTTATTAATGTTATCAGAAATAATGCCTTTAAAGCAGGCACTTATTATGGGGTGGATTATGATTTCAAGGCAATCTCTACTTATGTAGAATCTCTATCTGAGATTTCTAAACAAAGTATCTTCTCTGACAAATTTTGGAATAAATACCCAAAGTACGTCTGCTGGAGATCACACGATATATCTAATATAAAAGCTCATGGAAGAGGCTTGTCGCTCTTTGTGAAGCATATTTCATATAATAGAAGAAAGTATCCAAAGACTTATAAGTCTATATTATTGAATAGCAAGGGTGTCATTCTAAACAATGCAATTGATTCTTTCTCAGGAAAAGATATACTAAAATTAGCAAAGAGGGGAGTGTCCTCTAGTGACCCCAGAGTAAGAAAATCATGTGCTAGAATTCTTCCGATCAGTATGATAACTGGTCTTATAAACGACTCTGACTATAGCATTAGAAAGATTGTAGCCACTAGAATAAGTCCAGCTGCTAGACCGGAATTATTTATTAATTCTGAAAGTTACGCAGTTAAAATAAATGCGATTATAGCATCCTCCCTAGATAGGGATATCATCTTTAGTATGCTACAGGAAAGTGCTAAAAATACAAATAAATGGTATGTCTCTAAGGAGATAGTAGCCCTGCTTGATAAGCTTGATGATAATGATTTATTATTTGCCGTAGATATGTGCGGAAAAAATGCTGTGATTACAGATTATTTTAAAGACAGACTTTCATAAGACTGTTAAAGTAATTTAATCTAGAAGTTTTAGATGCTGAATCTGTGGGTGATGTAGCCCCGCTAACATCACTCATGGCTTCTCCTTTGTCTGTAGGTTCAGCCAAGTATTGCCTCATGAAGTCTCTCTGATCAGGTGGTATACTATTTAATTCTGAGATTTTATTGTCACAAATACCCCTAATTAATTCAATGGAAGCCTCATAGGCACCCTCAACTACAGTATCATTGGCCATTTCTACTGCCATTATTGGTATTGATAGTACAAACGAAACTAAAGCTCCCAATCCAGTAAACTCCAAGATATCTAATATTGACATTAAAAAATTTGTAATTGTAGAAACAAAATCTGTAGCATAACCTTTTAATGTTTGTGAAATACTTAAGATTTCAGATAAATTATCTGGAGAGTCCTTATATGTTTCACATAAGTCCTCCAATTGTTTTCCTACTTTTTTAGTATTTGAAGGCGTTGGAATTAGAGACTCATTAAGTGAGACTCCATATTTTCCCAATGGAAGTTCTGATACAATCTTACTTCCATTTCTCCATGCCTCATATATGTTTTTGCACATCATGGTTGAGTCAGTTACTATACCTATGAATGGAAGAGACTTTAGTGCCATGCCACCAATTCCTTTCCCAGCCCCTCCAATACCCTTACCTAATAAGTCTAAAGCTCCTGCTTCTTTTTTGATGTTGTTTATCTTATATGATAACTCTTCCAGGGATCTTGCTTGTATGCCGTTATCGCTAGCTAGTAACAAAATTTGTTTTTCAATGAATTTAAATTCATCAAAATTAGAATCATAAATTTTTGCTAATTTGTAGATTCTACTATCAGCAGACAATGTTGAAGCGGCCCTAGATAAACCTTCTCCGACCATTTTACCGGCCTCTTCTGATACAGGTTTTGCAGCAGTATGTGCTGCTTGAACAGCCCTAATAATAGGTCTGAGTAATGGTGTAATAGCATCGGTAATGGCATCACCAATGGCATCTAACTCTTTTACGCTGTATGCTTTATTATCACATTGTTCTCTTAGCTTCTGATAGGCTTCCACGGTGCCGGTATTGCCCTGTTCCAATGCGAGTTTTTGAAGTTTATAAAAACTCTTTAGTCCGATGGAAGCGGCGGCTATATTGTTCTTACCCACAAGAATATTCTTTAGCTTGCTTTTTCTAGTCTCGTTATAACCAAAAGATAGGAAAGAATACATGAATAAAGTCCTTAGAATTAATAATTCATATGTTAATGACATTATTAGTAGTCAAATTTCATATAAAAGTTTATTAGATGAGGATTTGGTTATTGCAGGAGGATTCCCATTATCTGTTTATATGTATTATAAACTTTGCAAAGAAGAACATCTGCCAATAATGACGAAATACATTCTCAATAGAGATATGGATTATCTTAAATATACTGACATTGATATCTGGCCACTAGAGTCTCTAGATAATTCTTTTCTAAAAGAAGTATTCTCAAATAATGCAGAGAATACACTTCCTTTAAACGAAAAAATAAATTTTAGATTTACAAAAAAAAGCAAATGGGCCAATACTATTTCTAATTCCACACTAGACAAACGAATGGCCGATATTCAGTTTGTAAAAAATTATCATAAAAATCCAGATGAACTGATCTCTACATTTGATCTTGATATATGCAAAGTGGCCTGGAGTAAGGGTGTTCTTTATGTTGATGAAGGTGCAGATAAGGACATAGAAAATGGAACGCTATCTTTCGGATCTAACCGTAAATATGGAGAAGAGACATTCTTATCAAGACTCTATATGAGCCTTAGATATATGAAGTATTCAAAAAGATATTCTCTCGATCCATCGCCAGATATTTGTGAATATATTTTCAAGACTTATCTTGAATCTTCATACAAAGAAAATATAGATAGCCTTTCATCTAAGCCAAATACCAACGATGCGTCTACTGTCAACTTATCTACTATCAAAGGTTATAATTTAGAACTAAATGTAGTAAATAGAATAAATCTTTATAACTCCTTTATAAATGATGTTAATTATACATGGTTTTCTAAACAGAAGAATTATAACGTGGCATGGGCACTATTCTTGATTAATCATCCATTTATTCCATGTATAAAAAAACTTATAGATGGCTCAAAAGACCTTAATGATAATGAATTTATATTTTAACTACATGGAGTTATAAGTGAAAAAAGATAAATCTCAACTTGATGAATTTCGTAATATGATTGATAACTGTGATGACAAGGAAGCATTAGACTCAGCCTATCAGCTTTTGTCTGAGCTTTTAGAGATTAACAATATTAAGAGCAAATTAGAAACATTAGAATCAGGACTTGCAAATGATAAGAAAGCTATGTTTTACTTCTTTGCGGCTGGCCTTACAGGGGATGAGCTTCCTTATGCAGCAGAGAGAGTTAAGGGAAAGACCAATAGACTTCTAGAGAAAGCAAAGAGGGAAGAAGAAAAGAAGCAGAAAGAAGCCAATAATATAACAGAAAAAAATGATTTAAATGGTCAAAATGATAGTTGACCATATTTGAATCATGATTAATATAGAGGGGAGGGTGAAACCTCCCCTCTTTATTTGGTAAAATATGAAATTGCTGTTTCATTGTTTTATTAAAATTAGTTAAATCAAATAATATAAAGGAGAAAAGATGTCAGAACAAAAAACTTCATTATGGGAAAAGTGGAAGGTTCATACTGCATTTGTTGCAGGAGCCTTGATTGTAAGTTCAGTATGGGGAACGTGCTCTTATCAGCCAGCCGTATCATCAACAGAGGGAGACTCCGAAGAGTCAACTTCTACTGTTGAATCAGATGTGGTTACCGATGCAGCAGTAACAACCTCTACTGAGCAAGTAACTACTGCTCCTGTAGTCCCTGTTGCTGTAGCTCCAGCTACAGAAACAGCTACAGTAACACCAGTCGTTACTCCAACCGCAACAGTTACAGTAGTGGCTCCAGCTTCTACAGTAACCGTAGCTAAGCCAGCCACAACTACAGCAAAATAAAAAGGAGATTAGTAATGGGTAAGGAAGTCAAATTTAATGCAGATGCAAGATATAGTTTGCAACAAGGCTTAGATATTCTTGCAAACGCAGTAAAGGTTACTCTGGGGCCAAAAGGTCGTCATGCTGCGATTGAAAGACAGTATGGGCCTCCCCTAATAACCAAGGACGGAGTTACCGTTGCTAAGTCTATTGATTTGGATGATAGAATCCAAAACATGGGAGCACAGCTTATCAAAGCTGTTGCTTCTGCGACTAATTCTGTGGCAGGGGACGGAACCACTACTGCCACAGTTTTAGCACAAGCAATCTATACAGAGGGAGCTAAATTAGTAGCAGCTGGTCATAATCCAGTATTGATAAAAAGAGGTATAGATAAAGCAACCACAATAGTTGTCTCTAGGTTAAAAGAAATTAGCCTTCCAGTTTCTGATGATGAAATTATTAAAAATGTGGCAGTAATCTCTGCAAATAATGATAGAGAGCTGGGCGATTTAATCGGAGGAGTTGTTACCTCAGTAGGAAACAATGGATCTATTTCGGTAGAAGATGCAACAGGAACAGAGACTAGAGTTGTTTATTCAGAAGGCATGAACATCGAAAGGGGTTATATCAATCCCACTTTTGTCACTAATTTTGAGAAAATGACAGTAGAGTACGAAAGCCCATACATATTATTGTATGATGGTAGACTTTCTTCTTCTAGAGAATTTCTAGGAGTCTTAGAGAAGGTGTCTGGAACAGGAAAGCCACTTCTTGTTATAGCTAGAGAAGTAGACGGTGAAGCTTTGCAGACAATGATTGTAAACAAAGCCAGAAATGCTCTTATTTCTTGTGCAATTAAAGCTCCTGGTTTTGGAGAGACAAGGAGGGAAATGATGGAAGATATTGCCGCCATTTGTGGTGGCAGAATGTATACAGCAGAAGAGTCAGGAGAGCTAAAGAATTGCGATCTTCCTCAATTGGGAAGGGCAAGAAGGGTGGTTATAGGAAGAAATAATACTACAGTTATTGACGGCTCTGGAGTGTCAAGTAAAGTTGCAGAAAGAGTTGAGTCATTAAAAACCCAATTAACAGACCGTACCTTATCTGATTATCAACTGGCCAGCATTAGGGCACGTTTGGCAACTCTAACAGGTTCTATTGCAGTAGTAAAAGTAGGCGGAATCTCTGAGTCCGAAATGAAAGAAAGAAAGGACAGAGTAGAGGACGCTATCAATGCTGTCAAAGCAGCTATAGATGAAGGAATCGTGGCAGGTGGAGGTTCAGCCTTATTACATTGTGTTGGCGCACTTAGAAAAGCCAGAGCTGCCCTAACCCTCTCTCCAGAGGAATCAGCTGGATTTGAGATTATAGAAAGAGCTATAAAGTCTCCTTTTATGCAAATTATGCACAATGCAGGAACAGACTGTCACTCCATAATGGAGAAAATCATTGAAAGTGACAATACTAGATGTGGATATGATGCTTACAGTAATAAGTTTGAAGAGGATATGCTTCAAATTGGAGTCATTGATCCACTAAAGGTGGTAAGATCGGCTCTAGAAAATGCCTCTTCTGCAAGTGGAACCCTGCTAACTACAGAGGTTGCAATCTTTACTAAGGACATTGACCTAGATTAGAAAAACTCTAATCCACTTTCATTATGCCTTATAGGTACGGTAGGAAATCTACCGTACCTTTTTTTTGGAGTAAATGAAATGAACGAAAATACCACAGAAACAACTCAGATGGATGATCTTTCAGATCAAGAAATAATGTATCGCTTGGCAGCTTTTGGTGCCAATACTTGCAATTCTTCTTATGATCCAAAGATGAAGATTATGTCTGATAGGTTCTGCAATCTTAGCTTAGTAGTTTTGCTTAATATGTGGGATCTAATAGACGACAAGGTTAAGATTAGAGTTATAAACTTGAACTCTAAATTGCTTAAGACTTGGATTAACTCCTTTTCAGAAAAAGAGTAACAAATGTACGATTCAATAGCCGGATATGATACCTCTGTTAATCTAGCCACAGATGATGGTATGCTGGACTATCTAGGTTGGTTTGGTCTACAGTTTTTGATCAGGCAAACAAATTTATTTACTGGTGACAATCTTAAGCTGATCCTTAGCAAGACTACTATAGAAAAATATTCTAAATTCTTAGCTGATCCAAGCAATCTTACCATTGTTTGCGCCAGAGCAAAACGTAGCAATATTAATCTTTATAGCTATCCTATTTGGGCTGATTTTCTGGATGAGTGCTATAAAGCCAGTATTACCCCTGGTAATAAAAATAGAGATGTTGTTTATGAAGCATTTAGCACAGAAGATCATTTCATAAACTACTATCTAGACTGGAAGAGTGATGTAGACTGGATGGATATCTATAATCTTTATTATTCAAAGCAGAAGAATTCATCTTATGTATCAAGACCGTTTGCCAAATGTCTTGAAAAGTATTTTGCACAGAATCCGTTGTGTGCCAGAATCTCTATTGAGGCAGATCTTTTTGATGCAGAACATAAACCAGATGCTTCGGTTCGCACAGAAATGTATAAGGCTTATATTTTAGCTGGACTTTTAAACAAGAAGAAGGCTAGGAAGATTAGGTCTGAATCTAGTGAATATACTTCAATGAGCGCAGTAGGCTTCTTAATGAACGCTGCTGAGAATAATCCTCTGCTATATCCAAATATTGATGAGCTACTCTTGCAGTTTTCTGATACAAAACATGCCTCAGTACAAGACTCAATTGCAAATGGAGCACCATTCAGGATACTCTACGCCTTTGTAGGTTTTGATAGTAACAACGCAAAGAGAACTATAGAAAAAAGGATGCAAAATGGAAAGTGATCAAGATTATAGCTGGCTCGCCAGCCCAATCCACAAGAATGTTATTAAAAACTTAAAGTTTAATTGGCAAGAAGATCCTGCCATTATGGAATCCCTAAAAATGTCCTTTGAGGGTTCCATTGTAGCGGTACTAACCTCAAAGGTAAAAACACAGCTATCTGATCCAGAGATTCTTAGGCGTAGAATGGGATTCGCAAAAATGCCAAAAACCTTTAAAGTAGAAGATATGAATGAATTTTATACTTATCTAGCACATCATATAGAGATAGCTGAAGAGTAAATTACTTTTCTATTATTTAAACGGGAGGCAATATTGCCTCCCGTTTTTTTTTACTAATATAATTAGGATACTTATTAAGGATTATATCAATGATTAAAAAAGCAGCTGCCGCCTTAGAACCATCTACAGTTACAGATCCAAGAACTGGAAGAGTAATTAGAGTTTCAGTACCAGTTAGAATTAAATATAGGGAATATTTTCAAGGCCAGACTGTCGGAACCGAAACAAGAGAGATACTTCACACCTTTAGCAATAAAGATTTAAACGATGAAATAGCAAAAGACTTTGCATCATCAGCAAATGATGTTGTTCATATGTTTATATCAAAAGATAGCGATAGAAATTCAAGTCCTCCTAGATTAGTTTGGATGGAAATTAGAAAGCAAACAAGAGGGCCGAGGTCTGTATTTAACTTTTTTGTTTCAAAGATAAACGAAGGATTTATTGATATATTAACTGTAACACAAGGATATAAAAAACCTACCAAACCAAGAATAGTACAAGCAGAGGATAAGATGATAAAGAATTTATTGGATACATTATTAGAAGATAGAATCGAGAAGCTGGCTAAAAAGGGCGATGTAAAATGGCAAAACATCGCAGAGTTAATCGCGACCGTCAAGGCGCGGGGCAAAAGCATGACAAAATCAAAAAAAGATATTAATGAAGTAATTGTAATAATTAAGAAAATTGAAGAAGAAAGTCTAAAAGCAAACAAAAGTAAAGAGTCTATAAAAAGAACCATCAATAGTAAACTACCAAAATGGTGTTTGTCGGAGGCTGAAAAACCCGAAGCAGCAGGTAAGAACAGCTTAAAATCTAAGTAGTGATTGTTGGAAATTTTATAACGAGTACTTGGTTGTTGGTATAGTAGCCATAGATTCTCTAGCTTGTCAACAAAAAATTTGGAATAAAAAATGATTGAAGAATTAATTAATTTAGCAGATGGTTTGGATGGGCTAGGCCAATCTGAGGCCTCTGATGTTATTGATGCTTTGATAAAAGAAGCTGCAAAAAAGAAATCTAAAGCAAAGAAGAGATCTCCAACTGATAAGGATTTATGGTCTAGAGCTAAATATGAGGCAAAAAAGAAATTTAAAGTATTTCCATGTGTTCCAGTTTCAAAATCATATGCATTAACGGAAGAAGGGTGGAAGGGCTTTGATGATTTAAAAGTTGGAGATAAAATAATATCATATAATAAAAAAGAAGATTGTTTAGAATGGGATATTATTAAAAAATTACATTTTTATAAAAATGCAGATACAATAAGAATATATAAAGCAAAGACATGTTTTGATTTTGTTTGCACCAAAGATCATAAATGGGTTATTAAAAATAAAAAAAAGACATCAAATAAAAAATATAAATATGAAGATCAGTTAGTAAGAGCTGAAGATATAACAAAAAATATGAATATAATAACATCTGCAAAAATGAAAAACTCAGATTCAATATCTTTATCTGACTTTAGAAAGCATGATTGGTCATGGACAGAAAAAGTTATTAAGATGTCAAATGAGCAAAGAGAGGCTTGGCTGTCTGCGGCGATAGTTTATGACGGTCATGAAAATGACTATAGCACCCTGCATAAGAGGGGGTCTTATGGATTCTCTCAAAAAAATGAGGATCATGGTGATGCTGCCGCTATTTGTGCGGCCCTATTAGGTTATAATGTATCTTTCAATTCTAAGAAAAAATATAATCCAGAAATATCATCTTTTATGTTTATAAACAGACAAACTCATAAAACACAAAATGTCTTAAAAGAAGATTCAGAATCTTGTGATGTCTGGTGTCCAGAAACAAGTAATGGAACTTGGTTGATGAAGCAAGATAGAATGATTGCAATTACTGGAAATTCTGCTTATGCTAATGGCTGGGCGGTTCAATGGTATAAGAAACACGGCGGCGGCTGGACAGGCCCAAAGCCAATGAAATAGGTGTAATAATGTCTATAGAAGAAATAGAAAAGATGGCTGAATTAGATAGATGGTTCAAAGAGAAGTGGGTAGATATTTCCAAAAAAGATAAATCTGGGGAATATGCTCCTTGTGGTAGGGGCGACTCTGATAAGGGTAGCTATCCTAAGTGCCGACCATCTAAGAGAATTAGCAAAAAAACACCTGTTACTACAAGAGAGTTAACAGATAAAGAAGAAAAAACGGCAATTAGAAAAAAAAGAAAAGCAGAAAGAGAAAGACCAACAGAATCATCTGGTGGATCAGCCAGAAAACCTAAGAGGGCACCAACTATTAAAAACTCTGATAGACTTATAATGTTTTCCAATCTTTTAAAGATAGCCACAGGTATGGTTACTTCTTTTGATTTTGACCAAACAATTAGAAGAATGGATGGTTCATTAAATCAAAGTATTGTTTCGAAAATTCAAGAAGCAAAATCAGTAGGAAAAGTATTCTTGATAACTTCAAGATCAGATAGCAAGGATAATGTTGATTTTGTTATTCAATATT
>Ga0209107_10001096_pt1 | contig 15152 bp, 15 predicted proteins | sample LakErihyJuly2011_2_FD_187460 | JGI IMG/M metagenome (GOLD analysis project Ga0209107, IMG submission 187460) | Freshwater microbial communities from dead zone in Lake Erie, Canada - CCB hypolimnion July 2011 (SPAdes) (version 2) | ecosystem: Environmental > Aquatic > Freshwater > Lentic >... | reverse complement strand
ATATTAATATAAAACCATATAAATATGAAAAAATTAGTACTCCTTTTTATTTCACTGTTTTTAACAGCTCAAACCATCAAAGCGCAAGCAGTAGTATTAGACACAAATGGAGTTACCATTAAATATACGGGTACTACAAGACCAAATCCATATTTTATTCAAGCAAGCCCTAGAGGAACAATGGAATGGTTTGCAATTGTTGATAACATAACTAAAAGTAATATAACTGATTACGCTAATAATATCCAATCGGGAATAACTTTTTTTACACCACCGGGTAGTTCAACACCAATTCCTTTTAATAACATAGTAACTACTCTTGTAACTGCTATGAATAGTATGTTTAGTGGTGTGGTAGCTTTTAATCAAACTATTAGTTCTTGGGATGTGAGTAATGTGACGAATATGAATTATATGTTTATATTAGCTAGAGCTTTTAACCAACCTATTGGTTCTTGGAATGTTAGTAATGTAACTTCTATGGGTTCAATGTTTAGGGAAGCTATCACTTTTAACCAAAATATTGGTTCTTGGGATGTGAGTAGAGTGACTAATATGGAAAGTATGTTTAATAATGCTCCTTCCTTTAACCAACCTATTGGGTCTTGGAATGTGAGTAATGTGACTAATATGCGATATATGTTTTTTTATGCTCCTTCCTTTAACCAACCTATTGGGTCTTGGAATGTGAGTAATGTGACTACTATGTGGGGTATGTTTAATGACACTTTTGCTTTTAACCAACCTATTGGCAATTGGAATGTGAGTAACGTGATTAATATGGGATATATGTTTAGCGGTTCTACCTCCTTTAACCAACCTATTGGCAGTTGGAATGTGAGTAATGTAACTAATATGATTGGGATGTTTTCAATGGCTACCTCCTTTAATCAAAACATTGGTTCTTGGAATGTAAGTAATGTCATTTTAATGTATGAAATGTTTATGTATGCTACCACCTTTAACCAACCTATTGGAAATTGGAATGTAAGTCATGTGACTGGTATGAGTGGTATGTTTGAAGGTGCTACCACCTTTAACCAACCCATTGGCTCTTGGAATGTAAGTAATGTGACTACTATGTGGAGTATGTTTAATAATGCCACTGACTTTAACCAGAATATTGGGTCTTGGAATGTAAGTAATGTTACTACTATGTCTTTAATGTTTCGAAACGCTTCCGCCTTCAACCAAAATATTGGGTCTTGGAATGTGAGTAATGTGATTAATATGCAAAGTATGTTTTTAGGAGCTTCCTCCTTTAACCAACCCATTGGGTCTTGGAATGTGAGTAATGTAATAGAAATGAATGATATGTTTAATGGTGTTCAACTTTCTACTGCTAATTATGATAACTTACTAATAGGCTGGTCAACTATAAGTCCAAATGAAACTCCTTTAAAAACAAATGTTATTTTTTCTGGAGGCAATTCTAAATATTGTAATGGCGCTTCAGCTCGAAGTTCTATTATTAGTACTTATGGATGGACTATCACAGATGCAGGTCAAGATTCTAATTGTGTATTAGAAACTGAAACATTTGTTACAAATAGTATAAAGCTATATCCTAATCCCGCTTCAAGTGTCTTAAATATAAAAGCTGACTTCAATCTTATCAATCAATCTTATACTATAAATGATGGTTTAGGAAGAGTTGTTTTAAAAGGGAAACTTAACGAATTTGATGCTACTATAAATGTAGAGCAATTATCGAAAGGTATTTATTATATGAAGATATCTGATAACAACTCAAGTAAGTTTATAAAGGAGTAAAACCTTAACAAAAGTACCTCACAGACTTCTAAACGCGCTTTATCGTTAAAGCTGAAGCCTTGTCTTTTAAAATGGTTCTAGCCACTGGGTATTGAGGTTTTACACTTGGGATTGACTTCGTCTTTCCCAACAAAGTTTCGCTTTGAAAAAAGAAATTCCCAAACCAAATAAATTCAAGCAAGCTAGTTGATGTTTTATCACCAGGGATTGACTTCGTCTTTCCCAACAAAGCTCCGCTTTGAAAAAAGAAATGCCCAAACCAAATAAATTCAAGCAAGCTTGATTTTTGGTTTGGGCATTTCTTTTTATTCGTGACCACGGTGGGATTTGAACCCACACGCCCTTACGAGCACCAGCCCCTCAAGCTGGCAAGTCTACCGTTTCTCCACGTGGCCGAAAAATAAAAAAGTCAAGCACTATGCTCAACTTTATTTGTGACCCGACTGGGGCTCGAACCCAGGACCCCATCATTAAAAGTGATGTGCTCTACCAACTGAGCTATCGAGTCATTGATTGAAGGAATTAAAAAAGTGGTCTTTTTTGTGACCCGACTGGGGCTCGAACCCAGGACCCCATCATTAAAAGTGATGTGCTCTACCAACTGAGCTATCGAGTCTTTTACTATTCCTCCAATGCGGGTGCAAATATAAGGCGTTATTATTTATTTTTCAAAGCTATTTTATTATAAATTTACTTTTTTAAATAAATAATCTTAACGCCTTAGTTTATAAGGTATTATTACCATGAAAAAAATAATTTTATTAGGATATATGGGTTGCGGGAAGTCAACTATTGCTAAATTATTAGCAACAAATGTCGGTTTGCCGTATTTCGATTTGGATGAAATCATCGAAAAAAGAGAAAATAAAACCATAAAAAATCTTTTTTCAGAAAAAGGGGAACTCTATTTCCGAAAAGCAGAACACGAAATTCTCTCAGATTTAATGAAAAACCAAGACAGTTTTATTCTCAGTTTAGGAGGAGGAACCCCTTGTTATTCAAACAATCACGAACTGTTGAAAGGAGAAAATAAAGACGCTATTTATCTGAGCGCTTCTATAGATACGCTTTACAACCGCCTCAAAAATGAAAATCAAAACCGCCCTTTAATTGCCAATAAAAGTCCAGAACATATGAAAGAATTTATTGCTAAAAACCTTTTTGACCGAAGTTATTATTACAATCAAGCAAAATATAAAATTATTGTTGATGCAAAGTCTGTCGAAGAAATAATCTCAGAAATAAAAGATATTTTAGCTTAAGTAAGCATAATCACCCTTTTCATCAAAAACAACTTGAACATGTTCTAATAAGGAAGTGGAAAGGGAAATCCCTTTAAAATCAGCTTTTACAGGGAATTTCTTGTGGTTTCTATCAACTAATACGGCTGTTTTTAATTTCTTCAAGGGAACATCTAAAAAATGTTTTACACCATATATTAATGTGGTTCCAGAACTTAGAACATCGTCTACTAATACCAATCCTTTATTTTCGTATTTTTCTTTAGGTAACGAAGTTGTTATTGGTGTATTTATATTTTGTTTGTTGATGAAAACTTCGCAAAGCACTACGTTTAGAGTTGAAATTCGTTCTAACTCTGCAGCGATTTTATTTGCAAATACAAATCCGTTGGAAGCAATTCCAGCAATCACAATTTCTTGCTCATCAACGAAAGTCTCATAAATTTGATACGCAATTCTTTTTATTTTGTGTTCAATTTCCAGATTGTTGAGAATGATGTTTTGGCCCATGGGATTTTTTTTCAAAGATAATAAACTATTTTATTTTAAAGTTTGAATTCTTCTAAAATGGTTTGCTTCTATTTTTGTCAATTTCAAACCTACAAACTTTCAAATTCCCAAAATAAATTCTACATTAGCATTCTGTAAATTTCAGAATAATGATTAGCGACGCACAGTTTCAAAACGAGTTACACTTGATAATTTCCAATGCCATTCGGGAAGATGTGGGTGCAGGCGATTTCAGTTCCTTGGCTTGTATTCCAGCTTCAGCAAGAGGTAAAGCCAAATTATTAGTCAAAGACGAAGGAATAATTGCGGGCGTTGCATTTGCAAAAATGATTTTCGAATACGTTGATGTTGATTTAAAAATTGAAACTTTTATAAATGATGGTGCGAACGTAAAACCAGGCGATGAAGTTTTTCACGTTTCAGGAAGCTCGCAATCTATTCTAAAAGCAGAGCGTTTGGTGCTGAATTCAATGCAAAGAATGAGTGCCATAGCAACCAAAACACAAAGTTATGTAAAACTTTTGGAGGGAACTTCAACCAAGATTTTGGACACGCGCAAAACAACACCCGGCTTTCGAGCGTGTGAAAAATGGGCAGTGACAATTGGGGGAGGTGAAAACCACCGATTTGCATTGTACGATATGATTATGCTCAAGGACAATCACAACGATTTTGCGGGTGGAATTACGGCTGCAATCACGAAAACAAAAGCGTATTTAAAGGAAAATTCATTGGATTTAAAGATAATTGTCGAGGCAAGAAACCTCAATGAAATAGCAGAGATTTTAAAAAATGAGGACGTTTATAGAATATTAATAGATAATTTTAATTACAAAGATACCCGAAAAGCAGTTGCGTTAATTGGCGATAAATGCCTTACGGAATCGTCTGGAAATATCAACGAAACCACTATTCGAAATTATGCCGAATGTGGCGTAAATTATATTTCTTCGGGTGCATTAACGCACTCTGTTTATAATATGGATTTGAGTTTGAAAGCGTTTTAGATATAATAAGAACTAAATGAAATTAGAAAAAACACCAGTACTTAGGAACATTACTCGCTTTTTACAACGGGTAAAACCCATATGGCTACACGGTTTATCGCTTTTTGATTTGATAAAATTGTACTCCGTTGGAATTTTAGAAGGCGCCTTGTCCTATCACGCAAGTGCCGTGGCATTCAGCTTTTTTATGGCATTATTTCCCTTTGCATTGTTCATTTTGAACCTCATTCCCTACATACCAATCGAGGGTTTTCAATCCGATTTCCTGCAATTTGTCAAGGAAGGCGTGCCCCCAAATACCTACGATGCCATTGCAAGTATTGTCAACGATATTCTAAATAATAGCCACTCTGGATTGGTTTCCACAGGATTTTTATTGTCAATTTTCTTAATGGCAAACGGACTCAACGGAATTTTGGGTGGCTTTGAATCGTCCCGCCACGTTTTGGAAAAAAGAGGATTTTTTCATCAGTATTTCATCTCGTTAGCAATGTCGTTATTGCTGTCTTTCCTTCTGATTATAACTGTTTCCGCTATTGTAGTCTTTGAAGTTTTTATCCAAAAAACAATGATTCAAGACATGCTCAGCGACCGAATTCCACTCATTATTTTAGGACGCTACGCTTTTGTAATTATGATGATTTTGGTTACAATTTCTGTTCTCTTTCGTTTTGGAACCAAACAAAAAAATAAGCCCCCATTTATTACGATAGGCTCTGTATTTACAACTATTCTCGTCATAATTTCTTCCTATTTCTTTGGAATTTGGGTAATTAAATTTTCAAAATACAACGAACTTTATGGATCAATTGGGACATTATTGATAATGATGTTCTATATTTGGATAAATTGTATGATTTTATTGCTCGGATTCGAGTTGAATTCGATAATCAGCAAATTAAAAGTTAAAAAAATAGAATAAGTAGTTTTTTTTGAAGCTACCTGCCGGCAGGCAGGTCAGGGCTAAAAACGTTTACGGTATGAAGACAATTGTAGGTTTCATTTTACTTTTCCTTTCCACACAATTCCACGGACAATCCCATGGCGTTATTGGGAAATGGAACACTATTGACGACGTAACAGGAAAAGTAGTTTCTGTTGTGGAAATCTTCGAGCACAACAATAAAATTTACGGAAAAGTCAACGAAATCTTCAATCCAAAAAGTCGAAACCGCGTTTGTGAAAACTGCACTGGCGACGATAAAAATAAAGCCATTTTAGGATTAACCGTAATCAAAGGACTTGTAAAAGAAGGAAATGAATATTGTAATGGAAAAATTTTAGATCCCAAAAGCGGAAAATTATACAAATGCTACATCACACTCGAAGAACCCGATAAGCTCAAAGTGCGAGGCTACATTGGAATTTCACTCTTTGGGAGAACACAATATTGGGAACGATTAAGATAATTTTTCACCAATACTATATAACTTACAACCAAATTTAAATGCAGTTTTTCGTCGAAGTAATTTTACCGCTTTCCCTTGCCAAAACCTTTACCTATAGTATTTCTGAAGCAGAATTTAACTATATAAAAAAAGGAATGCGTGTAGCGGTGCCTTTCGGGAAAAGTAAAATCTACACGGCATTAGTAATTGAATTGCATCAAAACGCCCCAACCTTATATGAACCCAAAGAAATTCATCAAATTCTGGATGAAAAACCATTGGTTACCGAAATTCAAATCGCCCATTGGCAATGGATTGCTTCCTATTATATGTGTGCGATTGGCGATGTGTTTCGTGGCGCAATTCCAAGTGCTTTATTACTGGAAAGTGAAACTGTAATTTTCCAAAAACAAGATGTATTTGTTGATGAAAGCCAACTTTCTGACGATGAATTTTTAATTTATCAGGCGTTGCAACAACAAAGTTCGTTGAAAGTTCAGGATATAATTGCCATTTTGAATAAGAAAAATATTTTTCCAATTCTTCAGAAATTAATTGACAAAAATATCTTGGTTTTGCAAGAAGAAATGTTGGAAAATTACAAACCTAAATTGGTGCGATATGTTCGTTTGAACCCTAAATTTGATTCGAATGAAGGATTAGGAGAATTATTAGAAACTCTAAAAAATGCTACTAAACAAAAGGAAATTGTACTTACTTATTTTCAATTATCGGCAACAGAAAAAAAACCAATCACGGTTAAAAAGCTTATAGAAACTGCCAATTCCACAACCGCAATTGTAAAAGCTTTAATTGATAAAGAGCTATTTGAAGAATATTATCTTCAGGAAGACCGCTTGAATTTTAAAGGAAATTCGAGTGAAAACCAACTAAAATTAAGTCTTGTGCAACAAACAGTATTTGAAGCAATTCAGGAAAATTTAAAGCAAAAAGAAGTTTGTCTTTTGCACGGAGTTACTTCTAGCGGGAAAACAGAAATATATACTAAACTCATAGAAGATTATATTGCAACAGGAAAACAAGTCCTGTATTTGTTGCCAGAAATTGCTTTGACCACACAATTAGTAGGTAGATTGCGAGCGCATTTTGGAAATAAAGTGGCAGTTTTTCATTCTAAATACAGCAATAACGAACGGGTAGAAGTTTGGAATCAGGTTTTAGAAAATTCTGAAAAAGCACAAATAGTAATAGGAGCGAGGTCGGCGTTGTTTTTGCCATTTCAAGATTTAGGATTCATAATTGTCGATGAGGAACACGAACAAACCTACAAGCAAGTTGATCCTGCACCACGATATCACGCCCGAGATGCGGCAATAGTTTTGGCAAATTTGCAAAAAGCGAAAGTGCTTTTAGGTTCTGCAACGCCAAGTATGGAAACGTATTATAATGCAAAATCAGGGAAATATGGTTTAGTAGAAATTTTTGAGCGCTACGGAAACGTATTGATGCCAGAAATTGAATTGGTAGATTTGAAAGACAAATACTTTCGAAAAAAAATGGTGGGACATTTTAGCGATGTTTTAATTGAAGAAATTACGAATGCTTTGGCTTTGTGCGAACAAGTAATTTTGTTTCAAAACCGACGCGGGTATTCGCCATTATTGGAATGTGTAACTTGTGGACACGTGCCGCAATGCCAGCAATGTGATGTGAGTTTGACGTATCACAAACATAAAAACCAATTGCGATGCCATTATTGTGGCTATTCAATTGCGAAACCTACCAATTGTTACTCTTGCTCAAGTATCGATTTAACGACGAAAGGTTTTGGAACAGAACAAATCCAGCAAGAATTAGTAGAAATTTTTCCGAGTCATAAAATTGGACGAATGGACCAAGATACCACAAGAGGAAAATTTGGATTTGAAAAGATAATTGACAGTTTCAAAAATCGAGAAATTGATATATTGGTTGGAACCCAAATGCTAGGAAAAGGATTGGATTTTGATAATGTAACTTTGGTAGGAATTATGAATGCCGATAATATGCTGTATCATCCCGATTTCAGGGCTTTTGAAAGAAGCTTCCAAATGATGACACAAGTTTCAGGACGATCAGGACGTTCAGAAAAACAAGGGAAAGTTATCATTCAAACGTATTCGCCGTTGCACAATACGATTCAACAAGTTACCAAAAATGATTATGTGGGAATGTACAACGAGCAATTGTATGAAAGACAAATTTATAAATACCCGCCGTATTTTAAATTGGTAAAAATAACTTTAAAACATCGGGATTTCGACAAACTCAAACAAGGTTCAATGTGGTTGTATCAAGTGATGCAACAAAATCTTCCAATGCCTGTTTTAGGTCCAGAAGAACCTCCAATTAGCAGGATTCGCAATGAATATATCAGAACGATAATGGTGAAAATTCCGATGAATATTTCCGTTGGGAACACCAAGAAAACAATTCAGAAAATGCTCAATAGTTTTGAAGCAGTCCCTTCGTATCGTTCCATTCGGGCGATTGTAAACGTTGATTTTTATTAACTTGCAGCAAATACTTTCGCTAAGTTCTCTTTTTTATTTCTGCTTAATGAAATTTTCGTTTGACCTATTTTCTGCAAATACGGCAGCGTTAAATCGATCAGAAGAAACTGGTTTTTCAAGCAATCAGTGGTATTATAATCAAAAGCTTTTATCGAATAATCTGCTTTTGCTGTAACAAATATAATTTGGAACTATACTTTTAAGGCATCTAAAAAGTTAAATTCATTTATTACAGGCATATTTCTTTTTAATCGATTTTTTTACTATTGTCTTTTTATTTTCGTAAAAATTATTACTGTTTTAATTTAATAATTAGGAAAGGAAAAGCAGTAATGATTTTGATAAAAAACGGAATATTAAAGCGGAATGAATGTGTTTAAAGAAATTCTAGTTATTAGTTGTGAATTAAAAAAAAATAGTTACTTTTGCATCCAATTTAACAATAAAATATATTTTTATGAATCATTATGAAACTGTTTTCATTTTAAATCCCGTTTTATCTGAAGTTCAGGTAAAGGAAACAGTAAGCAAATTTGAAGATTTTCTTACATCCAGAGGAGCAGAAATGGTATCAAAAGAGGATTGGGGCCTGAAAAAAATGGCTTACGAAATCCAACACAAGAAAAGTGGTTTTTACCATTTATTTGAATTCAAAGTTGCAGGAGAAGTTCTTATTGCATTTGAAACTGAATTTAGACGTGACGAGAGAATTATGCGTTTCTTAACTGTTAGTTTAGACAAACACGCCATTTCTTGGGCTGAAAGAAGAAGAACAAAATTAAAATCATCTAAAGCGTAATCATTATGTCAACATTACAACAATCAGCTTCAGGAAAAAAAGACGGAGATATCAGATATCTTACGCCTTTGAACATAGAAACAAATAAGGCAAAAAAATATTGTCGTTTCAAAAAATCTGGTATCAAATATATCGATTATAAAGATGCAGATTTCTTATTGAAATTCGTTAATGAGCAAGGAAAAATTCTTCCTCGTCGTTTAACAGGAACTTCATTAAAGTACCAAAGAAAAGTGTCAGTAGCTGTGAAAAGAGCGCGTCACTTAGCATTAATGCCGTATGTGGCAGATTTACTAAAATAATTAAAAATTAACATTTGTTGTTTCGCTACGGTGAGACTAACTTCTAATAACAAAGGACAACAACATGGAACTTATATTAAAACAAGACGTACAAAATTTAGGATTTAAAGATGATGTGGTAACTGTAAAAAATGGTTACGGTCGTAACTTTTTAATACCTCAAGGTCACGCACATTTAGCGACAGCTTCTGCAAAGAAAGTATTGGCTGAAAACCTAAAACAAAGAGCTCATAAAGAAGCTAAAGTTGTTAACGATGCCAAAGCATTAGCAGAAGCGTTGAAAGCAATTGAAATTAAAATATTTGCAAAAGCAGGTGGAGAAAAATTATTTGGTTCAATAACGAATATTGATATCGCTGCAGCTTTAGCAAAAGGTGGTCAAGAAATTGACAGAAAATTCATCACAAGTGGAATCGTAAAAAGAACAGGAAAATATGCTGCGACTGTACGTTTACACAGAGATGTAATAGTTGAATTAGCTTATGAAATTGTTGCTGAAAAAGCATAATTTCTAAATTCATATAATTGAATCCCGATGAAAATCGGGATTTTTTTTGTTTAATCTGAATTTATTTCAGATTCTTTCCTAATTAAATTAATTGCATCTGATAATAGATGCATAAATAAATGCAGTATAAATGAAATACTCTCGACTTACCAAAGAGCAATTTGAAGAAATGCACACCGAATTCATTAATTTTCTTTCTACACAAGCTATTGATAAAGCCGAGTGGGACAAAATCAAAGTAGAACAACCTGAAATTGCTGAACAAGAATTGGATGTTTTCTCTGATTTGGTTTGGGAAGGTGTACTTGCAAAAACAGAATATTTAGAACATTTTTCTAAAAATCATATTTTCCTTTTTCAATGTTTTGATACTTACGTAAAATCGATAGTATTGAAATCATTGGTTCCAGAAACTAATTTTTTGACAAAAGAAGGTTTGCAATGGTTGAGCGACAACATGTTTACCGAAACAATTGAAATGAAAATGGGTAAAAAAGAATTTACAGAAGATAGAAATCAATCCCTTTTTGAATTGATTCAGCAAGGTTCTTTTTTGAGCGGTGGCGAATTATTTAAGCAAATTAATGGAATAATAGAAGGTTAGATATTCATCAATTTTCTATATTTACAAAAAAAATAATTATGTTCAATTTTTCAAAAAGAATATCAACTTATATTTTATTAGTAATTGCAATATTGTCTATTCCTTTAATTGCAATGCAATTTACTAGTGAAGTCAATTGGACACTTTTTGATTTTTTCATGGCAGGTTTTTTATTAATTACTTCGTTAACTTTAATAGAAATTACCCTTCAAAATTTTAAAAATAAAACTTTTAAGATTACTACAGTTTTTGTAATACTATTTTTGTTTTTACTTATTTGGGGCGATTTATCTGTTGGAATTCTTTAACTTATATGGACGTTCAGCAAACCATAAACAATCTTCGAGAAGAATTAAACCAACATAATTATAACTATTATGTGTTGGATAAACCTACGATTTCTGACCTTGAATTTGATTTAAAACTTAAACAACTTCAAGATTTAGAACATAAATATCCTGAATTTTTTGATGCAAATTCTCCAACACAGCGCGTTGGTGGGACTATTACAAAAAACTTTAAAACCGTTCAACACGATTATAGAATGTATTCTTTGGATAATTCCTATTCCAAAGAAGATTTGATTGAATGGGAAAAAAGAATCCAAAAAGTGTTGGGCGATGTTCCTTTGGAATATGTATGTGAATTGAAATATGATGGTGCATCTATAAGTATTACTTATGAAAACGGAGAATTAAAGCGAGCAGTTACTCGAGGCGATGGTTTTCAAGGCGATGATGTTACCAATAATATTAAAACAATTAAGTCGATTCCGTTAAAATTAAAAGGCAATTTTCCTGATAAATTTGATGTTCGAGGTGAAATCATTTTACCGTTTGCTGGTTTTGAAAAAATGAATCAAGAGCTTATTGATATTGGCGAATTGCCTTATTCAAATCCGAGAAATACTGCTTCAGGAAGTTTAAAATTACAAGATAGTGCCGAGGTTTCAAAACGCCCCTTGGATTGTTTATTGTATTTTATAATTGGTCCAAATTTGCCCTTTCATTCTCAATTTGATAGTTTAGAATGTACCAGAAATTGGGGTTTTAAAGTTCCAAGCGAGCCCAAATTAGCTCGGAATTTAGACCAAGTATTTCAGTTTATTGATTTTTGGGATGTTCACAGACATAAATTACCTTATGAAACGGACGGAGTAGTGGTGAAAGTCAATCAATTTCAACACCAAGATGAACTAGGTTTCACAGCAAAATCGCCTCGTTGGGCAATGGCATACAAATTTAAATCCGAACAAGTTTCCACCCTATTAAATTCGATTTCGTATCAAGTTGGTCGAACGGGGGCAATTACGCCTGTTGCCAATTTAAAACCTGTTCAATTGGCGGGAACTATTGTAAAACGTGCCTCTTTGCACAATGCCGATCAAATTGAGAAATTAGATATTCGTATTGGCGATGAAGTTTTTGTTGAAAAAGGCGGTGAAATTATTCCCAAAATTATAGCGGTTGATTTAAGTAAGCGTCTGATAAATTCAATTCCCACAACATATAGTACTCATTGTCCTGAATGTCAAACAGAATTGGTGCGTTCTGAAGGCGAAGCCAATCATTATTGCCCCAATTATTATGGTTGTCCACCTCAAATTATTGGAAGAATTCAGCATTTTATTTCTAGAAAAGCGATGGATATTGAAGGACTTGGCGGAGAAACGGTTGCTTTATTATTCAATAACGGTTTGGTTCATAATTATGCTGATTTATACAATTTAAAAGTCGAACAGATTTTGCCATTGGAAAGAATGGCTCAGAAATCAGCAGAAAATTTAGTTAAAGGCGTTGAGAATTCTAAGAAAGTACCCTTTGAAAATGTTTTATTTGCACTTGGAATTCGATTTGTTGGAGAAACGGTTGCCAAAAAATTAGCAAAACATTATAAAAATATAGATGCTTTAAGCAAAGCTACTTTTATGGATTTGGTTTTGGTCGATGAAATTGGAGAACGAATTGCGCAAAGCGTACTTGATTTTTTTGAAAATCCAATTAATATAGAAATTCTAGACCAGTTAAAAGCTCAAGGAGTTCAATTTGAAATTATTGAAAGAATTAATCCTAACGCAACTGATAAACTTGCTGGTAAAACCTTTGTTGTTTCGGGTGTTTTTGATAAATTTTCTCGTGATGATTTGAAAAAAGCTATCGAGGATAATGGTGGTAAAATAGGAAGTTCCATTTCCGCCAAAACAGATTACGTTGTTGCTGGCGATAATATGGGACCTGCAAAACTTGAAAAAGCAAATTCATTGAAGATTCCAATTATTTCGGAGGATGATTTTATTGAAATGTTAGAAAAGGATTAATCGTATTTTATCAAACAATGATACTTTTTCCATTATGAGATTTTGATTTATCGTTGTCAAAATAAAAATCAATTCGGCCTAAATTTATTCCGTAACAACCTGCTTGATTGACGATTACTTCTTTTCCTTCGCTATTTTTAAGTACTGTTGGTTTGTCTAAAAAAGTATGCGTATGTCCTCCAATAATAAGATCTATATCTTTAGTTAGTGATGCTAATTTTATATCAGAAATTTTTTCCGGTTCGTCTTTGTATTTATAACCAAGATGGGAAAGGCAAATTACAAGGTCGCATTTTTGTTCTTGTTTTAGAATACGTGTCATTTCTTGAGTGGTTTCTACTGGGTTTAAATACACAGTTTCTTTATAATTTTTTTTATCAACTAATCCTGCTAATTCAATTCCGACTCCAAAAATTCCAACTTTAATTCCATTTTTATTGAATATTTTGTACGGTTTTGTTTTACCTTGAAGAACTGTGTTTTCAAAGTTGTAATTTGAAGTTACAAAATCAAAATTGGCATTGTGCATTTGAGAATAAAATCCGTCAATTCCGTTGTCGAAATCATGATTTCCCATTGTACCTAAGTCATATTTCATCATGCTCATTAATTTCAATTCTAATTCGCCACCATAATAATTAAAATAGGGTGTTCCTTGAAATATATCGCCTGCATCGAGCAATAATAGGTTTGGATTTTCTTGACGAATGCTTTCAATTAATGCCGCTCTTCTGGCAACTCCTCCCATATTTGGATTTCTTGGATGGTCTGCTGGAAATGGATCTATATAGGAATGAACATCGTTGGTGTGAAGAATTGTTAAGTGTTTTATATCCGTTTTATCGGTTGATTTGAAACTGTTTAATGACAATCCTAATCCCACTAATGCGGTGCTTGCTGCTGTTTTTTGTATGAATTCTCTTCTTTTCATTTTTGTTTTTTTAGGTAAATTCCAAAAGGTTTATGATTTTTTATTTAGCCCCGACTGGAGGGAAAATCCTGTGCTTTTTAGCGCAGATTGGAAGGAAGGCGGGAATATAATTTATTTAATTACTGCCATTTCGCTCCAAAATATTATTCGATTAGTATTCGTTGGTCTTTTAAAATTGGTATTGTTGGCGTTTCTTTTAAGTAATCTAATAGAATATTTCTCAATTTATAATTTAAATCATAAGTTGCTATTCCTTTTTTAAAGAAATCCATTCTATCTCCTCCGTTTGATAGGTAATCTGAGGTAATTACATAATATATTTTTTCAATATCTAATGTTATTCCTTGAATTAGGATATTTTTTGGTTGATTGTTTTTATCGATTGTGAATTGAATTCCTGAAATTGGATGGGCTTTTTTTTCAGAAATAAAATAATTTACCATTTCTAAAATTTGTTCTCCTTTTAGAGCAACGACTATAGATGTGTTTTCAAAGGGCATCACTTCAAAAGCTGTTTTTAGGGTAATATTTCCTTTTGGAATAATGGAACGAATTCCACCATTATTGAGTATGCAAAGGTCTAATTTTTTGTTTTCACGTGAACTAAAAATGACATTCCCTCTTTGTAAAGTTATGTCTGCTAATAAGTTACCAATAGTTGTTTGCCATTGTCCTGATTTATCTAATGTTTCTGTTGCAAAGGAAATTGGGGTGTTTAACTCTTTATCAATGTGTTCTCTATAGGGCTTAACATAAGCTTCAATTTCAGCAACATCTTTGTTTTTATTTGTAATACCTATATCTTTTCCTTCTATTTTTGTGACATAGTATTTTTGTTCAGCACAAGAAACTGACAAAAGAAATGTTAAGAATAAAACAAAAAACCTCAAAACAAGATTATACTTTTTTAGATTTACCATCGGAAATGCAACTAATTTAATTAAATTTGTAATTCAAGTAAAAGTAGTATGTTTTTGAATAAAATAAAGAATTTTATAATAAAAAAAATTGTTAGTAAATCGTTATCTAATGTAAGGTCGGTTGCTTCTGATGGTATAATTAAAACTGTTGGAATTATTTATGATGAAAGTAATTTGTCTGGAAGAGAAGATTTGATATTGAAGTTGGTAAAATTCGGAATTGAAGATAGTGCTATTAAAGTGTTGGTTTTTAGGGATAATATAAAGAAAAAAGAGGTTTTTAATTATTCGGTTTTTAGCAATAAAGAGGTGAGTTGGTCTGCTACTTTTGATAAACCA
>Ga0209107_10001093_pt1 | contig 15170 bp, 26 predicted proteins | sample LakErihyJuly2011_2_FD_187460 | JGI IMG/M metagenome (GOLD analysis project Ga0209107, IMG submission 187460) | Freshwater microbial communities from dead zone in Lake Erie, Canada - CCB hypolimnion July 2011 (SPAdes) (version 2) | ecosystem: Environmental > Aquatic > Freshwater > Lentic >... | reverse complement strand
GTTCTATCTGCTGTTGGGTCTGTTACTTGAAGTGTGGTTTCAAAACCATCTGCTGTTGCACCTTCAAACTCAATGCTAGATCCGAATACGCCAACTGCTGCTGGATCTGCCCACTTGACTCCACCAGTTTCGGCTGATGCTGCTGTGAGGACCTGTCCGTTTGTTCCAACGGCAAGGCGGGATATTGCATTATCTGCAGTACCAACTAGTAAATCACCTTTTGCATCTGCAATTTTCTTTGTAAGAATATCGTGGCCTTCAACGGTTGCGGTTGCTCCCTCAACTACTAATCCAGCCTTTACTCTAAAATCTTTTGTTACTGTTGCCATTTTTTATCTCCTTGGTTAAGCCTTCAAACCAGTACGCATGTAGCGTAAGGTTATAGGGGTTGAACCCACCACAGGAATTACAGTTAAATTAACTGTGCCTCCTGACCTAGAGACGCTAATGGTGCCAATATTCCCATCATTGTCTATTGTTCCATATTCACTAACATTATCATTTGTACCGTCAGGAAGTATGGTTAATTCTGTCGTGTAATATTTATTAGCACCACCAGCAGTATGTTTAATTGAGATCACATATTTAACTGATCTCCATTCTGAGGCAGTAAAATTATCAAAGATTGTGCTATTCTCAATACCAGTAATTGTTACTTCATTGTTACCAGCAGTACCAAGATCTGTTGCCTGGGCTGCAGAGGTATCAATTAAGTCTTCGTAGTTTTCTTGAGTTGGTCTATCCCCTGTCTGAAACAGGGCCTTTACGCTTGATAATGATATTTTAGCCATGCATGAATTATATCATAGATTTTAAAGTATATAGTTAGAGAAACCAATTACCTGAACCCCAATACCTGGGGGATTGTCTGCTCTATAACCTTCAATTCCAATATTGGTTATAGTTAATCTAAATGGCAGTATTTCTGTTACCGTTGTTGTTTTAGGATAGTCTACAGTTACCAAAGGTCCAACTGAACCTGATATGTTTTCAATTGTTGGAGAGATTGCAATTGTTGCTGCTGTAACTAAAAAAGCAATGTTGGAAATTAATGAAGAGTGCGTAGATATATGTTCTGCTGTTATTGTTGGTTTTATGTCAGATATAGTTTGGCTTCTGCCAATATTATTTATATTGGTTATTGCCATGATTAACTTACTGTGTCTTGTTCTGTTACTTCGCCAATCATAATCATCTCGCCCTGACAAACTGTCCAAACACGAGAGTAGCCATCTCTTAATTGAATATCAAAGACATCGCCTGTTCTTAAAATCTTAGACTGTGCAGAGGTTAATGTAACTGTAAACTCTCCAGCCTCATCAAACTCTGTTTGGTCTGGATAAATCGTAAATAACAAATCATCTCCAACGTTGTCAGAGTATCGTCTAAAGTCTCCAGAAATATCCCAACCAGTTTCGTCTCCTACGGAGGTTGTATCGTAATCCAATTCATTGCCTTGATCATCTTCAACATAAATTCTAAAAGAGGCACTATCTCCAATTACAACAGTCCAGTTAACAAGTGGAGGGATGTTTCCAATATTGTATACTGGAGTAGGAGTAGCCACTGGCTGGGTCTCCATTGAAGTCTCATTGGGGTTTCTATATACGGCCATTGTTAAATTATACCATTAAGCAAGTCCATTTTTTAATGCCCCCCATGTTCCGTTACCCTTTGGCTGACCAACAATAATAATTCCAGTTGAAGCATTTGATTTAGCGACTACCGCTACAGCCCCTGATCCACCAGTAGGAATTGAGTTTGTCAAACCTCCACCATTTGCAACATAAAGAATATTTCCAGCGGTATATGAAGAAGTGTTAATTCCTTCAAAGACTCCAGAAACAATTATTACTCCATCTGTCGCAGTTGAAATTGCTGCCTGTGTTATTCCTACAACTGGGAAGGTTGTTAAATCATCTGAATCACATTTTGCAATTAATGGTTTTGTTGAATACCCTGAAAGATATACTGGAGTTCCTTTTGCAATTGTTGCACCTGTTGTATTTCTAACTTCTAAAGAAATAAATGGAGTACCAACATTAGATAAAATATCCTCTAGTCGTTCTGCAAGGGACTGAATGTCCTCATGAACATTTACAGGGTCGCTTAAAACGGGGTAAGGAAGATCATAATTAGTAGTTGAGCCAGTAGCCATAGTACTTATTATTATACCACTTCCCGCATGAAAATTAAAAAGTTATAGAAATGTTACCTAAAGTTTGACTTTGAGACCAAATTCATGTTATAATTAATACATGCTACTAACAAGTAGCATTTTTAGTCTCTAGGAGGTTTTTATTATGAGAAGAGATAAAAAGGCTTGGATTGGAATCCTAGCACTGGTTGGAGTTGTAGCACCCTTTAGCAACTTTGCCAATGCATCAACTACGGAAAACAACTTACTAATTAAACAGGCCGAAAACCCTGCTGCCACCCACAAGGTGGCTTTTGTTGTTTCTAAAGCAAAAATGTTAGAACGTTATGAAAACAAAACAGATCTTACAGATCTTGAATTAAAGAAGTTGCTTTCTTTGGTGGGATTTAAAGGCAACGACTTAGTAGTAGCATGGGCTATTGCCAAGAAAGAATCTAATGGTCGTCCCTTAGCATTTAACGGAAACCATAAGACTGGGGACTCATCCTATGGGATGTTTCAAATTAATATGATTGATACACTAGGTCCAGATAGACGAGATAAGTTTGATCTTGACTCTAATGCTGAGTTATTCAATCCCGTCAAAAATGCTGAGATTGCATACTATATGTCTAAGGGTGGAGAAGATTGGTCTTCTTGGAAGGGCATAACACCTAAGACTAGAATGTGGATGAATAAATTTCCTAAATAAAGGCTTTTGGGTCCCAAAAAAAAGAATCTGTATTATATATTTCTAAATCTAATGTGTTTAGAGATTCTATATACTCAATTTCTTTTTTAGATAAAGAATTATAAAATTCAAAAGATTTTTTATTTGAATTAGTTGAAAGAATATCTGTATCTACTTTATCTTTATTTTTTAAATTAAAATCATTTAAAATTGTATTTAAAAGGTTTTCAAAGTTATTAATATTTATATCTTTTGTTCTTAATAGTAAGTTAATTCTTGATATATTTTTTAAAACATCTAAACTATTAAATCCTTCTAAATACAGTGGTGCTGTCACTCCTCTTAATGTATAAGGTACTGTTTTTATATCTTCTTTATAAAAAAAATTTTTAGATTGATAACTATTTATATGTGGACTATTATATTCAAGCCAAGAAAAAAAATCATTTTTTGTTGGATTTATATAATTACTAATATTTCCACCAATAAAGTGTTGCCATTTATTTTCTCTATTAATTACTGGAGAATCTGCAAGTTCTAGTTTTAACAAATGAAAAAAATGACTTATTATTCTTTTTACTGGATCCCTAAATGAAGAAATAATATACTGATTCTCTTCAACTGGTTTCCAACCAGCATGAATATTTTCTAAAGACTCTCTATTAATTTTAACATCAGCGTTTTTTAATTTATTATAAATATTATACATTAAGAAAGTTGCTAAATGAGTTCCTCCAGTTTTTACTACATGCAAATGGTATAGACTGTCATATTGTTTATGGTTCAAAATTTTCATTATTTTCTAAATATGACATATCGGTATTATCTATTTCATTAGAGGCTTTCCATTTATCAATAGGACAATATGCGTCTGCAAGTATTACTTTTGCTGGCATTATGCAAAGACATAGTTTACACTGTTTTGTAAGTTTAAGAAAATTTGGACAACTTTTACAAATAGACATTCTTTCTTCTGATACATCTTTTGTAGTATAGGCACTTGGACCTTTAAGTAAATCCCAGGGCCTGACATCTTTCTTTTTTTTAAACATAATGTCTTTAATTATTTATCCAAATTGGATTTTTTACTGTCCAATCAACAATTCTTTTTAGTGAATCTTCAAATGGAACTGGAGGGTTCCAACCTAAATCTTTTAACTTAGATCCATCTAACCCATATCGTAAGTCGTGTCCTGGTCTAGTACCCTCTACATTAACATATTTAACTGTTGGGAAATTAATTTCAAATGGCATCATTTTTGCAATTAAATCTACCATTTCATCATTTGAAATTTCTACTTCTCCCTTAACATTAAATCTTTCTGGTCTGACAAGTCCATCAGTATATCTGTGTGGTGTTTTAATAAAATGTTCTATTAGATGTCTTAATGCATCTGCTTGATTACGGGCATGTAAGTAAAAACGACTTCCTGATACATACTTTCCATCAACTTCTTTTGAATGGACAACCATTGATTCACCTTTTAAAAGTTTAGCAATAGTTTTTGGTACAAATTTTTCAACATCTTGTCTTTCTCCAATAATATTCATAGTATTAGTTATAACTAATGGAATATTGTATGAACGCCAGTAAGCATTGGCAATTGCTTCTTGTCCCATTTTACTTGCTGAGTATGGGTTTGAAGGAATTAAGGGTTCCCACTCTTTATGTAGAGTTCCATTTAATGCTGGTCCATAAACCTCATCTGTTGAAATTTGAATAAAACATTTAAGGTTATCTAAAGTTCTTGCATAGTCAAACATTGTTAATGCAAGTGCAATATTATTTTCTACAAAAGGCCTTGGATTTTCAATAGATCTATCTACATGAGAATCTGATGCCATATTTATAATAACATTGATATCACCAAATTCTTTTGCTGTTACAACATCTATTGGAGTTGAAAGATCGTGTGTAACTACCTTAACTCTTTTTATATCATTTGGTAATTCTTTAAAGACTTCTCTAAGTCTTGCTGAGGTTCCAAAATGTTTAAAAGAGTCAGTTACTACAAACTCCCAATCTGTTGTTTTAAGAAGATGAGAAAGTGTATGATGTCCAACAAAACCACCTGCTCCAGTCAATAATACTCTCATTTATCTCTTTTTACCTTTTACCCACCAAGATTTTCCTTTTCCACTTTGATAATGTTTTTCTTGTTGATATTTATTATAAGCATGATATGTTAGATATGCATTATCATCTAAACTTGATGATTTTAAATGTGTTGATGTAGCAGATGTGCATAAAGCAACATTAAAATTATATTTACGTACTTGTGCAAAAAAATGAATATCGTCTGAAATCCAACCATTTGATGGATAGTCTTTCCAGTAATCTTGAAACCATGGCATTGGATTTGCAGCATTTTTAGCAATTGTTTCAAATACTGTTCTATGAACCAGCATAAATCCTGCTCCAACTGAATGAAGATTATCTATAATTGGTTGATCTAATAGTGGACTATCATGGCTTATCCAAACTCCAGAATCTGAATCATCTTTATTAAAAGTTTGAGCACCAAGTTCTGGGCCGTTTGCTAGTGGAACATAATATTTACCACCTAGAACTTGGTATTTTTCTACATCAAGTGAATCAATCAATGTATCAAAAGAGTCTAAGTCAATTAAAATATCAGTATCTAAAGATAAAAGCCATTCTGCTGAAGTATTTTCTAAAAATGTTCTAACCATAACATTTCTATTTGCTGATAGGTATGGACCAGTGGCAACAACAACATTTTCAATAACATCACCTCTACTGAGCAATAGCCCACTTACATGTGCTGCAAATCCAGATGTAATTGATCCACCATCAATCCATCCTAAAACTACTTTTTTATTATTTGTCATTTTTTTTCTCCAATTAAGTATGTTTTCTTTTTCCAAAAACTTTTTTTATATCCGCCTTTTGATCCATCAATTCCAGTATTTAATGCAGCACCTGTTAGTGCTGGATCAAAAACAGTTGTCCATTCTGCTCTTTTTATTGGAATGACCTGTGCATAAGGCGTTCCTTTTGGAATTAACCCTTCAAATTCTTCTTTTAAAAAAAAGGGAATATTTCCTGATCCATGGTACTTGTCGCTATCAACTATACCAGCCATTGTTGTAAATGGCAAATCCCATCTATTAAGTGGATGAGTTATTAATAAACTATACCCTCTTGGAGTTTTCCATGACCAGTGTGATGTCCAAGTTAATTGCTCTCTTTTGTGTCCTGCTGGTCTTGGGATTGTTGCACCCATTGCATCTGCTCTTACTCCAACAGGAGACGAAGTATTCATATCTAAATCATAATCTATTGCTGTTGTTCCATTATGTCTTTTTTTAATATAAATATTTACCGATGTCTTTAATAGATATCCTGTTGTTAAAGAATCCAGAATCGGTATGCATTTTTTTATTCCTGGGTTAGGACTTCCAGTTACATCATCAAGATATTCTACTTCTCCATCTTTATACCATTGAGGTATTTCACTTTTTGCTGTTACTGGAAGAACAGATGTATCTGCATCTACATCTGGAATAAAATGTGTAAATCTCATATTTCCCCCTAACTAAGATTTATTCTGGTGCAGAAAAAGTATTAGAGCCTGCGTCATATGTCCAACCAAGATCTGGTCCACCATCTGTTGGAAGGTCAACCTGCTTAATTGTTGGATTTGCTAGTAATACTGCTGCAAGTCTTTCATCAAAGTGCATAATTTCTTCAACAACACCATTTACAATAAATGCAATATGGTATGGAAGCAAAAATATACTTGGTGCTGCTTGAAGTGTTTCAAGATCTCTTGGTGCCTCTGGTGCCATGTTATTCTCCTTTTTCTATGTATTTAGTATACACTATTATGTCATCTTTAGTGTAAGGTTATCAACTGTTGTTGCTTGTGTTACTCCACCTGGTGCTAGTAATATTCCGTGTTTAGTAGCCTTTGTAGGGCTTACTGGTGTATTTGTTAAATTTGAACCCGTTTGAGTTGTCTGTCCAGCACCAGTATATGCTGATGCTGTAATTAATCCACCTGAAGTTACAACAACCTTGATTGATGCTGCTGCAGCAGCAATTGCTGAATCTGCAACAGTTGTTACTGTATTTGAAACAGACTTAAGGAGTCTTAAATATCTAGATCCTGCTGAATAACTGATTGAAGATCCCTGTGAGTATGATGCACAAGCAGAGCCAAATGTATTACATTTTGTTTGCTCGCTCCACCAGTCACAGGCTTTTGTATAAAATCCATATCTAACATTAACTGTTTTTTGAAAATATCCTTGGCAATATGAGTAATATGTATATGATGTACAAGTTGATGTATATGTTGCACAATTAGAAAAATAGTTTGTTGTGGCTGCAGTATCTTGCCAAGGAACTACTCCCCACCAATTTGATGAATCTGAAACCCAAAAAGATGCTCCAACTCCATTACCATCAACATCTAATAAAATTGTTGGTGCGGTGCTAAAAATATCTGATGTAGCAATAGGATAGTCTGTTGCCGTTCCTGAAGATGTTGCTTTTGTTCCATTGGCAAACCAGACACCTCTTATGGCTGACCATGCCCCACCACCGCTTGGAGTACCAAGGGATCCGCTAGTAGTTCTGTTAAAGTTATCTGTAAATATTTTAAATACAGATGATGCAATAACTCCAAGTATCTTCATATAATATCTCCTATTACGTACCACTCGTCAGTGTCTGATTTAATACAGGTCACTGATGCATATTGTACCCTAGTTTTTGGTGTATTTTGTGTTGTTGCTGTAGAAAGTATGGTAGTTGTTCCAGAAGTTACTGCTTGTACTGTTATCTGAGCACTACCCGTTTGAATTAGGTGAATCTGTGTTCCAATTGGAAATGCAACTGATGCATTTGTTGGAATGGAGTATGTTTGTGCAGAAGCATTTGATGCTTTTATCATTTTGCCAGAATCAGACAAGACAAAAGTATATGTTGTACCAGACTGTGAATTAAAAGATATATCTTTTAAATCTAGGGTTCCACTTGAATCTGGTAAATATATAGTTCTATCTGCGGTAGGATCTATAACTACAAGACTTGTTTCAAAAGCATCTGCAGTTGTTCCTTCAAAAACTATTGAAGAATCTGATAAAGATAGTCCTGATTGTTGTCCCGTAAAGGTTGCTCCACTGATTGTTGGAGAGGTTAGTGTTTTATTGGTAAGTGTTGCTGTGTTATCTAGTGTTACTACAGGTGCTGCCCATTTAATTCCAAGTGTTTGGGCTGAGTCTGCAACCAATACATAGTTATTGCTTCCAACAGGAAGGTTATCTACGTTATCATTTGCACTTCCAACAAGCAAATCGCCTTTTGCATCAATTGTTCCTTTTGAAACAGATCCTGCTGGATCAAGACCAGTAATTTGGCTTTGAAGGTTATTTAGTGTATATGCAATAGATGGGTTTACTAGGTTTGCGGTATCTGCATTTGCAGTATTATAATCTGTTGAACCATAATGATATAACTTAAATGCAGCCTGAACATCAGCATTGTCCGCATACCCTGGAATTTTTGTGGAGTATATTGCTCCTATTGATTCTGCTGCCATGTCATTTCACCTCGTCCATTATATCATAACCGATACAAAAATATGAACTGAAACCTCTTCTTCAAATGAGGTCCAAGTTCCGTTATACTCAGAGGCCTCAAGATTTATAACTAAGTTTGTCCCAGATATGCTAACAGATGAAAGAGAAGATGCTAGTGGTTTTGTATTTTGAATTGAGTATTGAACATTAAAGTTTGCAGCGGTAAGTCCAGATGCAGTAGATATATCTGTTATCGGAATAACTATTGCTCCACTTCCATAATCAGAAGATGATCCAGATATAAAAGTTACAGTATGTAGTTTAGAGTAAATTGTTGGGTTTAACTTCAAAACCTCTACCCAGGTATCTCCACCAGGTTCTGAAACATACTGATATAAATATCCATAGTCTGATCCAGGAGCAGAGTTAATATACAGGTCATTTAATATTTTAGTTGATATAGTAACTGCGTTTGGATTTCCAACACCTACAAAAAACTTACTACCTCTTGTTCCAGTTGGGCCTATATCAACAAGTAGTTCAACTGTTGATGGTCCTGCAAGAACTGTTAAATCATCATTTGATAATACGACATCTGGCATTAAACTGCACCAGTAATGTCATCTGTTACTGTAATTGAACCAGTAAGAAGAGTATAAACAATGCTTGCACCATTTTCAATTTGTACGTCATAAACATAGGTTGTTCCAGCAACAAGTTCTCGTCCTTGTTCTGGTGTAATTGTGCATGTAATTATATGGTTAGTTGTATCAACAGTCGCTGTTGCTGAAACTTGTGTTCCAGTGCTACCACGTCTATTTGCAATAGTGAAAGATGCATCACCTTCATAGTCATCAAGAGTAAAAACCGTTCCATTTGCATTTTTTGGACGGACTATAAACTGATACGTGTCACCACGATAATAACTAAAATTATAAGTACCTGGAAATGCCATTATTCCTCCTGCTTTATTATACCATTAACAAACCGAAATATAGATGCCCTTTAGCCATAAAGTGCTCTCTAAATCTGTTCTTGCTTGTGGTCTTGATCCGTAACTCTTAATTCTTTGGTCATCTATGTATACCGTTTGAAAAAATGACATGTCGTAAGAATACTGGTATTTAAGGTTTGCTACATATGAGGTCGGAGAGTTTAAATATTTTTCATTAAAAGTTCTAATCCATAACTCTGTATAGTTTGAATCAGTGTTTATTGTAAAGTCATACCTTATGTCAACCTTAGCCCCTAATTTTAATGATTTAAAGTTAAACATATTGGTATCGGATAGCCAAAGTTGGTTACTGTTTTTCATAATATAGTCTTGGTTTGAAGATTCAAGGTTTGGATAAAAATTAAGAGATACCCATCCATCATCTCCTCTTTGTGGTCCTAAAATACTAAGTTTATTTGATTCATTTTTATAATATACCCAACCTGGATATTGTCCAGAAGGTGAATCATAGCCTTCTCCGCCTTTACCAGGCTCTCCACGCTCTCCCTGTGGCCCAGGTCTACCTTGATCTCCTTTTGGTCCTTCAGGTCCTATATCACCCCTGTCACCCTTGTCTCCCTTGGGACCAGTTAAGCCAGTTTCTCCTTGAAGTCCAGGTACAGCGATATATTGTTTATCTAATTCTTGTGGGTTTGAAGATTTAACAGCATCTAAATAATTTTTTTTTCTTAAGGGCTGAGGCGGTTCCATATTTTGTGCCATAAAATAACCTATTGCTTTGACTGTGTTCGATAAACCTTTGTTCCAATTTTAATTACTGGAGGAATATTTACTTGAGCGGGAGTCACTTTAACTATCATAACGTACCACTTACATCTCCAAGAACACAAATTGTTCCAATTACTGGAGTCCATTTAGTAACTTCATCTCCGCCACCACCAGATACCCCATCTCCAGGAAGAGTAGCCTGAAGGTCAAATCTTAACTCTGCAACAACTGGCTTGTATTTTCCAAGTCCCCAGTTCTTAGTAATGTTTGCTTTTGCAATAATATAAATAACACCGTCTTCATATGACTCTACCGTTAATAAATCTAGGGCATCAGATACTGGATCATATGAAGTTGCTATAAATGTCCAAGCGGTAGTCTCGTATGGGGTGGTTTCATCGTCTTCAAAAAACTCTACCTTAAGAGTTGCCGTATCTCCACGAACAACGTTCCATTGGATGTTTGCAGGTGTTGCGCCCAGTTTTTCGGTTGTAGGAGTACACATAATATTAGATTATACCATAATTCGTAACTGGACACTCTAAGCGCAGTGGGGTGGGGGTAGAACTTAGAGTGCCAGCCCTCATATTATAACATTAAATTATACCAGTATACATAGAAGTATAACAAAAAGTTATATAATGGATTGTTACAAAAGAGTTATAATCAACCAGGGTATTGATAGTTAAAACAAAGAACTTTTGGTGTATACTTAAATATATAAAGAAAAGAATATACTATAGTTAAGTCTTTTAAAGATAGTTTATATATAGTAGTTATTTAGAACGAGAAACAAAGTCTAATAATACATCGTACATATGATCAAGTTTATCACTAGTTGCCTTACGCTTTTCTCTAGCGTTTTCTTGTTCAAGTTTAATTGATTTAATTTCATCACGCATACTGGTTCCGCCGTTAGTTTTAGTTTCGGCACGGATATCTTCTACGGCATCGATGATAGGTTTGACTTGAATCTTTATGTACCAGCGAATCGCACCAATTATAATTGCGCCAATTGAAAGCAAAGCGAGAATAAATTGAGCCCAGTCAGTTGCTGTCATAATAACACTATTATACATTATTTTTATTTTAAATTTCGGCGGGATACGAGTTAAGCCGAAAATAGAGTACACAAACCTCACCCTGACAACATAAGGAATTACATACCTAACATTGTCAAGCATTGGATTTATATCTTCTTATGGGCTATAATAGACATATGAGCGATGACGTTAAACCCTGGGACTTATTTAATGGATCACCTAGAAGTCCTGAAGAAGTTGCTCAATACCGTTTAGAAATATGTAAGGGTTGTGATTTTTTTAGACCAAGAACTCAAACCTGTAAAAAGTGTGGATGTTTTATGGCTGCTAAGTCTATGCTGGCAAATGCTAAATGTCCTATTGGTAAATGGTAGAAATGTTTAATAAAAACAAAAAACCATATTTAAAATTTATAAACCTATACCCAAATCAACTCAACTCTCAAGAACTTGCCCCTACACCATATAAGAAAAATTTGCCTTATTGGTGGAATGATATGCCATCTATAAATAACAATGTTCAGACAATTAAAGAATGTCCTTCTTTTCCAGACCTATTCTCTCATGGATATGTTATTCCAATGTGGACTGATATTATTTTACAGTATGATGAAAAAAAAGAACAAATTAAAACATCTAAAAGAACAAATGATGTTTTTCCATTTTGGGAAGGCCATAGCGTAGATCAGTTTCCAATAACTAGAGACTTAAAAATTGGAGATAGGGATATTGAGGGAATAAGTAAGATAACGTGTCCATGGTCAATTATTACCCCAAAGGGATATTCAACTATGATTATGCCTTTATTTTATAATTTTACTCAAGACTGGACGGTACTTCCTGGGATTATAGATACTGATATTTTTCATCAAATCAATTGCCCAATGTTACTACATGCAAAGAAACAGGCAATCACTTTTAAAAAAGGGATTCCATTATTTGCGGTATTTCCATTTAAAAGAACAAAATATAACTATAGTATAATAGAAGATAATCAAGCAATCTATGACTACTTAAAAGAAAAAGATGAAATTTTAGAAAATTTAAGACCTGATGGCAAGCCTTATAGAAAAATGCAAAGGGAAAGGGGCTATTAATGTTTTGGAATAAAAACCCTGTCCCTATTACTTTTATAACCAATGTTCCAGGATTTGAGAAAGAAACAGGTCTATATCCACAACCATACAAAAGTTTTATGCCAGAGTGGTGGTCAGCAATACCAAATAAATTACTAGGTGGAGAAGGAACAATAAAAAGATGTGCTGGATTAGCCGATTTATTTTCTCAAGCATATATTATTCCTATGTGGATGGATCTTACAATAAATTTAGACGATATGAAACAAAAAACATTTATTTCTAAAGAATACCCATATGTTTTTCAAGATTGGGATATGCATCCTTCTAGTCAACTATTAGATTATACAGATTTATTTGTTGGTGATAGGAAGGTTACACATACATTGAAGGCTACTTCACCCTGGAGTCTTATTGTTCCAAGAGGATATTCAATACTTCAATTACCCGTTTTTTTTCATTTTGAGCAAAATTATTCTGTAGTTCCAGGAATGGTTGATTCCGATATTTTTCATGAAACAAATGTTCCACTTTTTATACATAATAAAGATAAAAATTTAGTCTTTAAAAAGGGAGATCCTTTTGTTATGTATATTCCTATCAAACGAACAAAATTTAAACACTTTGTCTCTGGAATAAAAAATGATAAAAATTATCAAAAAATGTTATATCACGCTCAAAAATTTTTTGATAATGATATAAATAAGAATCCATATAGAAAACTTCAAAAAGATAGGGATAGTGGTATACTTGATAAAAAAAGTAAACAAAAATGGTCTGAGGGGGCTTTATGAAAATTGATATTCCGTTATTAGGCTCTAAACCTCGTAGTTGTGGAACTTGCACAAAATGCTGTGAAGGCTACCTTTCAGGCAACATTGAAGGGCACCCCATGTCATCTGGAGTTCCATGTCATTTTTTACAACAAGGTGTTGGATGTAAAAGATATGAAACAAGACCAAATAATCCATGTAAAGCATTTACTTGTGGATGGCTTGATGATAAAAAAATACCAGACTTTATGAAACCCGAGGTTTGTGGAGTTATAATTGTTGAACGTCTTATACATGGAATTTTTTATTCTGCTTTTATACAAGCACCAAATCAAATTGAGGGTGAATTTTTAGATTGGGCTAAAGAGTATTATAAAAAAAATAAAAAGAACTATTTATATTATGATGCTAATGGAAAAATTCATCATGCTGGATCAAAAGAGTTTTTAAGAGAAATTAAAGGACATGCATCCCAGTTTAAAAATAAAGAATAGTTTTTATCAGTTAAAACTATCTCCACAGGCACATGATCCTTCTGCATTTGGATTATCAAGTGTAAAACCTTGTTTTTCAATAGTATCTAAGAAATCTAGAGTTGCTCCATCTAAATAAGGAACAGACATTCTATCTACCTTTAATGTAAAGTCTTCAAAGTTATAATCCGTATCCCCGTCTAAATTTTCATAGTCAAAGAAGGTTTGATATCTAAGCCCAGAGCATCCACCAGGTTGTACAGATATTCTTAGGAAGATCTCTCTATCTGGGATGGATATACGGCTTTCCTTTATAAGTTCCGAAACTTTCTGTTTTGCTTTTTCTGTAAGAATCATATTTTAATTATAGCATAATCTGAAAAATTTTACAAATTGGATTTGCCTAAAATCTGAATATTTTCTATACGTGTATGATACATGTTTTTGTGAAATAAAAATAAATAAATTAGTGAGCACACTAGTGTAGTGCCTGCAAAGATCCTGACACTAGTGCGACCTAATTATTCTAACACTTGCAAGGGTCTATGCGGGTCTCATTTTCACTGAAAATAATAATACCTGTGTCTCCACAGTACTCGCATGTATGTGCATACATTCCATTCATTTACTTATCCCAACACTTAGGGCAAGTGATAACATCATCACTCGCAAAGGCTTCACTTGACATCTTGCTATCGCATAGGCGACATGATAGTGTTATCATTTAGAAACCATACCACTTCTTGCGGATTTCTTCCACAGTAGCGATTTGTGCTTCATCAGCAGAACGATAAGCCTCTACGCTCTCTCGTATCCATGGAGACTTTAGCATAGCCTTCTCATGCGCTTCGTGGCGAGCAAGGTCTTGCTCTGCTTTTATTCTGTTTAGTGTATCCATTGTATAGGTTACCTTTCTTTAGTTATTTAATCTTATACCTGTAAGGGTATCATACATACCCTGAAAACTCAAGGCGACACGCCGTAGGCGTTGTGTGATGTGTGTCACTTATTTGCTACGCTCATGCGAACACTTGTTCGCCTTATTTGGTAGGCTCATTGACTTTTTTAACACTATTTAATTTTCTTATACTAGAAGTATAGCAAAGAAATGTCAAAAAGTCAAGACGACACGCCGTATCTTGCATGTGATGTGCCTCACACGCCTCGAAAAAAAGTTATCCACATGACGTACATCACACCCCTATTTCACGCTCAAGTTATCCACATGACCTGTATCACAATCCCTTTTGTCCGCTATGTCCGTTTTGTACCCCTCAATTTGTCACACCCCCCTGTTATACTTACTAGTATAAGGAAAGTTGATAAAGGTTATCAAACTTAGAAAGGTCAGAAAATGACAAATCGTATTTGGGAAAGTGTAAATGACTACACTAATGAAAGTGACGCTAAGCGTCTTGGCTATGTAACTTGCTCAGCAGGTTGCGGTAGAGTAACCGCTTGGTCACTCTGCACAATGTGTGGCGGTAACTATACCGAACACAATCTACTAGGAAAGGTGGTCAAGTAATGACTATACTAACAACAGTATGCAAAGAGCATACACCTAATACACCTGCTATCTCTGATGTGCAGGATACACAATTCACATTCTGTGAGATGTGTGAAAATAACATTGAGCGTTACTACTATGATGGTGACCCTGAACGACTACCTGAGTGGTCAGATTGGAAGGTGTCTCTATGAG
>Ga0209107_10001092_pt1 | contig 15176 bp, 11 predicted proteins | sample LakErihyJuly2011_2_FD_187460 | JGI IMG/M metagenome (GOLD analysis project Ga0209107, IMG submission 187460) | Freshwater microbial communities from dead zone in Lake Erie, Canada - CCB hypolimnion July 2011 (SPAdes) (version 2) | ecosystem: Environmental > Aquatic > Freshwater > Lentic >... | reverse complement strand
CAGGTCATCCTGTTCATCGACGAGCTGCACACCATGGTCGGCGCCGGCAAAGCCGAGGGTGCGATGGACGCCGGCAACATGCTCAAGCCCGCGCTCGCGCGCGGCGAGCTGCACTGCGTCGGCGCGACCACGCTCGACGAATACCGCAAGTACATCGAGAAAGATGCAGCGCTCGAGCGTCGCTTCCAAAAGGTGTTGGTCGATGAGCCCTCGGTGGAGGACACCATCGCGATCCTGCGCGGGCTGCAGGAGCGCTACGAAGTCCATCACGGTGTCGAGATCACCGACCCGGCGATCGTCGCCGCGGCCACGCTCTCTCACCGCTACATCGCCGATCGGCAGCTGCCGGACAAGGCCATCGACCTCATCGATGAGGCAGGGGCCCGCATCCGCATGGAGATCGACTCCAAGCCGGAAGTGCTCGACAAGCTCGAGCGGCGCATCATCCAGCTGAAGATCGAGCAGGTCGCACTGCAGAAGGAGAAGGATGAGGCGACCCGCAAGCGGCTTGCCACGCTCGAGGAGATCTTGGCAGGGCTCGAGCGGGAATACGCCGATCTCGAAGAGATCTGGAAGGGAGAGAAGGCCTTGCTGCAAGGCGCGGCGGCGGTCAAAGACGAGCTCGAGAAGGTGAAGCTCGAACTCGATGCCGCACGACGCCGTGGCGATCTCAGCAAGATGGCCGAATTGCAGTACGGGCGCATCCCCGAGCTCGAGAAGCGTATCGCGGTGGCGCAGGCCGCCGAATCCACCCCGACGCAACTGGTGCGCAACCGGGTCACCGAAGAGGAGATCGCCGAAGTCGTCTCGAAGTGGACTGGCATCCCGGTCACGAAGATGCTCGAGGGCGAGAGAGAGAAGCTGTTGCGGATGGAGGACGCGCTGTCGCGCCGTGTGGTGGGCCAGGAAGAGGCGGTGCGCATCGTCTCGGACGCCATCCGCCGCTCGCGCGCTGGACTCGCCGATCCGCGCCGCCCGAACGGCTCGTTCCTCTTCCTCGGGCCGACCGGCGTCGGCAAGACCGAACTCTGTAAGGCGCTCGCCGAGTTCTTGTTCGATACCGACGAGTCGATGGTGCGGATCGACATGTCGGAATTCATGGAGAAGCACTCCGTCGCACGGTTGATCGGTGCGCCGCCGGGCTATGTCGGCTATGAAGAGGGCGGCTACCTCACCGAGGCCGTACGCCGTCGCCCGTACTCGGTGATCCTGCTCGATGAGATCGAGAAGGCGCACCCCGATGTGTTCAATGTTTTGCTGCAGGTGCTCGATGACGGGCGCCTCACCGATGGGCAGGGTCGGACGGTCGATTTTCGCAACACCGTGATCATCATGACCTCGAACCTCGGGTCGCAGGTCATCCAGGAGCACGCGGGCGAGAAGAACTACACCCGCATGAAGTCCGCGGTCATGGAGATCGTCACGCAGAGCTTCCGGCCGGAGTTCATCAACCGCATCGACGATATCGTGGTGTTCCACCCGCTCGGTGCGGCGCAGATCCGCGCCATCGTCGACATCCAGCTCGGCCAACTGCGTCGTCGGCTCATGGAGCGCAGCATGGACCTCGTGCTCGACGATGCGGCGCGCGACCTGCTGGGTGAGGCTGGCTTCGACCCGGTGTACGGTGCACGTCCGCTCAGGCGCGCGATCCAGCAGCAGATCGAGAACCCGTTGGCACAGCGGCTGCTGCAGGGTGCCTATGGACCGGGTGACCGCATCCGCGTCGGGGTCGATGAGGACGGTCGCTTGTCGTTCGTGAAGCAGGTGATCTGAGTGTCGGGGCGCAGGGCAGGACACCGCGCTGCGGCTATACTCTGACGCTATGCCGTTCTACGAATACCAGTGCCGCCATTGCGGCCACCAGACCGAAGTCTTGCAGAAGATCTCGGCCGCGCCCCTGCGCAAGTGCCCGGCCTGCGGGCGTAACGGGCTCAGCAAGCTCATCTCCGCACCGGTGTTCCGCCTGAAGGGCGGCGGGTGGTACGAGACCGACTTCAAGGGCGATAAGGACCGCAAGCGCAACCTCGCGGGCGATGATGCAGCACCTGCCGCGAAGGACGACCAGCCGGCCGCGAAGCCGGTGGAGCAGTCCGCCGACAAGTCCACCGACAAGTCCACCGACAAGTCCACCGGGAAGTCGGCTGAGAAGTCGGCTGAGAAGTCGCCGGTCAAGATGCACAAGCCGCTCGCGAAGTCTGCCCGCAAGCCGGCGCGTAGGGCGCCCGCCAAGGCCAAATGATCGGTCCGCCCGCTGCCGTTGACGCGCTTCTCGCGCGTGAGCAGCGGGACTACAGCGCTCGCCGACCACGCTCCGCCGCGCTCGCCACGGCGGCGCGGCGTCATTGGCCGGGCGGGGTGCCGCTGCACTGGATGGCCGATTGGGGCACGCCGTTCCCGCTGTCTGTCGAGGCCGCCGAAGGGGCGATGCTCACCGATGCGGACGGTCTTTCCTACTCGGACTTCTGTCTCGGCGATACCGGCGCGATGTTCGGCCATTCGCCACCGTCGGTCGCTGCGGCGATCGCAGCGCAGGCCTCGCGCGGCCTGACCTGCATGCTGCCCGATGCACGTGTTGCAGCGCTAGGGACGGCGCTCGCGGCGCGCTTCGGTTTGCCGCATTGGCAATTGGCGCAGACCGCCAGCGACGCCAACCGCGCGGCGTTGCGTTGGGCGCGTGCGCTCACCGGACGGCCCAAAGTATTGGTGTTCCACGGCGGCTATCACGGCATCGTCGAGGAGACGATGGTGCGCTTGCGCGGTGGCCGGACCGTGCCGCGCGAGGGGGCCGTCGGTCCCGCCTTCGACCCCGCCCTCGCGGCCATCGCGGTCGAGTTCAACGACCTCGAGGCGCTGCAGCTCGCGCTCGCAGGCGGTGAAGTGGCGGCCGTGATCGCCGAACCGGTGATGACCAACTGCGGGATGGTGCTGCCAGACCCGGGCTATCACGCCGCCCTGCGCGTGCTCACGCGCCGCCATGGCGTGCTGCTTGTGATCGATGAGACGCACACGCTCTCCTCGGGTCCAGGCGGCTACGCGGGTGAGCATGGGCTCGAGCCTGATCTATGGGTCTGCGGCAAGGCGATCGCCGGGGGTCTGCCTTGCGCGGCTTGGGGCATGAGCGCCGAAGTCGAGGCCCGCCGTGCGGCGTTCCTTGGGCAGCGCGATGACGATGCCCGGCGTGCAGCCGACACCGGGCTCAGCCACGGTCATTCCGGCATGGGGACGACGCTCGCGGGCAACGCGCTCGCGATCGCGGCGCTTGAGGCGGCGCTCCGCGATCTGCACACGCCCGAAACCCACGCCGCGATGCGCGCAGGTGCCGAGCGTCTCGAGGCGTCGCTGACGGCGCTGTTCGCGGCGCACAGGCTCGACTGGCATGTGTCGCGGGTTGGCGCCCGCGTCGAGTTCGGCTTCGGCCCTGCGCCGCGCAATGGCAGCGAGGCCGAGGCGATCATGGCGCCCACGCTCGAGCGGGCGCTGCGACTGTGGCTGCTCAACCGCGGATCGCTGGTGACACCGTTCCACAACATGCTGCTCGCGGCACCGACCCTGCAGCACGCGGCGATCGATCGCTTGTGCGCGGGCATCGACGAGTTCCTGCACGAGGTCCGACCATGACCGTACCCGCAGATGAGTGGGCGGCGTTCCGCTCGGCTCACCCCGACATCGAAGCGGTGCAGTTGTTCCTGACCGATCCCTCGGGCGTGCCGCGCGGCAAGACGGCGACGCTGCACGAGCTCGAGCGTCTCTACGCCGATGGAAGGCCTGTCGCAGGGTCCATCCTCGGACTCGACATCACTGGGCGCGATGTCGAGGCGACGGGTCTCGTGTGGGAGACAGGCGATGCCGATCTGCTGTGTCAGCCGGTGGCCGGTACGCTGCGCCCGGCGCCATGGCTCGCGCGTCCGACGGCGCAGCTGATGCTTTCGATGTACACGCTCGCAGGCGCGCCGGCGCCGGCTGATCCGCGACATGTGCTCGCGCGCGCGGTCGAGCGACTCCGCGCGCGGGGCTTGCAGCCGGTGATGGCGGTGGAACTCGAGTTCTTCTTGCTCGCGCTGCCCGGCGATGCACCTGCCGGACCGATCGACGCTTATTCTTTGGCACGACTCGAGCGGTCGGCGCCCGTGTTCGATGAGGTCTACGCCGTGGCGCGCGCCCAAGGCTTGCCGGTCGAGACGCTGATGTCGGAGTACGCGCCCGGGCAGTTCGAGCTCACGCTCGCCCATCGCGACGATGCGCTTCGTGCGGTCGATGAGGCGGTACTGCTCAAGCGGCTGCTGCGGGGTGTGGCAGCCAAGCATGGCCTGCTCGTCACCTTCATGGCCAAACCCTTCACACAACATGCGGGCAGCGGCATGCACCTGCATGTCAGTCTGGTCGACGGCGACGGCGTCAACCTGTTCGCCGCGGCGGATCCGGCGGGCAGCCCGCTGCTGCGCCAGGCGCTCGGTGGATTGCACCAGACCATGGCCGAGAGCCTGTTGGTGTTCGCGCCGAACGGCAACTCCTACCGGCGGTTCCAGAGCGAGAGCTACGCGCCGACCGCGGTCAGTTGGGGCATCAACAACCGCTCGGTGTCGCTGCGCATCCCCACCGGCCCCCCATCGAGCCGCCACATCGAGCACCGGATCGCCGGCGCAGACGCCAACCCCTACCTTGCCGCCGCCGTGGTCCTCGCGGGCGTTGAGCGAGGGATCGCCTTGGGGCTCGATCCCGGCCCTCCGGTCACGGGCAACGGCTATGCCGCGCTCGCCCAGACGACCCGCCTGCCGCCGACCTGGCACGAGGCCATCGAACGCGCCGCCGGGTCGGCCTTCCTCGCCGACGCCCTGGGCGAGGGATTCCTGAAGATCTACCTCGCCATCAAGCGCCAGGAATGCGCGCGCTTCTCGGCGGAGGTGACCGAGCTCGACCGGTCGTGGTACCTGCACTCCGCCTGAGGTAACATCCGCGCCCTTATGCGCAGCCATTATTGCGGACAGATCGACGACTCCCTGCTCGAGCAGACCGTCACGGTAGCCGGTTGGGTACACCGCCGGCGCGACCACGGCGGGGTGATCTTCATCGACCTTCGCGACCGCGACGGATTGGTCCAGGTGGTCTGCGATCCGGACGCGCCGGAACTGTTCGCGGTCGCCGAGAGCCTGCGCAACGAGTTCGTGGTGAGCATCACGGGTCTGGTGCGCTTGCGTCCCGCTGGGACGGCCAACGCCAACCTCGCGTCGGGCAAGGTCGAGCTGCTCGCGCGGCGGATCGAGCTCCTGAACCGCTCCGAGCCGCTCCCCTTCCAGCTCGATGAGCAGGTCTCCGAAGAGGTGCGCCTCAGATACCGCTACCTCGATCTGCGACGCGACGTCATGGCCCGACGGATGCGTCAGCGTCACGCCATCACCCGCGCCATGCGCAACCATCTCGATGACGCAGGGTTCATCGACATCGAGACGCCGATGCTCACCAAGGCGACCCCGGAGGGTGCCCGCGACTACCTGGTCCCCTCGCGGACCCACGCCGGCAAGTTCTTCGCGTTGCCGCAGTCGCCGCAGATCTTTAAACAATTGTTGATGGTGGCGGGGTTTGACCGCTACTACCAGATCGTGCGCTGCTTCCGCGACGAGGATCTGCGCGCCGATCGCCAACCGGACTTCACGCAGCTCGATATCGAGACCTCGTTCCTGAACCAGGACGAGATCATGGCGATGATGGAAGCGCTGATCCGCCACATCTTCAAGGCGGTCGTCGATGTCTCGCTGCCGGATCCGTTTCCGCGGATGACCTTCGCCGAGGCGATCCGCCGCTATGCGAGCGACAAGCCGGATCTGCGCATCCCGCTCGAGCTCGTCGATGTCGCCGATCTCGTCGCAGACTGCGATTTCAAGGTCTTCTCAGGTCCTGCGCGTGACCCGGCGGGGCGCGTGGCGGCGCTGCGCATCCCGGGCGGCAGCAAGCTCACCCGCAAGGAGATCGACGATTACACCGCGTTCGTCGCACGCTATGGCGCGCGTGGACTCGCCTACATCAAGGTCAACGATCCATCGAAGGGTCGCGAGGGTCTTCAGTCGCCGATCATCAAATTCCTCTCCGACGCCGCGGTGGCCGGAATTCTCTCGCGCACGGACGCCGCCGCCGACGATCTGGTGTTCTTCGGTGCAGATACCGCCAAAGTCGTCAACGACGCCCTCGGTGCATTGCGCTTGAAGGTGGGTCAAGACCTGGGGCTCGTGCGCGGTGACTGGGCCCCGCTGTGGGTCGTCGACTTCCCCATGTTCGAGTACGACGCCGACGACAAGCGTTGGACGGCGATGCACCACCCGTTCACCGCGCCGAAAGACCTCGACCCGGAGGGTTTGCGGGCTGATCCGGGCGGTGCGATCGCCAAGGCCTACGACATGGTGCTGAACGGCTCAGAGATCGGTGGCGGCTCAGTGCGCATCCACCGTCAGGACCTGCAGTCCACCGTCTTCGACCTGCTCGGTATCGATGTCGAGGAGGCGCGAGCCAAGTTTGGATTCCTGCTGGACGCCCTCAAGTACGGTGCTCCGCCGCATGGGGGTATCGCCTTCGGACTTGATCGTCTGGCGATGCTGATGTCGGGTGCCGACAGCATCCGTGATGTCATCGCGTTCCCCAAGACCCAGACGGCCGCTTGTCCGTTGACGGATGCTCCGACCGAAGTCACCGAAAAGCAGCTGCGCGAGCTGCACATCCGCGTCCGTACGCCGCCGCCGGCGAATTAGTCCCAGCGTCTTGTCCTGAGACCGGGTCGAGCTTCCAGATCGAAGCGATCAACAGATCGAGCGCGTCACGACGCTGCCACGCAGCGTGAACGGGTTGATCTTCACCTCGCCGACGAGTGTGGCGATCACAACGATCGGCACCCATATTTTCTTTGGTATCCGCATCGACCCTCAGCGGAGCAGCTTTTTCAGATCGTATACTTTACCAAGCGCATCGCGAGGGCTGAGCGTATCTGGATCGATATTGCGCAAGGCGGATAGCACCGCGTCGGCGACGGGGTCGGCGACCGGCGCGGCGACCGGCGCGGCGAGGTCCAAGCGGCCCTGCGCGGCGACGCCGAGCGATGCGCCGGTGCCTGCGGCGCCTTGGGCGGTCTCGAGGGTGGCGAGCGTGCGACGCGCCTCGATCAGCACCTCGCGCGGGACACCGGCGAGCTGGGCGACCGCGAGGCCATAGCTGCGGCTCGCCGGTCCGGGCTTCACCGCGTGCAGGAACACGATGCCGTCGCGGTGTTCGGTGGCATCGAGGTGCATGTTGACGACGCCGGGCAGCTCGGCGGCGAGCGCGGTGAGTTCAAAATAATGGGTGGCGAACAGCGTGAAAGCGCCGATGCGTGCCGCGAGGTGGCGCGCCGTCGCAGCAGCGAGCGCGAGGCCGTCGAAAGTGCTGGTGCCGCGGCCGACTTCGTCCATCAGCACCAGGCTGCGGGGCGTCGCGTTGTGCAGGATGTTGGCGGTCTCTGTCATCTCGACCATGAACGTCGAGCGGCCGCCAGCCAGATCATCACCCGCGCCGATGCGGGTGAACACCCGATCGAGCGGCCCGATCTGCGCCGAGGTGGCCGGTACGAAGCTGCCGATGTGCGCGAGGATCACGATCAAGGCCGCTTGGCGCATGAAGGTGCTCTTGCCGCCCATGTTGGGGCCGGTGATCACCCACATGCGGGTCGCCGCGTCGAGTGTGAGATCGTTTGGCACGAACGGGCCGTCGATGAAGCGCTCGACCACAGGATGGCGCCCGCCGCGGATGCACAGCACGGGGCGATCGACCAGTTCCGGGGCCACCCAGCGCAGCGTCGCCGCCCGCTCGGCGAGGGCGGCCAGGGCGTCGAGCTCGGCGATGGCGGTAGCGGTGTCCTGCAGCGCCGGCAGCATCGCGGCGAGCCGCTCGAGCAGCGCTTCCCACAACACCCGCTCGCGGGCGAGCGAACGCTCGCGCGCACCGAGCACCTTGTCCTCAAAACCTTTGAGCTCCGGTGTGATGAACCGCTCGGCGTTCTTGACGGTCTGGCGACGCAGATAATCGGGCGGCACCTCGGCCGCCTGGCTGCGCGGCAACTCGATGAAGAAGCCCTGCACGCGGTTATAGCCGAGCTTCAGCTGCGTAAGGCCGGTGCGGACGCGTTCGCGGGCTTCGAGTTCGAGCAGGAAGGCGTCCGTGTCCGAGGCGATGTGCCGCAGTTCGTCGAGTTCGGCATCATGCCCGGGGGCGATCACGCCGCCATCACGCAGCAGTGCGGCAGGCTCCTCGGCGACCGCCTGCCGCAGTAGCGCAAGCTCCGTGGTGTGCTCGCCTACCGCTGAGGCCAACCGCAGCAGCAGCGGGGGATGGCTGCCGGTTAGCCGTGCGCGCAGCGGGGGCAGTGCTGCGAGCGCAAGTCGTAGACCGGTGAGATCGCGCGGCCGGGCGGTGCGCAGTGCGATGCGTGCCAGCATGCGCTCCATGTCGCCGATCGGACCGAGCGCCGCGCGCAGTGCGTCGCAGCGCCGCTCCTCGACCAAGGCGCCGACGGCGGCATGCCGTTCCTGCAGCAGCGTTCGATCGGTCAGCGGGCGGTTGACCGCGCGCCGCAGCATCCGTGCGCCCATCGCCGTGACGGTGGTGTCGAGCAGCGACACCAAGGTCGCCTCCTCGCGGCCGCCGGCGCTGGCGTCGATCTCGAGGTTGCGACGCGTGACCGCATCGATCTGCAGCGCGGCCTCGCGCGCTTCGACCCGCAGGGCGCGCAGATGGGGCAGGGCGGTGCGTTGGGTATCGCGGACGAACTGCAACAAGGCGCCCGCGGCGCCAACCGCGAGCGGCAGCTCTGAGGCGCCGTAGCCCGCGAGGTCGAGCGTGCCCAGCTGTGCAGTGAGCGCGCGCGTGGCGGCCTCGGTCTCGAAATGCCAGGGCGCGCGCCGCCGCGACTTGCCAGCCGGCAGCAACGCGGCGAATGAGCCATCCTCTGCCATCGACTCCGAGACCAGGATCTCGGCCGGTTGCAAGCGCTCGAGCTCGGCAGCGAGGGCGCCTGTACCGCGACCCTCGAGCACCGAGAGACGACCCGCGCCGAGATCGAGCCACGCGAGCCCGAAGGGCAGATCCTCGCCGCTGCCGTCACCGAGCGCGAGGGCTGCGAGCAGCACCTCGCGTCGATCATCGAGCAATGCCGCATCGGTGACCGTGCCCGGCGTGACCACCCGTACCACCGCGCGCTCGACGGGTCCCTTGGACTTGGCCGGATCGCCGATCTGCTCGCAGATCGCCACCGACTCGCCCTTGCGCACCAAGCGCGCGAGATAGTTGTCGACGCTCTGCACCGGAACGCCCGCCATCGGGATCGGCGCCCCGGCGGACTGTCCGCGCGCGGTCAGCGTGATGTCGAGCAGCTGCGAAGCCTTGCGCGCATCCTCGAAGAAAAGTTCGTAGAAGTCGCCCATCCGATAGAACAGCAGCGTGTCCGGATGCTGGGCCTTCAGGCCAAGGTACTGCTGCATCATCGGGGTATGGTCTGCCATGCGCCTATCGTAACGCGCCCGTGGGATACTCGGTCTCGTATGGAGATCCTCCTGCAACGCGTGGTCCGGCGCCTGCTCAAGCGGGGTCGGACGGTGGCCACGGCCGAGTCCTGCACCGGCGGCGGACTCGCCCGCGCGTTGACCGAACCTGCCGGCGCCTCGAACTGGTTCTTGGCCGGTTGGGTGGTGTACTCCGATGCCGCCAAGCGGCGTGATCTCGGGGTTCGTGCGACGACCCTCGAGCGCCACGGCGCCGTGAGCGAAGCCACCGTCGCGGAGCTCGCGCGGCAAGCGTTGCGTCGCAGTGGGGCAGATCTTGCGGTGTCGATCAGCGGTATCGCCGGCCCTGGCGGTGCGGTGCCCGGCAAGCCGATCGGCACGGTCTGGTTCGGCTTCGCGATGCGCAACGGCCGGCGCGTCGTGATCGAGACGCAGCGCAAACGCTTTCGCGGCGACCGGGCTGCCGTGCGCGAAGCGGCGGTGCGCCACGCGCTGCGACGTTTATACAGTATGGCCTGATCCTGGTTGCTGTATACCGCGTGGACAACGCGACAAATTAAGTCTTTTACGGTGTTTCGGCGCGTTCCTACGCGGCCATGCTGTGGGATAATTCCACCCATCGACCACGCACATCAACCTGAGGGGACACAGCATGGATGACAACCGCAAGAAGGCGCTGAGCGCGGCGCTCGGCCAGATCGAGAAGCAATTCGGCAAAGGCTCGGTGATGCGATTGGGTGATGCCTCTGCGGCCATGTACGACATCGAGGCCGTCTCCACCGGTTCGATCGGACTCGACATCGCGCTCGGCATCGGCGGTTTGCCGCGCGGCCGGGTCGTCGAGATCTACGGACCGGAGTCCTCGGGCAAGACGACCCTCACCCTCGAGGTCATCGCCGAGATCCAGCGTAACGGTGGCACTGCAGCCTTCGTCGATGCCGAGCACGCCCTCGATCCCGTCTATGCCGGAAGACTCGGCGTCAACGTCAACGACCTGCTGGTCTCCCAGCCGGACACCGGCGAGCAGGCGCTCGAGATCACCGACATGCTGGTCCGCTCGGGTGCCGTCGATGTGATCGTCATCGATTCGGTCGCCGCCCTGACCCCCCGGGCCGAGATCGAGGGCGAGATGGGCGAGATGCAGGTCGGTCTGCACGCCCGGTTGATGTCGCAGGCCTTGCGCAAGCTCACCGGCAACATCAAGCGCTCGAACACCATCGTCATCTTCATCAACCAGATCCGTCTCAAGATCGGCGTGATGTTCGGTAGCCCGGAGACGACGACCGGTGGCAACGCCCTCAAGTTCTACTCGTCGGTGCGCCTCGACATCCGCCGCATCGGTGCCATCAAGAACGGTGACGAGGTCGTCGGCAACCAGACCCGTGTGAAGGTCGTTAAGAACAAAGTGTCGCCGCCGTTCCGCGAGGCGGAGTTCGAGATCATGTACGGCGAGGGCATCTCCCGCGAGGGTGAGATCATCGAACTCGGCTCCACACACAACATCATCGACAAATCGGGCGCCTGGTATGCCTACAAGGGCGAGCGCATCGGTCAGGGCAAGGAGAACGTCCGCGAGTTCCTGAAGACCCACCCCGAGATCTCCCAGGACATCGAGTCGCAGATCCGCGCCAAACTGCTGCCGCCCAAGCCGCCGCGCAGCGAAGCCACCTCGGCCTGACGATGCTGCGCCGCGGTCGGCCCTATGGCCGGGGCCGGGGCGGCAAGGCGCCCGAGCACCCGGACTCCTCCGAGGCGGCGCGTCGGGCGGGTCTGCTGCTGCTCTCGCGTCGGGATTACGGCTGCGCCGAACTCGCTGCAAAGCTCGCCGCCGCAGGCTATGCCTCGGCGGCGGCGGCTGAGGCGGTGGCGGCGCTGCAAGAGGAACGGCTGCTCGACGACGCTCGTTTTCTCGATAATTTCGTGCGCGCCCACGCGGGGCGGGGCCAAGGCCCCGGTCGCATCCGTCAGGAACTCGGCCAGCTCGGTTTCAACGCCGCCACCGTCGATGAGGCGTTGGCGGGTGGCCCGGACTTCGTCGCGCTCTGCCGGGAGGTGCGGGTCCGCAAGTTCGGTGCCCAGCCGCCCGCGTCGTGGGCGGAGCGGGGTCGGCAGGGACGATTTTTGCAGTACCGGGGGTTTTCATCAGATGATATCCGGCTTGCCACAGGCCAGGATCCGGACGCTTCCGAAGACCATACCGAATGACTGTACCCAAACCGCCCTACATGACCGCCGCGGAAGTGCGTTGCGCCTTTCTCGAATTCTTCCGTGAGCGCGGCCACGCCGTCGTGGCCTCGAGCCCGTTGGTCCCCGGCAACGATCCGACGCTGCTCTTCACCAACGCCGGCATGGTGCAGTTCAAAGATGTCTTCCTTGGCAAGGACCTGCGCGACTACTCGCGCGCGGCCACCTCGCAGCGCTGCGTGCGCGCGGGCGGCAAGCACAACGACCTCGAGAACGTCGGCTACACCGCGCGTCACCACACCTTCTTTGAGATGCTGGGGAACTTCTCCTTCGGCGACTACTTCAAGCGCGACGCCATCCACTTCGCTTGGGCTTTTGTCACCGGCACGCTGAAGCTCGATCCGCAGCGCCTCTGGGTCACGGTGTTCCGCGACGACGATGAAGCGGCGCGCATCTGGATCGATGAGATCGGGGTGCCGAAAGATCGCGTCACCCGCATGGGCGAGAAATCGAACTTTTGGGCGATGGGGGACACCGGTCCCTGCGGCCCCTGCACCGAGATCTTCTACGACCACGGCGCGCACATCGCGGGCGGCCCGCCGGGGTCCCCGGATGAAGACGGCGACCGGTATGTCGAAGTCTGGAACCTCGTGTTCATGCAGTACGATCGCACGCCGGACGGCACCCTCACACCGCTGCCGAAGCCCTCGGTCGACACGGGCGCGGGTCTCGAGCGGCTCTCGGCGGTGATGCAGGGCGTCACCAACAATTACGACATCGATCTCTTCCGCGGTATCGTGCGCGCGGCGGCTGACCTCGCCGGCACCGACGACCTCGCGAACCCCTCGCTACGGGTGATCGCCGATCACATCCGTGCCTGCACCTTCCTCATCATCGACGGTGTACTGCCCGCCAACGAGGGTCGAGGCTATGTGCTGCGTCGCATCATCCGCCGCGCGATCCGCCACGGCCATAAACTCGGCATCAACGGCGCCTTCTTCCACAAGCTCGTGCCGGCGCTCGATGCCGAGATGGGTGAGGCCTACCCCGAACTGCGCGCCGGCGCGGCGCAGGCCGCGCGCGTGCTCGCCCAGGAAGAGGACCGCTTCGCCGAGACCTTGACCACCGGGATGGCGCTTCTCAACGAGGCGATCGACCGCTTGCAGCAAACTCCGGGCGCGGTGGCGACGATCGACGGCGCCACCGTCTTCAAGCTCTATGACACCTACGGTTTCCCGGCTGATCTCACCGCCGATGTCGCGCGTGAGCGCGGGCTCGGCATCGACCAAGAGGGTTTCGAGGTCGCGATGTCGGCGCAGCGTGAGCGCGCCCGCGCCGCCAGCCGGTTCGGTGTCGATCTGCGCGCCGATGCCTCCATCGACATGAAGACTGCTTTCAGCGGTTACGACGGCACGCGCGGCGAATCGCAGGTAGTGGCCTTGCTGCGTGAGGGCGCGCGAGTCGCCGAGCTGCGGGCGGGCGAAGTGGGTGAGGTGATCCTCGGATCGACGCCGTTCTACGCCGAGTCGGGCGGGCAGGTGGGCGATGCGGGCGAACTGCGGATCATCGGGAACGCCGCCGCAGACGGTACGGCGCGTTTCATCGTCGAGGACACCCAGAAGCGCGGCACGGGCGGCGCCCACGCACACATCGGCCGTGTGGCCGCAGGCTCAGCGCCCATCCGCGAGGGTGACACGCTGCACGCGGAAGTCGATGCGCGGTTGCGCGAGGCTACCGCGCGCAACCACTCCGCGACGCACCTGCTACACGCGGCGCTGCGCGAGGTGCTCGGCAGCCATGTACAGCAGAAAGGTTCGCGCGTCGCACCCGACCGACTGCGCTTCGATTTCTCGCACTTCCAACCGGTCACCGCCGAAGAGCTGCACCGCATCGAGCGGCGCGTCAACGAGCAGGTGCGCCTCAACGCCGCCGCCGAGACGCGCGAGATGGAGTACGACGCCGCGGTCGCCGCCGGCGCGGTCGCGCTGTTTGGCGAGAAATACGGCGCGCAGGTACGCGTGTTGCGCATCGGCGAGTTCTCGACGGAACTCTGCGGCGGTACGCATGTACGCCGCGCCGGCGATATCGGCCTCTTCAAGATCTTGAGCGAAGGCGGCGTGGCCTCGGGCGTGCGGCGCATCGAAGCGGTCACCGGCGAGGGCGCGCTCGCCCATGCCGAGTCCGCCGAGACCTTGGTGCGCGAGGTCGCGGGTCTCGTGCGCGGCACGCGCGACGATGTCGGTGCCAAGGTGCGCGAGGCCCTCGATCGCATTCGCCAACTCGAGAAAGAGAACCGCTCCTTGCGTGACAAGTTGGCCTCCGGCCAAGGCATGGACCTCGCGGCGGGCGCGGTCGAGGTCGCCGGCCTGAAGGTGGTGGCGACGCTGGTCGAGGGCGCTGATGCGGGGGCGCTGCGCAACGCCGTCGATCAACTGAAGGACCGCCTCAAGGCCGCCGTGATCGTGCTCGCGAGCGTGGATGCCGCCGGCAAGGTGCTGCTGGTCGCGGGGGTGACCCCGGGCGAGGTGGGCCGGATCAAGGCGGGAGAGGTCGTGGGCCATGCCGCCGCGCTGCTCGGCGGTCGGGGCGGTGGTCGGGCGGATTTCGCGCAAGCGGGCGGTACGGACGGCACTCGGCTGCCCGAGGCGCTGGCGGCCGTCGTGCCCTTCGTCAGGGCTCGCCTCGAGGGCTGACGCCGACAGAGGGGGGTAGCCGAAGGTGGCAGATGCCTTGGGTGGACGCACCGGGTGGTTTGGCCTATCTTCGAGGCTGTCGGCGGAAGTCTTGCAGGGGGCGAGACTTCCCGAGTCCGGCAGCCGCGTCAAAGCGCTTGGGGGTAGTCCATGCTGATTCTCACGCGGCGCGTCGGCGAGACCGTCATGATCGGCGAGGCCGTATCGGTGACGATACTCGGTGTGAAGGGCAACCAAGTGCGCGTGGGCATCAACGCGCCGAAGAACGTCGCGGTACATCGTGAAGAGATCTTCGAACGCATCAAGTCCGAGGACCCCGATGCCGTCGAACCTGAGCGGCTCCAGAGCGAACACATGGGCTTGCAGGCTTGAAGCTGTTTTGACTGGGTGCAGTGGGGGCCGTATCATCCGCCCCCTTGACCCGCGCTGGAGAGATGGCCGAGTGGTCGAAGGCGCACCCCTGCTAAGGGTGTAAGGGTCAAAAGCCCTTCGAGGGTTCGAATCCCTCTCTCTCCGCCACTCTTGCAGCTAAGTTATTGTTTTTAAAGCAATAATTCTCTGGTGGTATTCGCTACCCATCAACCTACCGATCACTTTGCGCTGTTCGCGCTCTAGTTGGGTCTGGTGGTAGGGGTCTCGCCAAGCGACACCCCTCACGTCAGTGAATTCGCCAGCCAAATCCAGCCTAGCGCGACCCCACCCCCGGGGTACCCCCGCCAATACAGTTAGGAGTCCCGTAGGAGCGCTGTAGACTCGGAGGTGGGCAAACAGCCCGAATGTTTGG
>Ga0209107_10001091_pt1 | contig 15180 bp, 9 predicted proteins | sample LakErihyJuly2011_2_FD_187460 | JGI IMG/M metagenome (GOLD analysis project Ga0209107, IMG submission 187460) | Freshwater microbial communities from dead zone in Lake Erie, Canada - CCB hypolimnion July 2011 (SPAdes) (version 2) | ecosystem: Environmental > Aquatic > Freshwater > Lentic >... | reverse complement strand
GCGCCTTGCTCCGCACTACCTGATTGTCATCACCGGTGGCAACAAGCCCACGGTCTCCATGGCCTGCACCCACCACGGCTTCGTCGCCGAAGCCTTTGAACTCAACGGCCAGCTCGAACAAGTCATCAACCACGTCCGCAAGCACCTTCCCAAACTCCGTGTAGACTGAGCGGAGAGTTGGCTTGCAGCTTTAACCTACTTCACCTCGGGCGGGCAGATATGAATTTCGATGCCCTTATGCGCGAGAAGAAGTGGGTGCATGACTTTATCGTCTATGCGACACACGGCCACGGACAGGACGCTTTTGGCGCCTTTAGCGAGGATCAGTTCCCGCGAAAAGACCACCTGGCCCATCAGATACATCCCGAGTCGCTTGTTCTTGGACTGGATGACGACGACGTCCTTGCCGCTGACATCATATCTGATGTCATCTGAAATCTCAAAGGGTCCATCCAGGATGACAAGTCCATCCATGAACCGGGGCGCGTTCGAATCATCGTCTGCTCGTTCGACGGCTACGTATTCTTCGATCAGCGTGCCTTGTTTCAGGACATGCTGCCAATACCACCGCGTCATAGGGGTTTCGTTTAGACTCATGTCAGCGAAGTCGCTTATCTAAACCCGAAGCTCGGTCAGCTACCTTATCCAGGGCGTCGTAGAGGGTTTCGCTGCTAGTGAAGACCGTGAGTTTATCTTTCGCCCGGGTGATGCCAGTGAACACGAGTTGTTTATTGATGAACATCTCACGGTTATCCGCATCGTCCTTCTCCGGCTTAGGGAGTATTACGAGTACGGATGAATACTCTGAGCCCTGTGACTTATGGATGGTTGTCGCGAAGGCCGGTGTATTGTTCGGCAACTGGTTGAAGGGGATGGAGACTGTCTTGCCGGGGAACCAGACCAGGCCGGCTCTTACGACCAAGCCGATGTCGCCATTAGAGAGGTCGGTCACTCTCGCGTCATTTCGCGTGATCATGACCAGCGATCCGGGAGAGTCGGGTTTGTTAAGGCCGAGTTCCGTCCGAATCCGTTCATTCAGCTTCCTGACCCCGAGTTCACCGCCATGGTAAGCGCAGAGAATACGTACCGACTTGATGGCGTTCTCGAGGTCCATGAGTTGCTCAGTCGTCGGGGGCTGGTCTTGGTTTGAATAAATAGGCAAAACGGCGAGCTTCACTACCGACTTGTAAATCTCCAGGGAGCTTTCGAGTACGGCAGCAACCTTTGCCTCCCGGAGGCCTTCTTCGGGGTGAGGCGTGCTTTTTCGATTCTGATAACCTACGGCGAAGTTGTACCAAGTACGCGCCTGACCGTCCGCGCGCAGCGGTTCGGTCAGGGTGCAGAGTCTGTCGCTGATGAGCTCGTTCCTGCAGATGTCGGCGAAGACCGAGCCGGTGTCGACCGAGGGTAGCTGCTGGGGGTCGCCGATCAGGACAATCCTCGCGTCGCTGGGGATGATGCTCAGCAGTTCGTGGAACAGCCCAAGGTCGATCATCGAGCATTCATCCACGATGATGAGTTTGGCTCCTTCCATCATTTCCGGGTTATGGACGAACTTGTGAATGGTGTACGATTTCGGCAGTCGCTGCTTCATTTCGAAGACATCCTTACAGCCGAGTTTCTCGCAATGCTTAGCCAATGCCTTATTCGCATCGATCAATCCGCCGTGGAGCTGGCTGGCGGCGCGTCCTGTCGGGGCGCATAGCCGGACGTCTTCGAGTCTTAGCTTATGGTATTCGAGGTTCGCGCCGATGATGCAGGCGGCGGTGGTGGTCTTACCCGTGCCAGGGCCGCCGGTAAGGACAAAGAGCGAGGTTTGGATGGCCAGTTTGACCGAATTCTGCTGATCGATGCCCGTGAACGACGGTTTGGGTTTGGGTAACCAGTGCGCCCCGGGTTTGGCTTGGGTGTCGAGCGGTTGGAGCCGGGCTTTGATTTGGTCCGCGAGGCGTTGCTCAAGGTGGTCAAGTCGCGTCAGGTAGACTTTCCCGTAGCGGACGACCAGCGGTTTACGGGTCGGCTTCAGATCATCGATGTCGATGAGCGCTTCGGGGATGTCGATGAGCTCATCGGGGCTGACTTTTTCACACGTCGAGCCTTGCAGGAAGGCGCTGTAGGCTTTTTTGACAGCCTTGAAGGCGTTGGACTGCGGTGACGCCGGGAGCTGATAGGCCTGCAGGAGCGCCTGGGTCAGCGTAGCTGCCGGGTCTTGCTCGTTGCTGATTTCGGAGGGCATGGGGTGCTTAGGTGCGGGACTGCGGATGGCCGAGGATCGCCAGCAAGCCTTGGATGGTGGCGTATTTCGGACGGTGGTAGTGGTCGCCGAAGCCGGTCTGTCCGCAGCCGAAGGCGCGCATGAACAGGTAATGGCATCCGCCGAAGTCGTTTTCATAATCCCAACCAGCGACCAAGGATTTCATATGCATATGGAAAACGGCGGCGTAGATGGTGTATTGAAGGTGATACTTATGCGCCGCGATTTCGGCTGCCATGACCTCTGGGCGATAGTCATCTGGCTTGGGTCCGAGCATGTTGCTCTTCCAGTCGACGATGTAGAACTTGCCGTCATGACGGAACGCCACGTCGATCGATCCGGTCAGGAGCCCGCTTACTTGGTCGGGGCTGAGTTCGACGGCGTTCATCGCGAGACTGGACGCCGGGTCGGCATCGGCCTGCAGGAGCGCCTCGATTTTCTTGGTCGAATCTTCGTTGACGTCGCAAAGTAGGCTGAAGCGGATCTCCGAGCTGCGGTCTTCTCGGCGGATTGCTCCGAGCCTGATCGCGCTTTCGCCGGAGAGCGGTTGGCTCATCCACTTAGGCAGCATCTTCAGGTAGAGCTGTGTGGTCTGTTGCAAGGCATCTTCCGTTGCTGCGGGGTCCTTGAGGAGACAGATGCCGCTGCTCCGTAGTAGGCGGTAGATGACCTTGTCGGTCTCTGGGCTTGGCTTAGCCTGGGCAGAGTCAACGAAATCGACGGCCTCCAAGATGCTGTGCATGACCACGCCGGGCCCTTTGCCGCCCTTGAACGCGAGGAAGGGGAGGGTTTCTAAATCCTTCTTGTTGGCTTTCGCCGAGGATTTCAGCGGATTTTGGCCGTGGGACTTCTTGTCGGAGCCGTACTTCTCCGCCTTGCTCTTGGCGAGCTCGGTGAAGCTCGTGCTACCGCGTTCGAACGGGAGTTCGCGTGGTTGGCCTGAAGCTAGCTGAATCAGGATGGGCTCTCGCAGGATCTTGGTCTTGGGGTTCGTGAGTTCATCCAGCAGGCTTTTGTTGGCTGGCAACTCGACTTCGTAATCCTTGATCAAAGAATGCTGGTTGAGCCACGCGACGAACGCAGCTGGATCCTTGCCGAGGCCGGCATTTTCCATGACGACCGGGAAGCCGCTCGCGATGCCTTCTACTTCGTTGGTTTTGCTCCACATGATGCAGACTTTTCGCTCTGCGCGTGTGAGGGCGACATACAGCAGATTGGCGTCGTCCCGGTTGCTTTGTTTGGCGAACTCTTCGACGTCCATCTCGTCTGACGAATCACTGACCAAAGCGATCTGCTTGCCTCGTCGGAGCAGGCCACCGCGCTCGGCTTTAATCCGGTTAATTTTACCGAATTCAGGCAGGATGACGCCGTGATATTCAAGTCCCTTGGCCCCATGGATCGTGCGGACGATGACTTGAGGGTTGGCCGTTTCCGCTCGGATCTGCTCGTTTTCTTCGGCATCGTCGTCCATGTCCGCCGAACGGGTGATGCGCTGGGCGAGGTGATGGAGGAGCGCTTCCGGCGTGAATTTCTCCTGGCGGGCCCGGATGCAGAGGATCTCTCCGATGTGCGAGAGGTCGGCCAGTTGACGGAGGCCCATCGGGCCTTTGGCCAATTCGATCCGGAGGGACGACTTGATCGAGGAGTTGAGTCGCGGGTAGGTGCTGAGGAGTTCTTCCCAGGCTCGCCCGAAGCCGTTATCGATCCAAGTGGCGCGAATCTTTCTTAGCCATGCCGCCAACTCGCTGTCGTTGGCCTCCATGAAGGATTGAAGGTCACCTACTTGGCCGAAGAGCGGGGGTTGGAGGATGAACAACGCTCGTCGGATACTGCCATCCTCTGGAGTGAGGACCGCTTGCAGCAGGTGATGGAGGCGCGGCGCGAGCGGGGATGTGAAGATGGAGGATTTGGTCGCGAGGGCGGCCGGGATGCCTCGGTTGACCAAGGCCAGGTGTACCTTGCGGGCGAAAGACCCGGTCCGCGTGAGGATGCCGATCGTCGTTTCCTTCCCGATTTTGTCACGGAATTTTGCCTCTTCATCTGTCAGGGTTTTGCCATCGTGCGAGCCTGACGCCCAGAGCTCGAGCAGCATGCGGGCGACTTCATTGACAATGTCCCCCGTCCCGTTCTGACTCAGGATCCGGAGCGGTCGGCTGGGGCTGTTGCGCAGTAAGGCCTTAATCTCTGGTTTCGGGTCTTCGTGGTCACGGGCAGGAACCTCGATCTTCGTGAACGGGTCATCTTTTCCAAAGAAGCTGCTATTCTCGCCGCGGTCGGCGAAGATCAGGTTGAAGAGTTCGATGAGCTGCTTCGATGAGCGGTTATTCTCATTGAGCCCCAGCTTCTCGTCGGCTCCGGCGACGACATCTTTGTAATTATCGACGTTCGCGCCGCGGAATCCGTAGATGGACTGCTTACGGTCTCCCACCATGACGAGCAATTTGGCGGCTTCGTCGTCCTTACGGTTCGAGAAAATCTGCTCAAAAACCTCCCACTGCTTGGCGTCGGTGTCTTGGGACTCGTCGATCAGGCACGCATCGAAGTCTTTACGAATCGCTTCACGCAGGGCTGTTCCGCGGGTCTTATCCCGGAGGGCGTCGAGCAGATTCTGAATGACGGTGTCGAAGGTGAGCAGGCCGCCGGCGGCCTGTAGTTCGGCCACCCGTTTCTTGATGAAGTCACGCAACCCCGAAGCTTCGAGCTTCGGGCTGACTTTCACTCCTTTGCCTTGGGCGGTGTTTTCACCTAACAGCAGTTCGGTCGCCTTGATGATTTCCTTGAGACTGACTTCAGGGGGGTGGGGCTCGCGGGATTTCTTGCGCCAGAAATCTTCGCCGATCTCACCGGCCAGCTGGCTGCTATCCTTCGGTGTTCCTTCGATGGTCGGGAAGCCTGCGATGGGGCCGTACTCCGCATAGGCCCGATGACAGAATGAGTGGATCGTCGTGATCTGCATCGCCGCAAGCTGCTGGATCGCGGCCAGCTGCTGGAGGGCTCCGCCCTCTGGCATCTTTGTCAGCGCCTCTTCGAGTTCTTTTTCAAGGAGGTCACGCATGCGTTGACGCATCTCCAAGGCAGCGGCGTTGGTGAAGGTGACGAGTAGCACGCGGGAGATGTCGCGTCCTTCCTTGGACATCTGGCTGACGATGCGCACGAGGTTGTACGTCTTGCCCGAGCCTGCGCCCGCCTCGATGACGACCAGTCGAGGGTCCAGCTTGAACTCTTCCAGCACGAGAGGCTGAATGGTCGACGGCTTTGTATTACTTTTTCGCATTTTCCTGCAGTTTTTCCACTAGTTTGGAGTCGGAAAGGTAGGTGCAGCCTTTAAGGGCTTCCTTGAAAAGACCTAATGCTTTCTCGGGCCGATAACGGGCGGGGGCAATCAGCCTGCCGTGGCTGTCGTGGATATCTCCTTTGCTGAAGGGTGGTGATCCGTAGATCTCGCTCTCGTAGGTTCGGGGGCCTGCGCCGGGCTTTTCCGCCGTCATTGCATGTTTAAGGCATGCGATAGCGATGTTCCTGCCCAGGAAATAATCGGGACCACTTGCCTTCTTCGCTAAGTCTTCCAGTGCGCTGGACAGGCTGCACGAGTCAGCTGTCGGGCTAGTCGTTATTCCTAAGGCGCAGGGTACCGTGACAGTTTCTTTAACTGACTTCTTTTGTTCATCTTTCAGTGTTTTTCCGTCTGGACCTTTCATGACACGATCTCTTTCGGCCATCCCAAACACTGCTACGTTCTTTAATGGTGCGCCTTGTGCTTGCAGTTTGGCCAAAGCTGCCATGGCGGGAGGAAGATCATCTTCGTCAATTTCCTCGTCCGTCGGAAGCGGGAGGATGAGCCAGTCTCCGATATAATATGCTACGGGGAAGTGGGCCGACTTATACTCTCTGATTAGTTTCGTCAGTGGGACGGGATTAATGCCGTTGAAGTATTGCTTAATGGTGTCTTCCAGGCCCGTCATCGCTCCCGTCTGGGTCTTGGCGAGGATAGCTACCAGGTGTTCTTCTGTCGCCTGCTCAGAGAAGTGACCTGAAAGCTTGGCCGCAATGAGGTCGGGATCGGTGGACTCCCCCTTCTTGTTATCGGCGGTTCTTGATTGGTAATTCTTCGCCCATCGGATGGCCTTGTTCTTCGTCTTGCGCTGTTCGGACGTCAGTTTGCCCTCGGTGAGTGGCGGTTGGAGGGCTTCGTCGGCAGGGAGTTCGTCTTCCAGCCACACGGTCTTAAGGTCGAGGCTCTTGAACAGCCCTTCGGCCGGATTTTTCCAGAACTCCACCCACTCGTCCAAGGACCAGCTGGCGAAGGGTCTGGCGGGGTTGATGACTCGGTCTTCTCCGCTTTGCTCTTGGCCTAAGGCTTGGGCGGCGGCGACGGCTTGGCCGTCATAAGTGTGGGTCTCGCTCGTCTCCTTCTTGTCGCCGATCGCGGCCTCGTGCGCGTGGATGCCATGGCGCCGGATCTTGAAGCCAGGATGGCCGGGCTGCTGCTTCAGGATGCGGTGGCACGCTTGTTTGATAAGTTCGACCGGCAGGGCGGCGTTGGCCGGTTTTCCCGTGTCTCCGGCGTAGCCAGGGAAGGTGACGATGAGGCGGTTTTGCGCGGCACCGATGGCGAGCAGGATCGCGTGCATCCCACGCTGTTCGCTCTGTTCCTTGAATTGCTCGGCCTGTAGGTGTAGGACGGTTTTGAGTTCCGGCCCGGGGCTTTGTCCGCGGATGGGGAAGCTGCCGTCCTTCATGCCTAGGAGTGCGATCACCTTGGCCGGGTGGATGCTCGAGCTGCGTAAGGGGGCGAGGACCGCGCCGCCGGACATGAACTGTCCTTTGCCGTGGTCGACGTCCAGCACCGGTGTTGCGAACGTCGTGAAGAGGTTAAGCCCGATGGGGTCTTCGGTGGCCTGCTTGGCGAGTTCGGATAGCGAGCCCAGTGCGCGTTCCATCTTCGCCGCTTGTTCGGCGTAAAAGGAAGTGTCAGGCATGAGGGCCTTGAGCGTTTCGGCAAAAATCGCCGTCCATTCGGTCAGCGAATGTGGCTCGCCGGCTTCGTGAATCCATTTCTGGAGGAGGTCGGTGAACTCGATGAGCTCCGCGGCCAATTGGGCCGACTGCTTGCCCTCGATATCGCCGAGCGTTAGCGTCGGCGGTGAGCCGGCTAGCATGTTGTCCGGCGCGAGCGAGGTTCCCAGGATCAGACGGTTACGAAAATCGGCGAGACTCCAGGCTCCGTAGCTGACTTCGGTGAGTCGCTCGCGATGGGCGGCGTCGACGCCCCAGAAGAACGGCGCCGTCTTGAACCACTTCTTGATGGTCGCGACATCCTCCGCATCCCAGCGGTAACGGTCGAGGATGACTTTTAGCTCGACGAGGTCGACGACTTCTTGGGCGGTGCAACGGCCGGCGGCGACCGAAAGCAGGGCCTCGGCGAGGGAGGTCAAGGCGGATTTGCCGGTGCCTTCGAGGGCGACGTTGGTCACGTAGATGCGTGGTTCGCCTCGGTCACGGAAGATGCCTTGGAGGAGCGACGCATAGGTTTCCGGGTCCGGGGAGAGAATCAGGATATCTCGCGGGTTGAGGGTTTTGTCGGCCTGCATGGCCTTGATGAGCTCATCCCGAAGTACTTCGATTTCACGGATCACGCTGTGGCAGCGGTGGATGGCGACCGTGGAGCTCTGAGGATCTTCGGAAGTATCGAAAGTGGCTGCTTTTCTATCGAAATGCTCGATGCTTTGCTGGAGCGAGCCAAGCAGGGTCGCGGGGAATGCCTTATCTTCGGACTCTTCGCCCCCGAAGTTCCAAGCGCCGGCGTCGACAAGTTTTTTGAATTGGCTATGAAAGTGCTTAGCGGTCTGTCGGATGAAGTCGGCGCCAGGCGTGTCCAACTCTTTGGGTAGTTCTTTGCCGTCTCTTATGTCGAGGTAGTAGCCTAAGGTGGGCTGGAGGAAGATACCTTTGATGTCGAAGTCAGCGGATTCTCCAAGCAAGGCCAGTGAACCAAGGAGGGTGCGGGGGATGTCGCCGCTGGCGAGGAGGGTGATGCGTCCGGGGAGCTGGCTACGGATTCGCTGGCGGTCCACTTCGCTCTTCTCGAGGCGATGCATGATATCGAAGGCGGACACGGGCTGGCCGCCGTTCTCCTTGCTGATGGTGGTGTGGATTTCTTTCCAGAGGGCCCCGAGACGATCGCTCATGGCGCCTTGCTGGGCTTGTTGCGTCCATTCCGGGTCGTCGAGCGTGAGCTCTCTCAGCCGAGCTGCGATCCGCTGTGAGACCTCCCAGCGGACCATGCCGCCGTCCAGTTTCGGCTGGCCGACGACGTCCTTGAAGGCCTGCCCGGTCTTACTCTTGGGGTCTGACAGGATGGCATGGACCCGAAGCTCGAGGGATTCGAGAGGGTCCTGAAAGGAGCTGCCCGGTTCTTCACCCCGTAGGAGAGCTGCCGCCCAGGGCGCGAAGCGATGGGTATTCATCAGGTCGGCATGCGCGTGCACGCCAAGACCATCGGGCTTACCATCGATCTTCGCCTCGCGGACGAGGTAATGGGTTAACCAGTTGCTGAGGGCCTTGCCGTCCACCAAAACGATTTCCTTGCAGAAGATCTTATCCGCAGGACGCTTTGCCCCGCCGATCAGGCTGGCGAGGATGTCGCCCATCTCGGTCATGCGGGTGACGTGGTGGCTGGTGATGGGCATCGTTACAGGGGGGTAGCCAACCGTTACCCAACCCCACCCCCTCTGCAACCTCGCCTCCTGCTTAGGTCAGGAATCTTATCCACATCGCGAGTCGGGAACGGTCGGGTTAGGCGAACCACTTGTGCCTGATAGTTATATAATATTCATGGCCTCAGGTTGCTTTGGCTTGTCGGTGTTCCCGAGCATAGATACAAAAAAGTATGCCCCGCGTCGCCAATCCCCTCATCAAGGTCCGGAAGCGCCTTGAGCCTTGTTGCTTCTCCTTAGCTAACTTCAAGGAACTTCCTAAGGACAAGGATAAGGTCGTCGCGCCTAACAAGCATCTCAACTTTTACCGCAAGAATATCCCGATTCAGCGCGAAATCGTGCCTAAGGTGGATGAAGCGCTCGACTTGGCCTGCGAGCGCCTAGGGCTCGACCGTGAAACGGTCCATGGATTCGTCGAGAACGATCCAACCATGAACGCCGCGTGCTATCCTGGCTACCGGGGAAATGCCGTCGTGACGGTTAATTCAGGACTCATTGAAAAGCTTACGATGCCTGAGCTCCTTTACATCATGGGTCACGAGTTGGGGCATTACATCATGCCTCTGCCGACTGTGCGGGTTCCTAATGGCCGCGGGGGAGTGCGTCCGGCCAGCATGGAGGACGCCATGACCCAGCGACACTTGGAAATTAGCATGGACCGCTTCGGTCTCGTTGCTTGCCGAGATGTGGATGTAGCCTGTATGGCTGCACTCAAAATTCAGTCGGGACTCGGCTCCGAATTCATCCGCCCTGACCTGCAAGTCTTCGCGCGCGAGACTTTCAAGGGGTACGTCAAGGACTATGCTGAATACGAAGACGAGGCGTTCGCCTCGCACCCTTATGTCTATGCCCGTATCCGCGCCTTGCATTTGTTTGCCCAGTCGCAGGAGTACCTTGAACTGACTGGCCAGCCCGGCAAGGGGCGGGCCTTGGATGCCGTCAACGCCGAGGTGCTCAAGGACATGGAGGACACCCTCGACTACTTCGCCAAGAAACTCATGGAGGACGCCCTCCGGGAGTTCTCTCAGGCAATCGCCGCGGTCAACTTGGACATGGACGGAACGGTAGAGCTTTCCCGCTATGTTACCAGCCTGATTCCTGCCCCTGAGTTGGATGCAGTTAAGTTAATCGCCAAGAGTTTAAGCAAGGTTCCGTTGGAAGAACGAGGAAAGGTTGCAACCGGGCACTTTGACGTGCTCGCCAATAAGGCCGTCAATTTCTGTCCGCGTCGAACGATCGCCCATCTGGCTCAGTTGCTGGAGCAGCTCAAGGGCACCAGCGTGCATCCCTTTGCGGAGGACGCTTCAGCCCAATTTCAGGTAAAGTTTAAAGAACATTTCCGGATAGCTTAATATTCTCTGGCTGATTCGGTGGCCTTAGTAGGGCCAAACTCGTGGTCAGGTCGTTTCATTGGAGTGTGGAACCAAACGACCTGAATAATGAGTCTCAAGATGGGTAAAGCCCCCACTGTCGTCCATTTGCCACCTTCAAGGTCACGCCCATGGTGCCTGAATCGTGTTTCCCCGTACTTAACTATATTTGGGCTTAATAGGCTGACCCAAACTTAGCTGGGTGGTGAGCGTATGTTCAGTGTTGAGTTTGCCGAGAACCCTAGCAAATTGCGCATCTTCCCATGAAGAACTTCAAGTTCATCGATCTATTTGCTGGTATTGGAGGTATGCGCCTCGGCTTTGAGTCTGCTGGGGGCGTTTGCGTGTTAACCTGTGAAATCGACTCTCACGCGACTGAGACCTATAAGCTCAACCATTCGTCGCCGTCCAAGGAGCACGTCTATGCCAAGGATATCTTTGATCTCAAGTCCTCTCAGGTACCTGATCACGATGTTCTCGTGGCTGGCTTTCCCTGTCAGCCCTTCAGCATCGCTGGCCTTCGTAAGGGTTTAAAAGACAAGCGAGGTAAGGTCTTTGAAGAAATCATCCGGATTTTGGAGTATAGAACGCCTGGCGCATTTTTGCTGGAGAATGTTAAGGGTATGCTTAGCCATAAAGAGGGAAAGACCTATACCGAGATTATGAAGCCGATGCTGGAGGCAGCTGGTTATACGGTGAAGGAGATGGTCCTGAACTCGATGACGCACGCGAACGTTCCACAGAATCGGGAGCGCCTTTTTATTGTCGGTTTTCTCGACTCCGAAAAGAGCGCTAAGTTTACTTTCCCAGTTCGGGAAAAGCTTTCGTTGACTATCGAGAATTGCCTCCGTCATGACGTAGCGCAACCGCGTCATTTCTACGATGATAGGTTTGAATGCTACACGCAGATCAAGCGTGAGCTCAAGAGCGAGGAGACGCTCTATCAGTGGCGCCGACAATATGTTCGTGAGAACAAAAGTAATGTCTGCCCGACCTTGACCGCCAACATGGGGTCCGGTGGTCATAATGTGCCGTTGCTTAAGCACGGCAGTAAGATTCGCAAATTGACCCCCCGTGAGTGCGGTCTATTTCAGGGCTTCCCGGAGGACTTCAAGTTACCGCCGGGCATGGCTGAAAGTCGCCTGTATCATCAGTTTGGAAATAGCGTGACGGTCCCGCTTATCGGCCGTATCGCCAAGCAAATTGCTAAGGTCTTGTGAGCCTAAGTTGCGACTTCGATAAGTACGTTCGGCTGTTGAAGCCAGTAGCTTCGCTTTCGCATCTCTTCAGCGACAATGATACCCCCTACGTAAGCCCGAAATTCGTTGAACGTCTCTACATGATGTCCGCTGGGGCACGGGACACTGCCGGAGACAACTCTTCATTTGATGCCATCGCCCCAGTCCTTGTTGGAGTCGGTGTCAAAACCTTCGTCGCTGCGAGGTCTGCTAGGCATAAGTTCGAGAAGATTGCTGAGTTTACGGCTGATGCAAATGCCGGTGTTTTTGACGGCCTTGATTCCGAGCAGTTGCTTCGTAAGGCCATTGAACTTCGTAATGCCCGACTCAGTAGCGACGCAATTGCCTACGGCATCAATGTTTCAAACGCCATTTACCACTGTCTGATTAGGCTAGAGGGCGCGGCAATGATTCATGAAGAGCCGATGAGCTTGGTGAACGTATCTATGCTTCATCCGTCTGATACGGATGGGAAGCCTTTGGCTGTTTTAAGCGAAAAGCCTGTGATGTCCGACGGTCGTAACGTTTATAGTTACAACAAGTCTAAGCGCGTTCTCTATAAGCGTTTCCCCGTTGTCGTCCCGCCGCCTACCCAGTTTGGCGGGATGATCCAATTGCCTATCAATCGGCGCATCCTTGACCAACTCCTGGAGGGTGGGGCGCCCGGCTTTATCCAGGCCCCAGAGGCCGCCCAGCTTGAGCTGACGTCAACTTTAGGGCTAGGCACTGAGGTGGTCTATCAGCAGCCGTCCGTAGAATCGGAACATTGTGTTGAAGAGGGGGCGCAAGCGTCTTCTGCTGTACTCGAAGTAGATGGAGATTTCACTTACGATATGATCATCAAAAGACCCACTGATTTTGTGATCTTGCCACTCTATTCGCCACGCGAGAACGAGGTGGCGGAAAAATCGGGTATCAATCAATGGAATGCCGGTGGTCGTGTACGTACCTTTGGTGAGGCCTATATCCCAGTTCCGGCTTGGATTCATGGGGCCTTCCCGGGCTTCTTTCCTGATCGCAACCATTCTTTTCGTTTGAGGCTGCAGGATGGTACAGTCGTGAGCGCGAAGATCTGCCAGCAGGGCTCCAAGGCACTTATGAGTGACCCCAATGACGTGTTATGCCGTTGGTTGTATACCGCGATCGAGCCGAATCTGAGCTATGATCAAATCAAACGTCGATTGCCCGAGTCACGCCCTTACACTTATAAGGACTTGGTCACGGTCGGTAAAGATTGCGTCAAGGTCTCAAAGGTTTCTGGTAAGGATTACCAGTTTGAACTGACTTTCTGTAAGTTAGGAGATTACGCCAAATTCGAGAAAGCGGCCGCTGGTTTATAAAATAAACGCTTTGTATTCATATATTTATTAATTATATGAAGGAATGCGTGTCAAAGACTCGATCTACTTACCCCTCTATTCCGAGAAGAAAGGGGTGCTGTATGTGCCAGCTAAGTCCGGCCTGAACAATGGTCGCGCTGCCGGTAGGCCACGTAACCCCAAAGAAACCTATATTCCTATCCCTGCTTGGATTCATCGGGCTTTCCCTGAGTTTTTCCCGCAGAGAACTGTTTCGTTCCAGCTCGTCACCACCGATCCGATGAAGCGCATGAAGGCGAAGGTTTGTCAGGACGGGAGGAAAGCCCTCATGTCAGATCCCAATCACGAACTTCTGGACGGGGTTTTTCGTAGGCTCGGCGACAAGGGGCGACCAATATCCATCGACGACTTGTATCTCGCTGGTTTTGATTCCGTTAAGTTGACTCGGCTATCGCTAGCTCCGCTTACCTACCGCATGGAGTTGGCGCCCGTGGATAGCTTTGAGAAGTTTAAGTATGCTTTTAAGTCGAAGAATGGAAAGGCTGTGAAGATGAAATCTGCATCGAAGGTGTACAGCTACGCCGAATTACTGCACCTCACTAGCCAGGGGAGTTTCGGAAATAACATCAATGCTCCGCTTGGCTCGGATAAGCCCGAGTCAAGGGTGGTCGCGCGCAAGGAATTTGCCCGGTCGGTGGCGATAATCGCCGCCACCCTCAACAGGGCTAAGGGCGTATGTGACCTCTGCCATATGATCGGCCCTTTCCTCTGTGCAGACGGGCGGCCTTTTTTGGAGGTGCATCATGTCGTGCCCTTAAGTGAAGGTGGTTCTGACACGCTCAAGAATGTCGCCGCGGTTTGCCCTAACTGCCACCGAGCATGTCATTTTGCTCCTAATAAGGTAAATCTATCTGTTCGTTTGAAGTCTCGACTTAGAGGGTGAGCTCTTGGTGTTACTACGGTAAAAAGGCTGATTAACTATGCCTGAGGCGCATCATGGATACTTCTATTTCCTTGGGTTGATGTTTCACCAATATTTATGAATGTTAAGGCATGAAGTCAGCAGATGTTCGTGGAATGTTTCTGGGCTACCTGGCCTCTAAGGACGAGGAACGTCTTTTTGCGGATTTAGGTTTTAATAGCTTCACCAGTTACCGACAACACGTGTCTGAAGTTGTGGGTGTGAACGAGAACTCGGTCAAAAACTGGCGTGATGAATTTGACGGTCTTAATCCGGATCCAAATCGGCCTCGCAAGGGGTGGAATCGCAAGCCCACCCCGAGCAGGGTATACATGAAGATGCAGTTGGATTCATGGTCATTCGGGCAATTGCTAGGCTTGGCGAAGTCGATCTTGGGTCGCTCGGACGAGTTTAGCTCAGGATCAGTCGACGCCATGTTTGTATGGGCCATAAAAGGGAAGGACGCGGATACCAAGGAGGTCGTTGCGGCTATTGCGTCCGGAGTGCTTTCCTTTCCTGAGTCTCAAGAGATTCATGCGATCGAGGGAGGTCGAAAGCTGGTGGTTCATTTGAAGGTTGAACGTGATCCTGCTATTTCACGCGAAGCGGTTCGTAGGCATGTTCAAGATGCCGGCCCGGTGTGTTCGTTGTGCGAGTTGGATTTCCGACGTAAATACAACCTTGGTCACGGTGAGCATTGCCTGGAAGCCCATCACAAGTCGCCTCTCTCTCTGAGGTTGGTGCCGGAAAGGACGAATTTAGAAGATTTTTTAGTGATTTGCCCCTCATGTCATCGAGTGGTTCATAAGAGCCGTGCATTCGATTCTGATTCATTGGGTCGCCTTTTACGGTATTCCGCTTAGGGTAATCACCACGGCCGGCGCTGAGGAATGAGCGACTGGGGTTTGGATTGAGGGCAGGGAAGGGCGCTGTGCAGGCTTTGCGTGCCATGAATACCCATTCACCCCTCCCGCGCGGTTTACCTGCGCTCTCTGCCCTTGGCCATCTGCGCCTCGGTTTCTCCTCCCCCTTGCCCCCGCGTCCCCTAGCCCGCCTGTACCCTCAGCACTCTGTACTCTGTACTCCGTACTCTGAAATCTGGCTTAACCTTTGCACTTTTGCACAGGCCTTGGTGCGAAATGCCCTTCTGCACGGTGTCTTCGCCGCTTACCCCCCAACCCCCACCTCGCCTCCGACTTCTGGGCCATCCGAGCAGTAGCGGTTAAATAACCAAATAGGGGTTGGGCCCTAAAGTGCCTAACCCCTATTTTCGCTCTGTGTGACGTCAGTGTCCTCAGTCTGTCGGTAAAGCCTGTTGATCT
>Ga0209107_10001089_pt1 | contig 15207 bp, 8 predicted proteins | sample LakErihyJuly2011_2_FD_187460 | JGI IMG/M metagenome (GOLD analysis project Ga0209107, IMG submission 187460) | Freshwater microbial communities from dead zone in Lake Erie, Canada - CCB hypolimnion July 2011 (SPAdes) (version 2) | ecosystem: Environmental > Aquatic > Freshwater > Lentic >... | reverse complement strand
GTATTGACATTGCCACCAACAACATTGCCTGTGGCACTTACAGTTGTGGCGTTGACATTGGCACCTTGAACATTGCCTGTGGCGCTGACGGTTGTGCCATTGACATTGGCACCAGTGACGTTGCCACTGACCGATACTGATGTTCCAGAAATGGCAGCAACAGATATGATATTTCCGCCAGTGACATTGCCAGTGACATTCAACGCACTGATGATGTTGCCAGTCAGACTCAAATTACCTGTGTTGACGTTGTCAGATACTACGTTGCCTGTGGCACTCACAATGCCTGTGTTGACATTGCCACTGGTCACATTGCCCGTGGCTGATATCAGACCAGGTGTGGTCACATTGCCACCAGCAATGTTTGCTGTGACATTCAAATTGCTAACAACGTTGCTTGATAGACTCAAGCCAGCTGCATTTAAATTCGCAGCTTGAACATTGCCCGTTGCACTTAAAATTCCGGTGTTGACATTGCCTGAATCAACGTTGCCGCTGGCACTGACACTGGCACCTGAAATGGCCGCAACAGATATGATGTTACCACCAGTGACATTGCCGCTGGCACTGACTGTGGCACCACTCACTTGACTTAGTGCTATGACATTGTTGGCTGAAAAATCAGCTGACGATCCAACACTGACTGCTGTGGCATTGGATGATATGGTTTGTGAGCCCAGTTTGATAGTGTTGCCAGACAAATACAAGTCTTTCCATACCGCTCCGGCTGCACCTAAGTCAAAAGTGGCATTGGCACTGGGCACAAGATTTCCAGTGATGTTGCCAGTGATACTAAAATTATTGGTTTTTAACAACCCAGTGGCTTCTACATTGCCACCAGTGATGTTGGTTGTGACATTCAAATTGCTGACAACATTTGAGCTTAGGCTCAGGCCAGCTGCATTTAGGTTACCACCAACAATGTTGCCACTTGCAGATACTGAAGCAGCACTTACGGCAGCGCCAGTGATCAAGTTTCCACCAGTGATGTTGCCGTTGGCTGAGATTAGACCAGTGATATTCAGGCCTGTGTCTGTGACAACCAGCACATTTGCTACGCCATTTACTGAGGTGGCCACGTTGGCATTGGCGTAGACTTTTACATTACTGGTGCCATTTTGAATACTTGTGGCATCAATACCAGTCAGCTGTGAACCATTACCAATGAAGTAATTGGCAGCAATATTGGCTGTGGTGGTGATATTTGACGTAGAATTCAACGCTGATACTACGTTTGAGCTCAAGCTCAAGCCCGAGGCATTTAAATTGCCGCCTGTGACATTGCCACTGGAACTGACGCTGGTACCTGATATAGCACCAAGGGATATGATGTTGCCACCAGTTACGTTGCCTGTAGCACTAATCAACCCACCAGTTAGTACGTTACCGCCAGTGATATTGCCTGAGACTGAAACAAATTGTTTGCTGGCAATTACTTGAATGGCACCTAAATTGTCTTTGTAGAACAAATTACCATCTGTATAGTTGATGGCCAATTCGCCTAAAGCCAACTGGCCGCCTGTTGGCGCCGCTGCTACATTACCTGAACGCTTGATTAATATTGTATTTGCCATTTATTTCTTCCTGTATCCCTTATTTATTTTACGAAAACTCGCCGCCGCTCAGCGTCTGTCCATCATTTGTCATCAATACCCAGGGTGTCCAGGTACCTGACCAATAAGCACGAATCCACTGCATTTTTATATTGGTATTATCAATAGTACCCGGATAAAAAACTTGTTCAATGGCCATATTCATACTGTTTTTTACTTCTAATAGCCCCACAAAAACTTGGCTGTCCAACGGTGTATTGGTAGTTCCAGTCCAACTTGCTCTATTTACCGTGTACACGCCCATTTGGGTGATCAAGTCCCAGTTATTGCTATCTGACCCGCGGTCCACCAGAGTACTGGTCAAGCCAACGCCGTTGCCCACAAACGTGCTGGCCATGATGTTGCCCACTGCAGAAATTTCGCCAAACACATTCAACCCGTCTTCAATGGAAATATAAGAAGAATCGTCGCTGGATATTGAGTTGACTGTGAGTGTGTGGCCTGCAAGATTATTACCTGTGATGTTGCCAGCCGCCGAAACCAATCCTGCTGTGGTGACATTACCACCAGTGATGTTGCCAGTGGCCGAGATCAATCCTGTGACATACTCACCAGTTGAAGCAAACACGGCCACATTGCCAGTGCCACCTATGCCTACTGTGACATTGCCCCCTGAGCTGACCACAGTAACGTTTGATGTGCCGTTGGATATTGAACTTTTGACAGTTCCTTCGACACCAAACACCCCCACGTATGTGTAGCCCATGACATATATGGTGTTGGCAGTTGATGTGCCAATGGCAGTTGGTATGTTGGCACCGTTGAAGTTTACTATGCCTGCTTGATAGTCAAAGAACCAGGTATCGTCCACACCTGAACCACTTTGATTCAGTTGGGTACCAGTTGCTCGTATGTTGGCCGCACCAGGAGGTCCAGCATACACCCGTACCAAGTAGTTGGGTCCAAACTGTGTGGGAATCCAGTTGGTAAGGTTGGTAGTCCAGCTTTGATTGTCAGGCGCACTGGGAATTTCTGTGGTTTGTACTGCCACAGTGTCAGTGTAAACTTGCACAATGCTGGTGGTTGATGCAGGAGGAGTAGCAGGAATATCGCCACTTTGCGCCCAAACCAAATCACCACGATACAAAAGAGGACTGGCGGTGCCTTCGTTGGCTGCATTCAATGCCGATGGTTCGGCTGTTTTGGCCACACCATAGCCAATCTTCTTCCACAGATAGTCCAGCTGCTGTGATTCAGTAAATGTGGCAGCCATTATGTCGCTGGTCCTATCTGTAAGTCAGACAGTGTTTGACCACTGCTTAGTGCAATTCTAATCAACATGTTGTTACCGGTGCTGTATGAAGCATTCATTGTACCAAAAGTCATGGTATATCTCTGATTGCTAATTGCTGTATTTAAAGGAATTACGTCAGCGCCGGTGACCGCACATCCATTGGTACCACTGGGGTTGCCACCGGTGGCACTGTTGCCCGGGGGTCCAGCATTTTGATTCTGTGTGAATCCTTCCAGCCAACCATTGATGGTACTGGTAGGACCAGGATACCCAGGTGTGGGAGATGTAAACCCGCTTGAGTCAATTGTGGTTCCTGGCAGTGCCACCCACAGGCCAGCAATGCCAGTGCTTGTGGTCAAGATTATATCAAAGTTGGCCAGACTTGGTCTTTTGAACGCAAAAGTAAAATATTGTGTGCCTGATCTACCAGTGTTCAAATTTGGTCCCACAGGCAAATAGCCTGTGGCCAAGTTTGTAGCAAAGTGTTTGACGTTACCATATCGTGTGACAGCTTCTGGGGTGCCAGCAATGGTCTGAGCCCCTGACCAAGCGTTGCTGGTGTAGTAGTTGATTGCGCCGTCAAACACCGGAGTGTTGCCTGCGGTGCTCATCACAATGCGCACACCCACTTGTGTGTTTCCTGTGGTTGACGCAACAATGGCCTGTTCGTTTATGCCAGAGTTGGCGCCGGCATACATTTGCACATTGGCCGGCAACTGCACTGTGGTGCTGGTGCCTGCCACGTTCAATATGTTGGCCTGCAATGTGCTCACGCTGTTGTTTGAGCCGCCCAGGGTGGCAGTCAAGTTGCCCAGGGTGTAATTTGTCGCAATGCCAATGTTGGCTTTGACGTTGCTGCCGGTCAACATGCTGTTGGCTGCATTGTCAATCTGTGCCAGTGTCTTGGTCTGGTTGGCTGAAAGCACAGCCCCTGAACCTTCAAGCACTGTGCCGCTGGCCAGGGTGAATGGAGTGGTGCTGGTGTATGTTTGCCCTGCCAAATTCTGCACTTCTACGTTGGCAATGGTAATGGTTGGCGATCCTGTGTTGTAGTAAGGAACACCCGAAATATATCTGTAGGTGCCGGCTGTGGCTTCGACCATGACCACATTGCTGGTGACCAGGGTTGGCGCTGAATTCAAGTTGTCTTTGACAAATCCCACATAGTTGGTGTTGCCTGATGTTGAATGTACCAGTTTGTAGTTGTTGTAGCCTGTGCTCAGGTTGGCCAGGGCACAACTTATGTTGGCGCTGAATACCTTGTAGAAATAACTGGGCACTGCGGCGTTGGCCACATGCAGGTCTCTGTCAGCTGACACAACCAATGCGCCGTATGGACTGGCTGTGACTGCATTGCCTGCCACACTGAGTGCAACCCCGCCAGCATTGGCGTTGTTCACATACGCAGCCAATGTACCTGTGGTTGATGTGTTGGCATTGACCACGTTGGCGTAGGTCATAACTGGTGTTGTGGTTGCAAAACGTGTGACTGAAGTGCCGTTGGCCGGAATGTTTCCACCTGTGGCATCTGCTGCTCCTGCTGCCAACAGCGGTGCATTGATAAATTGGCTGGCATTGGCAATGGCCAGGTTGGCAAATCCGCTGAGATCAGTGGGTGCTGTGGGGTTGTTGGCAATAAAAATATAACCAGTCACACTGAAAGAATTGCTCTGAGCAGTGTTGGTAATGCCGTTGGGAGTACCATTGGCCTGCAAGGTCACTGTTTTGGCACCAGTGGCAGTATAGGTATGCAATGTGTTGCCCACATTTGACACACCATTGCTGAATGTGCCGTCACCCCAGGTCCAGTTGGCTATGTTGCTGTTTTGACTGGTGTTCTGGAATGTGAATGTTGAGCGGTTGGCCCCGTTGTAGTCGGTGTACAAGTAGCCCACTCTGGCATTGCCTGTGTTGGCGGTGGCGTCTGTGATCACATTGGCAGTGGTTCCAATGTAGTTGGCACGTGTCTGTGGTTCAATGGTAATGGTAATATTTGCGCTCTTGAATGGGCTGGTGGTGTGACCAGTGTACAACAACAAATTTGCTGTGTATTGTTCGTAATTGTTGCCTGACTGGTTGGCGGCACTCAATGCAAATGTTTTTGTGACGTTGGCTGCACCAGGGTTTCCAGCGAGTCCTGCTTGGATGTTGACATTGCTGATGTTGCCATCGCCATAATTCCAACTGTACAACTGTTGTGCTCCAAAACTTGCTGTGTTACCAGGTGCGCCATTGGAATCGTTACGGAAACTTATTGTGCCAACGCCGTTGATTACATTGGCCACATTGGCAGTGAAGAATACATTGCTGGCCTGGGAAGAAAACACTTTGACATTGGTATTGGCCGATGTCACACTCACTGGAGAAGCACCTGCATTGGCACTGTTGCCAGTTAAATTGACGCCATACAATGTATCAGTGTTGGCTGCAGAATTGGTAAAAGTGTGGCTGGCTGTGGTCCAGTTGTTGGCTGGAATAACAATGGTGCCATCGCCCCAGTTGATTGAGAATGTCTCTGCATACTGGCTGGTGTTGGTTATGAGCACGCCGCCAGGAGTATCCAAGCTGGTTCTGTTGGCAGTGAATGACGGTATTGGGGTAGGAGTGTACAGTGTTATTGTTGTGGTGGCTGTGCTGGTTGATCCTTTGGCCCCATTGGCTGCATTGCCTGCGTAGGTTCCGTTGGTGTTAAACGCAGTGTAAGTCACTGTGAACGTGCCGCCTGACACATTACTGAATGTGTGTACAGCGTTGGCTGTGATTGCATTGGCTGTGCCATCACCAAACTGCCACAAATAAGCGTTGGGGTTGCCAATATAACGCCCTGTCAGTGCCACACTTAATGGACTGGGGCCTGAACTCACGTTGGCAGTGATGTAGGTATTACCCACAAAAGTGTTGCCAGCAATGTTCAGCGCCACTTGGTTCAAGTCATCAAGTCCATCAGTGACAAAAGTGCTGGTGGTCCAACCTTGATAAGCAACGTCGTTGCCAGTGAGATTGCCATCTGTGGGTGTGCCCAATGTAATGGTATTGCCTTGACCGCCGGCTGCAATAACACCAGTGAGTTGACTGCCGTTACCAAGGAAATAATTACCAGTGACATTGCCTATGGCTGAAATCAGCCCAGGTGTTGTTAAATTACCACCAGCAATGTTACCAGTGGCATTGAGTGTTGATACTACATTGCCACTCAGGCTTAGACCAACTGCATTCAAGTTACCAGCGGTTGCATTGCCAGTCACACTCAAACTTGTACCGGTGGCGGCGCCAATGTTGGGTGTGGTTAAGTTTGCACCAGCTTTGACAATGATATTGCCTGATCCGTCAAATGACGTGGTGTTCTCATCAACTTTGGCGTTGAATTGGGTTCCAATCAGGCTTAGGCCAGCTGCGGTATTGGCGGTATAGGATCCAGCACCAGAAAACTGCACAAACACAATGTCGGTAGTGCCCACAACAACCGGAGCATTTGTGCTACATACCCATCCAGTGTCGCCATTGATTGTGCCATATTCAACAAAGGTAAATGCACTGGGAATTTCACTGGCCTGATTAAAGTCTGTTGCTCTGGTCAGTACATAAGCAGATCCCGCACTGTTGGTTGTGACTGTGTAGATACCATTGTAAGGAGCATTGGTACTGGTTTCGTTCTTGACCAGCACTCTGTCGCCCACAGTTGGTGCAGTTCCGTCAATGGTCAACAATCCCGTGGCTGATCCTGTGATAGTGGCACCAACTCCGGCTGTGCCGTTGTTGTAGACATAAGCCGGTAATACAGCGGCTGTGGCATAGGCCACTGAGGCCTTGGGATCAAGTCCTTGTGCCACAGTGTCAACATAGGCTTTGGTGGCAGCATCTTGGTCTTGTACAGGATCTGCCAGGTTGTTGATATTTTTGGCATTGACAGTTATGTTGCCTGTGGGGGCCAGATTCAATAAGCCGGTGCTGGTGATTGTTAGCCCGGTGCCAACAATGTTGTTGGTGTTAACATTGCTGCCGGTGACATTTCCTGCCGCTAGAATTTCACCAACAACTGTCAACCCATCTTCTATGGTCACATAAGATGAATCGTCACTGGCGATATTGTTAATTACAAGATTAACTGCTGATAAATTTCCACCTGTGATATTACCAGCGGCACTGATCACACCAGCGGTTAACAAGTTGCCGCCAGTGATGTTGCCTGTAGCCGTTGCCAGACCACTTGTAATTAAGTTAGCACCAGTGATATTGGCTGCTGATGTAATTGTTGATGTGGCACTGATCACCCCACCAGTCAACACATTGCCTGCTGTGGCATTGCCTGTGGCGCTTAAGATCCCAGTGTTGACATTGCCGCCTGAGATGTTTCCTGTGGCCGAAATTAATCCTGTGACATACTGTCCTGTGTCAGACACTACTACAACATTTGATATACCGCTTATTGATGTTGATACATTGGCGTTGGCATAGACTTTTACATTGCTGTTGCCGTTTTGAATGCTGGTAGCATCAATACCAGTCAGTTGTGAGCCATTGCCAATGAAGTAGTTGGCGGTAACATTGCCACTTGCACTCACAACACCATCAACATAGGCTCCGGTATTGGCAAATACTACTACGTTACCAGTACCGTTGACACCAACAGTGATATTACCGCCCGAGCTGACCACGGTGACATTACTGGTGCCATTGTTGATATTTGCTACGCTGGTAATGACTCCAGTCAGTAGTGCACCATTACCAAAAATATAATTACCAGTGACATTGCCTGCAGCTGATATCTGCCCATTGGCTAGAACATTGGCGTTGGCAATGATATTTCCCGTGATAGACATGCCACCAGTGGTAAACACTGCCACGTTGCTGACTGCATTGACACTAATTGTTACGTTGGCATTGGCACCACCAATACGCACATTGGTTTGACCATTTTCAATTGCACTGCCTGCTGTGACCACAATGCCTGTTAAAAATGCGCCATTACCTACAAAGTAATTTCCGGTGGTAATGTTTCCGGTAGCACTGACTTGACCGGCTGTTCTAACATTGCCAATTTGTGCATTGCCAGTGACGCTGAGACTGGGCAATACTCCAACATCAGTGGCAACAACTCCAGTGAGCTGTGATCCGTTGCCCAAGAAATATGTGCTGGTAACATTGCCTGTGGTCGAAATATTGCCAGCAATGATGTTGCTGGTGATGCTGATTTGTCCAACAATGCCATTACCAAAAGCATAGTAAGCAAGATTAGCAAATTCAGCATTGGTAGCATTGGCCACGTTGCCTGTGACATTGGCACCTGCAACTGAGTATGCTACATTGGCAATGTTGGCGGTGTTGGCCGTATTGGCTGTGTTGGCAGTGGTAGCTGTTCCAGCGGTAATAGCAAAGGTGGCATTGGCCACTGTGCCCACAACATTGGCACCTGCAACTGAATATGCCACATTGGCAATGTTGGCTGTGGCCACTGAACCAATTATGCCATTGCCAAAAGCATAATAAGCAAGATTAGCAAATTCAGCATAGGTGGCATTGGCAATGTTGCCCACAATGTTGGCGGCAGCAACTGAGTAAGCCACATTGGCAATGTTGGCTCTTGGCACTATGCCTGTAACATTGGCACCAGTGACAGACGTTAATTGACTGCCATTGCCTATGAAATAAGCAGCAGAGACATTGCCGGTGTATGTGGGCAAGAATGCAGAAACGTTGGCATTGCTGTAGTTGCCAGCACCACCCGAAATACCTGTTAAAAATGCACCATTACCAAAAATGTAATTGCCTGTGATGTTGGCAGCTGAAGTAATGTCTGTGGCAGCAATTATGGCCTGTGTGGATATTACATTGCCGGCAATCACATTGCCAGTGGTAGATATGTTGCCAACCAGGTTGCCACTGAACACAATGCTGTTGGCTGTGATATTACCAGCAGTGGAAATTGAACCAGTGGTGCGTAAGTTGGCGCCAGTTATGTTGCCAGCGGCAGAAACTGTGCCACCAGTTAGAAAATTACCACCAGAGACATTGCCAGAAAAAACAGGAGAGGAAGATACTCCAAATGTCACGGTGTCTGTGACAGCTGACCCCGCAATGGTAATGTTGTTGCCAGGAGTTAGTGTAAGAACACCAGTGGCGGAATTCGCTACAATAGCCACGCCATTGGCTGAGATTGTGGAAAAACTGTTGCTGGCGTTGCCACCTGAGATGCCAGTCAGCAGTGCGCCATTGCCAATGAAGTATCCGGCATAAACGCTGTCCCATTGTTGCGTGACGGAACCTAGATCATACACTAGATTTACACTGGGGATTATGGTGGCATTGGCTTGAATTTTACCAATGCCGTTGGGTTTGAGTGTTAGATTTTGATTGATCTGCAGAGTGGTAATTGTATTACCAACAATGCGTACATTGGAGCCAACTGGACCTGCGGTGTAGATCTCCGTGAAGTTGTCATTTACTGCGGTAAATGCTTCACGTAAGGGTTCACCAGTGCCGTCGTTTGCGTTTGCACCGGTGTTGATGATCTGCTGTGCCATAGGTAAATTTCGTCCTCTTAGTTGTATTTACCAGAGTACGAGATTACAGTTTTTCAGTTTAGTTTAATGCCACCCAAGCAGCGCCAGTGTATCCATAGAACGTGGTGGCAGCTATCACTATCATTCCTTTTTTTGGACTGGTGATAGCAGCATCTCTAGCGGTGGTGTCAGTGTATGAAGGAACAATTAGTGCAGTTGAGTTGATGGCCACAGTTGTTCCTGCACCAGTGGTTTGAATGGTATAGTCGCCGTTGACATTTTTGACTGCTGACATTTAGAGATCCTTTTGATTATTTATGCGGTCCACAAAGTCTGTCATGGGCATGTGGGAGAGATTTTTGATATTGTCCAGCTCTGCTATTGCCGCTGTGGTATCGCCTGTCACACGGTGAAAACTGACCAAGGGAAAATCTTTGGTCACTGTGACCAATTGTCTAACCCAATTTCCGGTGAATGTGGGATTGGCCGAACTTTTTTTGTAGTACTCGGTGTCTGCGTACACATTGTTGAATCTGTTGCCGGGTTTGGGTCCCATGTCAAATCCCAAGAGATACACAGCCAAGGGTTGATCCATGGCTGCCATAGCCACTGCAATGGGACCCGAGCTGTAACCATAGTAGGGCTGGGGCACAGTTCTTGCTCCCAATCCTGGCAAGGGTCTGCGAGTGTACATGAGATTGCCTTGAGCATAGCCTGAATTTTGTATGGCACCAGCAATGGCTTTGTCTGTGCTGATCAGCACATCTGGCACAAATTCCCGGTACAAGGCATTACACCCGTAGATCTTTCCACGTTGCTTTAACTGGTTTAGGTCCACTGCCAATCGGCTGACGCCGTTGCCCAGTACAAATGATGCGCTCATAAAAAATCCTCCCAGTATGTAGCTGGGAGGACTGGGTCACTTGCAAAATTAAGAAGTGAGATTAGCGATCTGTGCCAATTGCAGACTACCATTTTGTGCATCTGCACTATTGATAATCTCTGCACCTGACCATGTCACAGTGCCTTCGTCTGTGAAGAAGTTGGTGACATAGAAGTTTTCGCTGCTTTGGATGTTTAGTCCAAAGTTACCGTTGTTGTAGTTGCCGTAGGTCATGCCGTTCCAGTCACGCACCCACTTGTTGGTAATGTAGCTGGCGTACACAGCGGCGCTGTCGCCCACTGAGTATTCAATACTCATGAATCCAGCAGCAGGAGAACCTGTGTTGGCCAATACGCAAATGCCCACGTCCCACACAGTGCCAGTGCCAACCACAGCGGCGCTGCCATTGATAGTGGCAGTGAAAATGTCGCCTTGTGCAACGTTTGTGCCAGCGCCAAATTGTGCCCAGTTGGTGGTACCAGGTGACACAACCATGTAGCTGTTGCCGGCCACAATGTCTTCGTCATTGATGTCAGACGCACGAGCCACCAAGAATTTGTGTGAACCTTTTTGACGTATGATTCTTCCAGTACCCGAACCACTGCTGCCTCCTGCAGTCAATGCAACATTCACAGTTGCAAGGATGATAGGATTGGTAGCTGACACTTGACCTTGCTGAAATCCACCCACAACACCCAGATACTGTGCCGAATCAAGAGTTTGAACAGGTGTATTGAAAACTGGATTGGTCAGTGATCCAAAGTTAGGAAAACCAATGTCAATGTTTACTGCGGCTGCAGGTTGATTGACTGTGGTTGATGTAGGATATGTCACGCCCTGTTCGGGACCGCGTTTTGATATTTTGAGAGCTCTTCCCATTTGTATTTCTCCTTAAAGAAGCCCGATGCGAGTTCTAGTCGCTACGCGGTGGGTTAGCGCCGCATAAAACGCAGAATTGCGTTGACTTGTATTTATAAACCTGTTAAAATAATTAACCACCCTGTATATACTGTAAATATCTCATGAATTCATCAGAACTAATCGAACAAGGCAATCAACTCAGAGCTGACCGACAACCCATGGCAGCTCTCCGATGTTATGCACAGGCATTTGTTGACGATCCTGACTCAGCATCAGCATTCAACAACTACGGCAATGTGCTTCGTGAAATTGGTCAGCCACAACGAGCCATACCATTCTTACAACATGCCCTGGTGTTGCAGCCTGACAATCCCACAGCACAATTCAATCTAGCAGTGAGTTATCTAATTCAAGGTGACTATGCTCGTGGTTGGCCAGCTTATGAATGTCGTTGGAATTACGAACACTTGGCCGGCACCCAACCACAGTATGCTCAGCCTCGTTGGGCTGGTCAAGATCTTCGAGACCGAGCTATCCTGGTCATAGGCGAACAAGGACATGGAGACAACATCCAATTCATGCGATTTTTATTCAACCTGCATGCTGCCGGAGCAAGAGTGTTGTTCCAGGTCACGGACGGACTGATTCCCATGCTGTCAGGCAGCAACGTGGTACACTGGGTGGGCAGATACTCTGACACTCCGCCTGAGTTTGATTACTGGATCCCCATCATGAGCTTGCCTGGCGTACTGGGCATAACTGTAGAAAACTTGCCCAAGGTAGTGAGCTATTTGAATGCGCATCAAGACCTGTTTCAACAGTGGCAACAACGACTGGGTCCAAAAAAACGCATGCGAGTGGGATTTTGCTGGAGTGGTCGCAAAGACAACTGGCTGAACACACACAAGGGCATGCCGTTTGATCAGATGATGGCGTTGGTAAAAAACAATCCCACATACGAATGGATCAACCTACAAGTAGATGCCAGCCCCGAAGAAGATGCTGTGCTGGCTGCACTGGGAGTCACACGCTACCCTGGTACCATTGGAAGTTTTGCTGACACCGCGGCCTTGATTGCGCACATGGATGTGGTGCTGAGTGTGGACACGTCAATTGCACACTTGAGCGCGGCCCTGGGCAGGCCCACTTGGTTGATGTTGAACTGGTTTGCACCATGCTGGCGTTGGATGTTGAATCGCGATTCCAGCCCTTGGTACAGCAGCATGCGAATATTCCGACAGCCTGCACAGGACGACTGGGCCACGGTCACCAAGAAAATAGAACAGTATCTAAGCTGGTTCAAAGTATAGCCAACAAAAAAGCACCCGAGGGTGCTTTTTTGTCCTTCCCATCCCTGAGTTGGATTCTCTGATTAGGAGAATGAAAGGTTAGACACAGCGATCTCACCAACATAGTCACCAGCATTGCCGAAGCTAGATGCAGTGTTTGTCAGTTCAATGTAACCATAACGTGTCATGAATGACACGACTGGTTCGAATGTGCTTGGATCCAACACCACGCCTGAAGACATCAATGGGATGTATGGGCAGTAGAATGCTGGTGCGTCTGCTTCTGAAGAACCTTTGTAACCAACCAGGACTGATTGTGTGTCAGCAGCATAGCTGTCAACGAAAACACGCATAGAACCGTTCAGTGTACCAACAAACTTGGTGTTGGTAGGTGCTTCAAATGTACCTTCTGTAGTGCGAGCAAAAGCAGAAGTTGTTGCACTTTGCAACACTGTCAGTGCAGCTGAACTAACTACAGCGTAGTTACCAGCGCCACGACGTGTGCGTTGAGCAATCAAGTTAGCAACACGGTTGACCAACACAGCCAATGCGGCGTGTTCGTCACCAACGAATGTTGCTGTACCAGAAACGGTAGCTTGGTTGTATGTGAACTCAGTAGCTGCCAGTGAGCGCAAGCTCAAGAGAATCTCTTGGTCGATCTCAGCGGTAATCTCTTGAGCCAATGCTGCCATGATTTCTGCTTCAACGTCAATACCATGCATGGCTTGTGCGTCTTGTGCAGATTCAAATGTCCAGCGAGCTTGCAACTTACGTGTGCGAGCTTCAACAGCTTGTTTCAGGATCTGAACGGAGATTTGCTTACCGCCAGTACCTTCCATGGTAGCTGTGTTGTTACCAGTATAACCGGTAGCAGTTGTTGTGTTTTGTGGCACAGTAGAATATGCTTGAGCAATTTTGAATGGGCTCAATGCTTCTTCACCAGCTGACACGCTGGTAGCGGCTGCTGAATTGTCTGTCAAACTCTGGGCATAACGCACACGCAGGGTGTGGATTTGACCAACAGGACCTGTCATGGGCTGAACGCCAACCAACTCGTTAGCAATAACGGTAGGCATGACACGACGGATCACAGGCAGAATCACACGGTTAAGTGTGGCAATGTTACCAGCAGCAGTTGAACCTGCACTTGCATTCTCTTTCAAATAGCGACGAGTATTTTCTAAGATAACACCCATGCTATTGCGTCGAGTTCCATTAAGACCTTCTAACAGTGCCTCTTTGGTTTCGCCCCAACGACTTTCTAATAGTTCTTGTGACATTTAAGTCTCCTTGTTAAGATTAAAGACCTGCCAGGCGCTTGAGGTCAATCACGTTGCTGCGATCTTCCGACACACTGGGAACAGTAGTTTTATCACCAGTTACTGAGGTGACAGATTCTGCAATTACTTTACGGGCTTTTGCAGTTCTATCTTCCAACACTGCTGGTAGATACTTTTCAAAAGCGTTTTTCAAACGGGGAGTTTGAACGCTTTCGAGTAAATTACGCATAACATCTTGCTTGTCCTTGTTTAAGGGACGTAGCAATTCATCCATTGTGCTTTCACGCTCGTTGGATTCTTTGATTATACGCAGTTCACGTTCTTTTGACTCTACCACGGCCTTTGCAGTACGGGTAATGTCAATTGCTTTACGCAATTTCTGATCTTGCTCAGCGATAACATCGTGTAGTTTACGGACTTCTGCCTTCTCATTCAAATGAGTGGCTCCGAACTCTGACGCATACGCTTCGAAGATTCTACGACCAAAATTGTTCTCACGAGCAATTTTGATATCTTCTTGTAACTGATTCAACTCAGCCTTTAGATGACGACTAACAGCTTGACTCATTTTCTGAGCAGATTCTTTTACAAATCGTGCCTTGAGTGACTCAAGTTTGCCACGTGCTTCACGTACCAGACGTACCTTTGTCTCTACGACATCGCGTTTGTCTTTGGCGAATTCTGTGATTTCACGTGCCAATGCTTGCACCACGAAGTTTTCGAGTTTTGCAACTCCTTCAGTGTGCATTTTGCGGTCTCGGCGCAATTCGCCAATTTCTTCTGCAAGTTTACTAACCATGAAGCCGTTAAACTTCTGTGCTGATTCTTTCATCTTGTGTTGGAAACGAACGCGATCTTCCGTAAGTGCTTGCTTCTCAGCAGCCACTTGCGCAATTTCTGCGGCCAAACCTTCTGTTACCATCTTGTCTAGGGCTTCTACCATTACTGTCTTGTCATGCTCATAGCGTTGTGCAAACTCTTCTCTGAGTTCTCCACGTACCTGTTCACGGGCTTCGTTTAGTTTTGATTCCCAAGCTTCGTTGAGTTCTTGACTAACGTCTTCGTTAATTAGGCCACTATCAAGCAAGGGTTTAATTGCATCAAACATGCCTGGTTCTCCTTAGATTTTGAGATCCCGAATGAGTCTTTTAACTTCATTCTTTAGGTATCTCTGTACTTTGTCGCCTTCACCAGATTCCCGAGCCATCTCCATCAGTTTATGACCGTGCTTCATGTTCATGAGACCTTCATAAATTGCTGTTGGGTAAGCATTGGGTGCGCTGGGTTGTGCAACCACATCTATAGTGACAATTTCAAAGTCACTTACATGTCCTGTTCTGTCGTCCACGTTACCGCTGCCACGACTGCTGACGCCAAGTTTTACACCTGACGTGATCAGCGTTTTGATCAATTCTCCCATGGGAGTTGGCAATATCTTCAACTTACCGCAACCGGCATGTCCGTCCATCCACATGCCTTCAACTGTGTGACACACACGATCTAAGTTGATCTTTAGATCATCTGGATGGTCCACTTCACCTAACACG
>Ga0209107_10001088_pt1 | contig 15229 bp, 16 predicted proteins | sample LakErihyJuly2011_2_FD_187460 | JGI IMG/M metagenome (GOLD analysis project Ga0209107, IMG submission 187460) | Freshwater microbial communities from dead zone in Lake Erie, Canada - CCB hypolimnion July 2011 (SPAdes) (version 2) | ecosystem: Environmental > Aquatic > Freshwater > Lentic >... | reverse complement strand
TTCAAGCGCCAATCTGCCACCAACCGCAACTTCAACGATTTGGCATTCGGTGGATACAATAATGCGGCGTATTCCAGAATTAAGATGAACTTCTAAGGATGCTCGCCGCGCAAAAATCTACAAATAGGATATAATGTACAATTATTTAGTTGAATTCTTCGGAACTACATTTTTTGTTTATGTGATTTTGGCCATTGGCAACCCCTTGGCTACAGGTGCGGCCCTCGCTTTAGCCATTTTGTTGGCTAAGAATACATCCGGCGGACATTTTAACCCTGCGGTTTCGTTGGCAATGACATCTAGTGGAAGTCTCCCCTCGACGGAGTTGTTCCCCTACATTGCCGCCCAGTTTTTCGGCGCACTGGTTGCCCACCAATTGTATATCCGATTTAAAATCTAAACCAATAATTAATAAATAATATCAGAATGTGTTACTGATATTATTCGGTTCCTTAACAAATGCGAGTCAATTACCGTGTCGGCTTGTATAGAACCTTATAAAACAAATAAAGTCCTAAAACTACTGCGGAACCAATAAAAATCTGTTGCCCACCGTCCAATTCGTTCTCTAAATCTTTTGTCTCCATAGATTCTTTTACTCTAATATCGGGTGAGATATTTTCGGATTCCTCCAATGCCACATTTTGTGTTTCATTTGATGGCTTTCCTTCGGCATTCATCGTTTTAATGGTGACCGCCTTACAGAAATTGATCGGGGGTGATACTTTGCCCACATTATTAAAATCACGTTCTGCGGATTGAGACAACGTAATACCTTTTTTATGAGCATCCACAACCGTAAATAGCGGCACAGTGTTCCAGTTTTTAGTATCTATACATGTTTCTCCCGTTGGATGAAAATAAACATTGCCAAAAGGTGGCGTCGCCGTCAAAACAACCTTGGACGTCTTTCCATCCAAGGCTTTTTCATATTCATTGATTTCATTTCGAATAGATTCAAAAGTTGCGCCCTTAGGTTCCATTATTAAATCCGAGTAGTTTTTGACAAAACCTATGTTATTTGTCGGCAATATTGTTACAGCCGGCTCTTTTTTAGAAGGCTTCTTTTTTGGAGACTTCTTTCTCGGAGACTTATTTTTCTTAGGTTTCTTTCTTGGAGGCATTGACGTATATTTTATGAAAAGAAACGAAAATTTGGATTTGACACGGCGTCCTCCCATCAATTTGTTGAAAAAAGGTGTATCAATAATTACTCATCGGATCCTTTCTCTAAAATGCGATCAATAAGTGTTTGATGTCCATTAATTACCACTTTTATACGGCATATAAGTGCAATTTCTTGCTTATGTAGGGCATCTGCATTTGATTTTTCTAGTTTTATTGAGTTCATATCGGTTGCTAGGAGAGATACTTCACGATTGCCGATGTATTGGTCGTATACTGCCTTCAAACTTGCCTCATTGTTGCTAATTCCGTTATTCACAAGCAGTTTCAGATTGGATAATACGAGGAACTCGGCATCGCCGGATTTGTCAATCTTCAATTGTGTAACTGGTTTGGTAGATTGATTCAAGGTACGTATCATATCTGTTTGTTTATTCACTTTTTCAAATGCTGCTGCCAATTCAATGGGCTTGTCCACGTCTTTGATTTCGCAAGGTTCTATTGAAGAGGGCACTGTATTTGCCATAGTAGTTGTGGCAGTATCAGGTGTAAGACCAGCTTCCTTAAGACGTGCCAAAGTTTCAGTCTCCATCCCTTCAATCGTGGAGCGAATGTTCGTATTTGATAACCGTTTCATCAAATAATTTCCAATCACCAAGGATAAAAATAAAAAAACCAAAATGGATACAAGGTGTTTTATGTAGACAAGCATCGCGAATTAATATATTATATGTTTACTTTTTTACAACGCCGACGCGTGTATGCCATTGCGATTCGCCGTTTGGCATCCATCAAGGTTGTTAGCGGTACAGCATATCCCCGCGCTCTCCAATGCTCCGGATAATTGTATGACTTCTCATAAACAATGTTCAAATGCGGGTCCAGTCGTTTCACCACAATCGGGTCTAAATGTTTCATAAACGTTGCCAGCTTAGCGCGCGCTTTCAGAATCGTCTGTTTATTTGAATAAACCAACTCGTCATACACTTGGTCAAACTCTTCTTCTTTCACTGCATAGCGCAAATAAATGCGGAAGAGTTCACGGTCCATATCCCATCGGGTCATTGTCCGGTTCACAATCATCGCCCGTTTGTTTAGTGCTAAATATCGCTTGTAATCCGACACCATCTTCGCCCGTGCTCGCCACGCGCAAAACCGATTCACCTCAGGTTCATCCATTACGTGGATTCGTTGTTCTTCGGGCGCCGTCCCGTAATTCCCGCACACCATATCGTTGTAGGTAAAATATTCGGTCATTTTGTTTGTATTTGCTCTCCTTACCAAATAAAAACTCTTGTTCAATTTTTCGCGCAATGCGATTATAGCACATTTGAGTACAATGGTGTTGATTGTATCGCAACACGACTCATCCCAGAACTGATTTCACGACTGGTGGTTCCGCCCACTCCATCGGGTAGAAAATACATAGGTCCGTAATAGAGGATTGACGACGCCACACCCTTTATTGCGCGACCACTCGCATTGACCGGGACCGAGAATGTCACATTCCCAACAATCGCAATCGCCGAAGCGTGTGTCAAAACGATTCCACTAGAACCAGCGACAGTTGTGGTAATCTTGCTATTGGCGACAGATACGGAACTGGCAGCATAAACGTCAATCACATAATCACCTCCAGACTGTAGGTCGCATCCGGATATATTACACGAGCCACCAGCTATACCGATGATACCAACCGTGGAACCGGAAGATTCCGTCGTATCAATATTTGCTGTGCCAGCAGTGATATTTAGGCAGTGATAATGCCCTGACCCATTATGACTAAACTTACAATCGTTGGTGTGGATGGATGACCCCGAACCATTATTGGTCATGGTGATTCCATGCGCGGTTTGGTTCGCAGTTATCCACACGTCTTTCAGAAAAAGACGCTGAGGATTGGTTCCCGCGAATGTGATAACATCGGTCGGCGTGAAAGGTGCCGAAACCCCTATCAATTCCAGACCACTAATCGCAAAATGGTTGGATGATATGGATGCCGACGTGGTGCTATTGAAGGTGAGCGCCCCCGTAAAAATGAGCGGTGCGTGGGTTCCCGAACTGTTTTCGCCGACCAGGAATATGTGTCCGCGACTGAACGTCACGTTTTCAGGGACGACATTACCGCTCAGTAAGACAATCGTTTTGGGATTTGTGTCACTCGCCGTGGCGGCAGCAAGCAAATAGGCGGCGCCCAAGGTTTTGAATGGGTAGTCGCGGGACCCGGATGCCACGTAAGAGTCGGGGCGCAAGAAATCTACATAGATAGCGGTGGTTACGGGGGCGTCAAAAAGTGGGCCCGCAGGGCCCACCGGGCCAGGACATCCGCCATACAATAACGACCGGCCTTTGCGTATTGTTGTTGCGAGTGATGAATCATAAGAGGTCATTTAAATAGCAATATATATATTATCTACTATTGGTGTAGTAACTGCTATTGGTCAAGAACTATAACAGCAGAAAAATTGAAAATGAATTGCCCAAATAATAGAATATAAAACTAACAACTACTTAATATTATAAAATGTCCGCAAACAGAAAACCACTCATCGTAAGCATTGAAGGCAACATTGGCACTGGGAAGTCCACTCTCTTGGCGAAATTACGCCCCGCATTGGCTTCAAGATTAAAAGACGACAGCAATGTTTTGTTCCTAGAAGAACCGGTGAATATGTGGGAGAAGTTTCGCGACGAGACTGGACAGACGATTTTAGAGAAGTTTTACAAAGACCAGCGACGATATGCTTTCACATTCCAGGTGATGGCCTACATCAGTCGCCTCTCGCTCCTCAAGAACGCCATCGCGCAAAACCCCACGTGCGAAATCATCATTATTGAACGCTCCTTGTGCGCTGATAAAAACATATTTATGGATATGCTCCACGACGACGGAATCGTGGAAGACATAGAATACAACATATATGCGGAATGGTATCGCGAGTTCATTGACGAGTATCGCATGGATGCCGTTGTATATCTGGATTCCAGTCCCGAGACGTGTCATCGCCGCATCTCCAGACGCAATCGTCAGGGCGAAGATGGCATTCCACTGGCCTATTTGGAAAAGTGCGCGAAATACCACACAGACTGGTTGGTCAATACCAAATGCGCAGATGACTATACATTGTGCGATGATGCTACGGTTCATACAATTTGCCATGAGGACAAGAACTACAAAGTCTTACACATTGACACGAATGCCGAGACGGATTATAATGGACCCTATAGCAAAGGAGTCCAGTGGCTAGACGCCATATGTTCGTTCATCATTAGTAGCACTTTTCGCGACAACTTGTAAAGGGTAATTGTAAAGGGTCGACTCTTATAAAACCTGTTTTTTTACGAGTCCCTCTCTCTTAATCATTGAACACCACATATTTCGTCATAATGTAAGGTCGGTCTTGGGCGCGAATATTGAAATCGTAGTAATAGGTTTCCATATCACCCAACGAAATCTGCTCCCATGAATCAGCAAAATAGAGGTTCAAAATCCCCTGATCATTGGTACACGAATTGGTGTATTTCGCGGCGAGTTGGACGAGCTCATCAAAGGTACCCTCGCGAATCAGCGCACTATCAAACAACATAATCGTGGATTGAAAATAGTCGGCGCCCCCATTCCACGGATCAATACTAATCGTATTGGTAAATTGGTCTTTTAGACGCCACTGGTAGCTGGGGTAGGCGTCCGAATGGGCCACCAATTTGCCGGGTTTCTTGGATGCCAGGATGGGAGCAATGGGCGCATAAATCTTGGCTCCGCAATCCACATAGAAAATATAGTCCCATTGCCGAAAAAACGGCGTGAAAACATGGAACTTGTGGTACTGGAACAATTTGAACCCGCTCTTGCCGCACGCGGAATTCGTTTTTTGTATGGCCGCGTGGGTTTCGGGTGAAAACGCGATGTCGGGGCAATGACGGACCTGGATTTGATCGGCGTGCTCCACGATGAATGGGTGCGTATCCACGGCGGGCAAATCGTCGCCGACAACAAGGACGATGGGGCCGCGATAATCGCCGATTTCAATGAGATTGCCGCAAGTGGCGACGAACTTGTCCAAGTAGCGGAAGTTAGACACGAATACAACGGCAACAGACATTTAGAGAATCTTCTTGAGATGCGTTTATATTTTGTATGCCCGTAATATATAATGGATCCCAAACAAGTATTACCTGATGTTTTATCAAACAAAACCAATATTATGCCGAACCCATTTGCGAGCAAGATGAGTGGAGGCGCGGACCTGAGACCCGAACAAGTGATGACGGGATTCAATGGCGAAAGCGTGAGTCCTGGCAAAGCCATCTTTATGGGAGGCAATCGCAAGAAGCGTGGCACGAAAAGAAGGCGCCATCATAATAAAAAACAGTCGCAACGCAAGAAGCAGAGGCGTTAAATGAATTGACAAAATATATCATATTCATCACACAGATAAATATGATTTGGTAAATAACTTGGCCCCTTTAAGGTGGGGTCTAAGGGGCATAAACGAAGTTCCACTTAAAGGAGGAGTCTAAGGGGGCATAAACGAAGTTGAACGCAGTTCACCTTCTTAGTTAAACCGGACCGTAATAGAGACCTTCTCTGTCTTAATCGTCTTACATGCCGACACCGACAACTCCTCCCGCTTCTTGCGCGTCTTGTTGTCACCCGGCTCCTCTACATTCTTCTTGGAAATGCTATTGCGCGAGTTCATATCCGCCTCTATGGCATCGTAGTTCTCATCAATGTATTCCAGGACACGATTATCAATCGCCCATTTGAAGAAATTGAGTTGGCCAATCGTGGTTTCCAAATAGGTTTCATCGGCATAGGGAATCATGATTCGCTCACGACGCGAAAAGGGGTCAAATCGGATTTTGCTATAGGCCTTCAACTCCAATTTATAACTATTGAATACCTTGAACCGCTCCATATTCTCCTCTCCATTATAGACGGTACTACACCGATTCTTGGCGGGGATGGAATACACAGTGAAGTTCTTCTTGGCGAAATTGGTGACGAACCAGTCAATGATTCGCAGGGAAATCCGTGATTCACCGTTGATGATTTTCATCATTTTCTCCATATTGCCGTCGCGGCCGTAGAAGTCCAGCAAATTGTTTAATAATAATTCGTTTTGGGTTTGATTTCGATGTGCGAGCATTTATAGTTGTATGGACCCAGCTGTTTAAATGCTTTTTCGGGATTTCACTTTTTTGATACCCGGCTTTCGACGGTATGTTTTACTGCGACTTTTATGAGAACCACCCAAATAACCGTTACTAATATATATATTTACAATATGACTGTTATCATCCGTATAATTAATTTCCACAGATTTTGTAATTCCAGTGATATAAGACAGTAACTCAACTAATTTAGTGATGGGTTCTTTTAAAAAATGTTTTTCTCGTAAATATACTTCCAAGTTGTATTGTTTTTCTTTTAAATTAGACACATATGACATATTATATCTATAATGAATCTCATTTAATAATGCTATTAACGAGTAATAGTATAACATATAAATTGGACCTCTCTTAGGTTCTGTAAAAATAGGTTCAAGGATTTGAAAGTATGACAACATGCCATTAATTGAATCTATCGTCGTTTTATCTCTCTCAGTTTCTTTTAATTTATTAATAAACCAAGTTTTCTGTTTAAAACTTTGAATCGAATACGTAACAGATTCAAAAAAACTTGTTGTAATTTTTTTGTTTTTAGTAAAATAACTAAAAACTGATAAATATAAAAGAACACGCATTAATATTTGAGAATGTTGTAGTAGGGTTCTTTTTTCAACTAAAATACCCTTTGTTCTTCCTATTCCTATTATGTCTTCTGCTCTATCCGTGTACCTAGTATCAAGATCCAATAAGTTATAGTGAGAATCATCTTTTAAACCGATATTTTCAATTTTAAAATCACGCTCTATTATTTCTCTTTCTTCTATTCTATCTAATAATTCAATTATGTGTGGAAAAATCTCATTTTTAAAGAACGAAAGATTCAGTTTAAAAAGTGGATATGATTCAAATTCTTTATCTAAACTAAGATTTTTTTCTTCATAAATTACAACATTGGTAATATGGTCTTTATCAATTTCATCAATTTCATTACCAATATATCTGGTCACAAATCCATTACGATTTGTTACAACAGCTAAAACGCGCGGTGCAATACTGTCTGTACCGGTAGAAAGCTCGTGTGTCCTTTTGATTTCATCAAATATTAATTCACTTATATTTTTTCCTTTATGTGTTGTTGACATGTGCAACGCAACTATTTTTTCTATATCCGGATTTGGTAGGTCAACCGATGCCCTCGTTAATGGTTTTCCTTCAATTAATATATCTATAACATGATGAGCTTCTTTAAAAGAACCTTTTGTGAAGCGTTCGCCTGGATATACTCGTGTCATTGTAACGCGATGTTTTTTTGATTTTACCGGTTCTACCTTGTTAACTGAACGGGTTTTAAGTGAAGCAGTCTTGGGTATATCCATGCTTTCAGAATCCATTTTTAGATCTATAGAATTAAGATCAAGTTTCATATCTGTAGAACCTTTTTGTGTAGCATCTGTTTTTTTTCTTCTAGTAGGCTTAGTCGTAGGATTCGTAGACTTAGCCATAGAGATAGACATTCTATATAATTTTACCCATATAAAGATTTGACGCCAAGTAATCCAACAATGACAACGAAATACATTATTCTGACCAAAGACGCCGATGCCCCCGCCGACAACAACGCCGAAAACCAGATTATTTTCGTGAATCGCTCGCTCACTTATTTGATGCCCTCTGTAAATACTGCTTATTATGCCGACCGCGGTCTTTTTGAAAACAATCTTATTGAGTGGTGTAAGCAGTTTTGTAACAAGGACTCGCTTTTCCTAGATATCGGCGCCCACACGGGCAGTTATGCCATCACGCTGGCGCCCTTTGCTTCCAAGGTCTTGGCATTTGAACCCCAGCGCCAAACCTATTATGCCTTGTGCGGCGGCGTGGCGCTCAGCGGGGCGCGCAACATCGTCTGTCACGAATACGGTCTCGGCAATGAGTCCCAAGTGGGTACGAAAACCCTCCATATTGTGAGTAATGACGGTGGCGGTTCCACTGTATGGGCCCCACCCGCAGACAAAATCCTTGGTACCGAAGAAATCCAAGTGCGGACGCTGGACTCGCTCAATATCCAAGAACGCATATCCTTCATCAAAATGGATGTAGAGGAGAACGAACTATGCGTTTTACAGGGGGGAATGGATACGATTGTGAGGGCGGGATGTCCCAAAATCTTGTTTGAGTCCAACAATGAGAACTCTGCGCTGTTCAATTATTTGCGGGATGTGCTTGGGTACCAGATTGTGAAGGTGAGTGGGTATTTCAATATGTATCTGGCAACTATGTAGTAATGCGCAGCATCATAGAGCAAAGCATTTTCATTATATACCGGTAATGGTATAAAATGAAATAATTATTTGGATGGGGGTCTGCGAGCGGTTTTGCGTTTATTCATACTTCTCTTTGAGCCACCATTACGCCTTGATCTCTTACTACTAGAGGGAGATTCAAGGTCTTCAAACTTCGGATTTGATGTGGAAGAAGCACTTCTCATTGGATCTGAATGAATTAGTTGTGGAGAAGACGACTTGAATTTATTTTTTCCTAGAACACTAAATGGTCTTGAACTCTTTCTCATGTGTGTTAATCTTCCGCGCATACCAGAACTTGAATGCGAAGAACTTGATGGACTGAAACGCATACCAGAACTTGAATGCGAAGAACTTGATGGACTGAAACGCATATGAGAACTTGAATGCGAAGAACTTGAATGCGAAGAACTTAAAGGAATATCAATTTTTGCAGATGGACTGAAACGCATACCGGAGTTTTCATATTCACTTGAATCCGAAGGACTTGAACGCATGGCCGAACTTAACCAGGAAGGGCTTGAATCCGATGAACTCATACCGGATTGACTTGAATCCGACGAATTCGCACCAAATACAGAAAATGCGTTTCTACTTATAGCAACACCGGATGTATTAGTACTTATTTCACCGTCTATCTTTTCAAGAACTGAAATAAGCGTATCCAGTTTCACATGTTCTTCCTTAAATCTGTTTCTCTTAATTTCTTCCCGTACTGCGTCTATCACTTCACGAATATACTTTTTAAGTGGAATCGCACTTCTTGATTCTAAAACAAATTTTGAAAGATCCGAAAACCGTCTATCTGACAAATATCTATCAGCAGGTGCGTTTATATTATCACCTTCCATTAACCATTTATGAATAATCTCTTGGATAACACTCAAATGGGCTGGGTTTTCTAAATTGAAGATTTCCTTCGGTGGCGGCGGCATTGGTGGTTTTTTTGCTGCTTTGGGCACGTCATGTGTTACATTTACCTTTGCATATGTTGAAGTCCAGTGCTCTCCTTTTCCCATTCCTTTTCCCGTACCGATATCATATATCATTTCTAACACACGTTCAAACGGAGACCCCCGTAAATTATCAAACCTTTGTGCCAAAAACGCAAGACTATTTATTCTTCCAAACGGAGGAAGAAGATATATAGTTGATTCACGATTTAATGTGTGCGGGTCGCGTAAATCAAATCCGGATCCAACCGGTGGAAGCGCGTCAATCGCATCAAGTGATCTCAATTGTCTTCCACTCATTTGTATTCTAGAACCAGTAAATAATGTATTTAAATCTACACATATTTGTCTATTCAACACTTCTAAAATTTCATGTAAAGTTGGCCAGTTCTTCAAATTAGCAATGTGATTATCAACATGTCTATCAAGATCCGCTTTACTCTGAATTGAATCCAATGCTTTTGTTAAAACGCTGCTATTTCCTTTTCGTTTCTTGACGGCGTCAATCAAATCTTTAATATCTTTGGCCGAAATTGGTTTAAATTCAATAAATGGCTTTTTTAAAGAATAGCATTGTTGTCCTTCTATAATTGCGCCATCTACTATTTCCATTTCTGCTTTTGCGTTTAAAAGCATTGTCAGGCGTCCCAATGATAATTCTTTAACATTGGTAAAATAAGAACCTGCGCCCGCACTACGATTTGCCTCTGGTATTGTATGTGTAACCAAAACGCGTCCATCCCAGGCACGTCCAGATTTATAATTAAATGTTGAAATCGGGATTCCCATTAATGCTGTTCTTTTTGCGGATTCAATATGGTCCAGATCGTCTCCATCTTTATCTGGTATAAATGGCAAACCTGTTAATGCGCATATTGATATGGAATCTGGGTCAACCCCTCCTATAATTGATTTCCATCTACGGTTACGAATATCATCCCAATATGGGTCATCCGGCTGTTTTTTATAAACTGACCCAGCATCCGCGGTTGCGGTATTTGAACGAAAAGTGGTCGGATTTTTTGCACCTACCGGACCGGTTACAGTTGTTTTTAATCCCCAGTATTTTGAAAATATATCTAACCCGTTTTTTTTATCATCAAAATCACTCAAAACTGGCGGCCAATCCTCTGTAAGCGGTATTTCACCAACTTGTCCAAAAGTAGTAACCGCACGTTCTTTTCCACTAGAAGAGACACTGCCTCTTCCAGAAGAAGAAGACTTGCTACCTCTTCCAGAAGAAGGAGACTTGCTCGCACTCTTTTTTCTACTAGAACGCATAGATTATATATATTATATATAATTTATTAGAAATTGGTGGGGACCCTCTCTATCCTTGGATTCACCCTAAACTAAGCATTTCTCATGACGGAGGGGCTTACCATTTCCCTCCAGAACCGCCGCCCGTTTTCTTCACCATAATATTGTTTCCCTTGGCCTTCCGCTTGGCATTCGGATCGTATTCGTCGCCTTCATCATCATCCGTCAAGTTCTTGGACAATTCCCAGAACTCTTTGGACCCCAACTTGTAATCAGGACGGTCTTCGGCTTTGTACCAAAAGATTTGGTCGGTTATTTTGTTGGACTTGGCGTTGTTGTTCAAAACCAACGCACCATAATTCTCAGTAGTTTGGTCCATCACGGAGCAAAACGACTCCAGTGTAGGGAACATAGAGGCGAAGTTCTCCCAAATCTTCTTGCGATTGGCCAAATAATTCTCACGCAAAATAAAAACGTAGTCAATATTGGTACGAAGATTCGGCGGAATACCGAGAGGGTATTGCATTGTGATGATTAACATCACCTTCCAATGTCTCAATTATACCATTTTCATTCAGATATTTCTTTCTGAAATCATAAAATTTATGCTTTTTAAATGGGCATAACATCCTCTCGGATGGGTTTAGACTATATCTTAAGGCATCATTGTAATTGGTTAGATTACTCAACCCCACGGGCATTTAGTCGTTGAACAATCATCATATCCTTACCTTTACGGACGTAGATGACTTGCTGCGGGTTATCTCTATTTTATACCTTTTTACTGTACTTTATGTGATTAGCATAAACCGCGACTCTATTTCTAAAGCCGTTTAGTAGTATAAACCTTCATAGAACTATATGTTCTAAATCAAGACGTCTCCGCAATTTGGACGTGTCGCATATAGAGGGCAACGCCCTAAATACACTAGCCATTCTTTTGAAATGACTTAGGCAAACAATTCACCGTTCATGAACAGGGCGCGCATCAGTTTGTCCCGAGCCCACGTGTTGTCATAGAGGCAATCATCCAGAATCACAAAGGTGCGCGGGTCAATGGAGACCTTCTTATAGGTTTCCATTTCATGATTACACTGTTTCATCACCGCACGCTGGCGTCGCAGCACGTTCTCAATGAGCACCGAGTTGTATTCTTCGTGGATAAAGAGTTTCGGCACAAGTTTACCGTAAAACCCGTTACCGGCTTCAGTTCCGGAGATGACCGTACCAATCGGGATATCTTGGTGGAAATACAGGAGGTCTTTAACCAAAAATGTTTTGCCGGTGTCTCTGCGCCCAATGAGGACAATTACGGGCCCCTTGTTTTCTTTTGGGTCAAACGTGATTGACCGCATATCAAACTTTCGTAATTCTAGAGTCATTTAGAAGAAATTGAAATATAGGATTGTTTCATATATTTAAATCGCACATACAACGAGTCTTTTGCTAAATGGTACAATAGAGGTTATATATAAATGCGTTGATTACTGATATAAATATTGGTTGTTTTAGGTATATCATTCAGACATACGATGGACCCTTTCAAAGTAAATTATCAAAAAGTGAGAATGCCCAATTTAGAAGTAATGGCCAAACAAAGTGACTCCAAGCAGTCTATCTGCGACCTAAAACAGTCTGGTTCTGAGGCCAAACAGAGTGACGCTGACTGTGAAAAGCCTTACGACTACAATCCATTCCGCATCTCGGGTCTTCAATCCTATAACCCTCTCTACAATCTCTTCTTCAATATGGATTCCGCAAATTGCCAGAAAATCACACTGAACCACAAATACATTGCCACCAGTCTAGAGACCGTCGTGGATGGCAAAAACGCCCCAATGGACGCCAGCATTTTTGTGAAATCCTCGCCTCTCTTGGACCCTCTCCATTTCCTTCGCGGAAAATACGATTTGGAGAAACCGATTATGCGTCAATTGCCCACGCTGGATTCCACGCCCGACACTTGTTTTCCTAAACTCTTGGACCCCAACAACTCCGCGTATGTAGACGGATTCTTCTCATATCTGACCTCTATGATGTATGAGAACCACGGATGGATTCACGGTGTCCAATATTATGGTTCGTTTCTTGGTGTTCAATCGCGATTCAAATACAATGTGGCCGATGACCTAGAGTTCTTGGAGGATTCCGAATACTTTTCAAAGAACATATCCAAATACTTTGACTTGGATGAAGACGCAGCGGCGATATTCAAACAGAAATCGGGACCGGGGTCAAGACGCAATCGGGACAAGTTGAAGATCGCGGACGATGATACAATTGACCTTGGGATAGAGGATTTGGCCGAAGGCGGTGATAACAGTCCATCCATTAAAGGCATCGATGACACGAACGTTTTGACAGAAGCCCAAGTGGAATATATTTGCGATGAGAGACGCAGCAGGGCATCATCAACATCGTCGTCATCCTCTAGCAATAGTTCTATTTCCAATTCATCTGACGAATCACTGAAGTGCGATGTTTCACTGAAGTGCGACGAATGTGATTGTGTGGTTTCATCGCCGAAACATATTACCATGGTGGATGGAAAATCCTATTGTGGTGGGTGTAGTCCGGAAGGGGATGAAGATGATAGCAAAGACGAAGAAAGCGACTACACCGACTTCACCGACGACGAAGACGAAAAGATGTTCGCCTATCTACACGACTTCCCTGTCCAGCTGATTTTCCAAGAGAAATGCGACGGAACCTTTGACGAACTCTTGGTTCATCACGCCCTCTCTCCTGATGAAATCATCGCCGCGCTTTTCCAAATCCTAATTATGCTCGCGACCTACCAAAAGACATTCAGTTTCACCCACAACGACCTCCATACTAACAACATTATGTTCGTGAAAACCGACCAAAAGTTCATCCATTACTTATTTGAAGGCGAATACTATCGTGTGCCGACCCATGGCCGCATCTTCAAACTGATTGACTTCGGTCGCGCCATCTACCAATTCAACGGTCGCCGTTTTTGTAGTGACAGTTTCGCCGAGAATGGCGACGCCAATTCGCAGTACAATTGCGAGCCCTACTTCAACACGAAGAAGGCACGAATTGAACCGAACCCCAGTTTTGACATCTCTCGCCTCGGTTGCTCCCTCTACGACTTCACGATGGACTCTGATTCCGTGGCTCTGAAAAACCTAATTGACGAATGGTGCGAAGACGATTATGGCAAGAATATCCTCTATAAATCCAGCGGTGAAGAGAGGTACCCCGGATTCAAATTGTACAAGATGATCGCACGAATCGTGAATAACCTCGTCCCGAAAGACATTATGCGAAAACCCGTGTTCGCAAAATACAGACAGACCAAAGCTCCAAAAGAACCCATCATCAACATTGATGCAATGCCGTGTTATATCAATTCAGCGTAAACCCAATTAGAGGTATTTGCCGAAAAAGAAACAAATGAACCATATTGACAAAATCATTTATATCAATATGGATGCTCGGACGGACCGCCGCGCCGAGATAGAGGCCGACTTTGCGCGCATCGGCGTGCCCGAGGACAAACTCCTGCGATTCCCCGCGTCCAGCTACAATGGATGCCCCAACACGGGTTGTCTCGTGAGCCACGCGAACGCCCTACAACTCGCCTACGAAATGGGATACCAAAATGTCTTGATTCTTGAAGACGATTTCCGCTTCATCGCAGATGCCGAGAAAGTGAATGCGGATTTGGGCGCGTTCTTTGATATGAAAGTGGCATGGGATGTCGTGATGCTCACCACATGTTCGCCAGTGGTCATCCCCGAATACACGGGCTATTTGGTGTCGCGCGTGTCGTCCTCTACCAATGGCGCCGGATACTTGGTGAACCGTCCGATGATGACCGAGTTGGTTGAGTTGTTTGACTCCAATGTAGAGAACCTTTTCGCAACGAAAGCCCACTGGATTTACCAGAATGACATTTTGTGGAAATCGCTGATGCCGGCGAAACAGTGGTATATGTTTAACCACTATTTGGGGTATCAAATTGCGGGATACAGTGACCTATCGCAAGACCAGAAGATCGCGATTTTACCACAAGTATTGGAGGTGGAAAACGTGATTGAATGGATAGAACAAATCCAGGCGGAACATATGCGGAAGTATACGTATTTTGATAAACTGAAACAAGATATAAAAAATAAGAAACAATAATATATAATGGTGAAAAGAGAGGCTGTAATAGTTTGCCCACCGCAAATAAAGGAATACAAAACAACCGGCGCACCGGTGTCCATTCCTCTCGCTTACATCCAATACGAGAATATGCTGGTAGAACTGGTGCGTCGCGGCATTCGCATTATAAAAATCGCGGACAAATCGGGGTCCCAAGATGCCGTATTCATCCGTGACCCTTTTATAGAAACCCTGACACACACTGTGGTCGCTAAGTTTCGCAACCCGATACGTGTGAAAGAGACCATAAATATTCCAAAGAAACCGGATTACATAGTGGAAAGAGGGTTCTTAGAGGGC
>Ga0209107_10001086_pt1 | contig 15237 bp, 5 predicted proteins | sample LakErihyJuly2011_2_FD_187460 | JGI IMG/M metagenome (GOLD analysis project Ga0209107, IMG submission 187460) | Freshwater microbial communities from dead zone in Lake Erie, Canada - CCB hypolimnion July 2011 (SPAdes) (version 2) | ecosystem: Environmental > Aquatic > Freshwater > Lentic >... | reverse complement strand
AAGGTTCTATACTAGTTTTGGATATTTTTAAATTACTTTTTGCAGAAAGGGGTAAAGTCATCATTCCATTAAATATTAAAGGGTTTCTACCAACGCTTATTTTTGTAATGTCTACTTTGTCAGAATTTTCAAAAGAATCACCATAGTATATTAAATCATTTGATGGACTTTGATTATACATCTGCAGGATTCTTGCCTTAGATATAATTCTTTCCACATATTTTTTTTCATTTTCAATTTCTTGACTGAATAAATTGAAACCATTAATTAATTTAGCATTAACGTAGTCAATTTGTTTTGCAGCTGTGTTTATGTCAGTTGTAAAGTCAGAACTAAATTTATTAAATTTTTCAGAGAATGGTGGTTCGCCTTTTATGAAGGGATCGAATTTTGCCAATGGCCCCATAATACTTTGGTGTAATTCTGCTAAAATTTTGTTATATTCTTCTAATCTATCTTGCTTTGATTTGAATTGATTATTCATTTCCTTGAGATAGAATTGTCTTAATTTAACATAGATTTGATCATAGGCCAATGTGTTACTTGATACTTGTGTCATAATAGTGCCTTATTGTGAGGTGTTGGTAGATTTGCTTAACTGAGCAAAATATGGATCATTCGTTGCGGTTTTCATCTTGATAATAACTGCATCGGCTTTTGCGGGTAATGTTATATTGTTTAAATTTTTTCTTATAATTAATCTAAATCGTAGATCATTAGGCGTGTAATCATAGTAGACCGTAAATGGTTGAGTAATATTTTTATTAAAAATAATATTTTTTCCACTTTGTATAAAATAAGTGCCACTCGATGAGAAGAATGACGCAGATTCATTTTTATTTGTATAATTCGTTAAATTGATTGCAAATGATGCGTCGTTTAAGCGAATTTTTACAGGACTGTATCCCATAGTATTTTGCGAGAATATAGTTCCATTAAATTTGTTATATATCGCACTGTCTAAGTAACTAATATTAACATATGGATTGTAGGATAATTTGACAGAATTATTAGAGTTAGTTTTAATAAAATTTTCACCCTCACTTGTTGAGGTGTAATACTTTTTAGTACTTTCACTATATATATTCCTGGCAACAAAATCAAGTTCATAAGGATTTGTGGATAATACGTCTAGATTATATCGCATTACGTACACGCCAGAGGGGGAGTATGAATTTGAATTAGTTAAATATAATGTATTTGTAACATAGTTAAATGAATACAGCGAAGAATGCAATGCTCTTCCGTCTTTGTAGAGGATGGCAGAAGATGCTTGCACTTTGAATCTTGGACTATAGGAAAAATCTGTTAAATCAAAAAATACTACTTCTGAGTCTATTTGATTTGAATTATTAAATGCAACAGCAGTCCAGTCAGATTCATTTATCGGATTACTTTTATTGGATATCGAAAGTTCATATGAGAATGGCTTTCCCAAATCTAGGATATTGTTAATGCTTAAGTTTGACTCTTCATTTAATAAATTGACTTTTGCTTTTAATGATAAAATTTGACCATCGATGGGCATTTTCTTGCTAACGAAGCAGGCTTTATCTAAAGTATTCTGATCATTGCCACTTGAAGAATGATTTAAAGTTTCTATAAAGTCAATTGACTTTAGTGAAAAATTATATTCATAAGAATCACTTATGTCGTCTTTTAGGAGCGTATTAATAGCACTCGTTATGTTGCCGTAGTTTTGCGCATGAGAGAAATATTGATATCTGACATCAAGCGAATTGTTAGTATCCTTGATGGGCATAAAGCCAGGACGGCTTAAGGATTGATTAACGTTTGAGTTATTTTTTTGCTCAATATATGAAGTGATGTCTATTAAGCTATTGCTTTTATCCAATCCTGCTAGCATGGTTTTTGCTAAATCAAATATCATATTTGAACTGAATAAGGATCTATTATCTTCTAGGTCAAAGTTGTTTGCAGAAAAAATTTCTCTTTCAATAAACTTTGCATAGGAACTAAGATCTGTCGGAAATTTATTTGAATAATGGTCAAAATCATTTTTTTGATTTGAAGATATTCCCCGTATAGAATTTCTCCTATTAAACAAGTGGTAAACTAAATCCTGCATTACGCTAAATCTATTTCTAGATTCGTATAATCTATTATTTATAAAATTTGACATAATTTGTGAATTGATTTCACTGTTTACTGGTTTAATTTTGTTTCTTGTATAAGTAGATTGATTAAGAATAAAGATAACTTTTTTAACTAAACACTTTGGGAAAGTTATTTCTGATATATTATTCAATAAAATTGGACCATTTAGCGCACAGGTATATTTCTTCCCAAGAGAAGAATCATATTGTGTTGCATTGTCTTGAGCTGAGCTCTGAGAGAACGTTCCGGATTCGTTTTCCGTAAATAATACAACTTGCAATATCTGAAAACCGTTAGCTAGGTTCGGCATAACTTTGATGGTATCAATATTAACTGGAGATATGAAATCAATATCTAGTACAGTTTTTGCACCTTTTATTAAAGACGTGTCATATTGAATATAGCGGGAGTAATCCGATATTTCAGAAGTAAGAATTACTGGAGATTTAATTGTCACACTCCATGAGTCCTCTAAAGTTTCGGTGAATAAACCTAGAACAGATTCTGTATTAGTTATATAATTTTTATAGTTGGAATGGATCTGGCATAACGCAATATTGTTTATAATATTTTTTGCAATTTGATTTTTACCAATTTTAAATACACCAGACACTTTATCTATATATCCATTTCCCCCTAAAGGAAATGGCGCACTATCTCTATCTGGAATTTTAAAATCAAAACCCTCAGATCTGTAATCGTTAGAAAAGTCATCAAATTTTTCTATATAATTGGCATTGTATAGATCGTCTTTGCCAGAAAAGAAATCATAATTATCGATAAACAATTGAAGGTTCAACAGATCATTTTCGACTTTACTTATTTCAGATGAAAATATATCTATTACAGAGTTTAAGGCTAAACCAACTGAATTGCATGCTGTAAAAAATTGGTTGATTTTTAAAGATGAATCCCTAAATAGCTCAACGAATATTTGCCGATCTAATACTGACAATTGAGGAACACGCACTGCTGCATAGTCAGAATTCGCTTTATAGCTTGACAGATTGGCAATCAAACTATTCAGGCTAGTTTTATCAACTTTCATTTCTCGTATTAAAGATTGTATAGTCTTTTTGGATGAAGTTGTAAAGGCATTAATCGTATCTGGCAGTTTGTTAATCATATTAATTCCACGTATTTCCATCCATGTCCTGCAAGTCATAAACAACACCTGCGGTTAGGTTGTTGGATATGATTTGATAGATTTCCTTTTCGTCAAGGAAATTTTCTTTTATTTCTTCTGGCAATTTGATTATAACATATCCACCCTTCGGATATGTTTCTTGGGACGGTGAATATACGTCCCAGTATGATGTGACATTTTGATCAACATCCATTAAATTTAGTGTTTTAAAATTACGAGACAATCCTCCGCCCTTAACTCTAATGTCGGTAATGTTCGCCTGCATATTCTCGGTGTTTGACATTCGATAAAAAACTGCAATAGGAATTAAAAATGGATCGTATTGTTCTGAATTTGAATTAAACATATTTGATTCATACGTCCAATCAATTGAATTATCCTGCTGCAATGAGGATGACACTTTTACATACTTTGAGTTTTGGCCATCTATTGAATATTCCCTATATATTTCTACTGGATTTAGATATACATAAATTGGTTTACTGTAATCTTCTTCGCTAATATCATTAATAAATGGGTTTAAAGGAATTGGATTACCGTTTGTTTGACGCACTGACAGATAGTTTGATTTTATGGAATAATCTACTTTGATTAAAGATAAATCAACCAATTTATTTAAATCGTTAACTGAAACTATTGAATCATAAAAATAAATAATTCCATTTTCGCAATCTATATCCTTAATTGCAGAATAGGACAGTTCTGTCCAGGGGTCATTCTTAGAATTTCTAGTATATATTTTTATAATTGGTCTTGCAATTCCGAAAATAGAACTTCTATAATTAGTCGGGTAATTAAAAATAGCTATTGGAAAATTTTTTAATTTAATTGTTTTTGAATCTATAAATAATGGAGTTTCATCTTTGATATCATAATACCCTTGTCCATAAATTTTTGATGAATAATTGCAGTCTAAATTCAAAGTTGAATACTTGCATAAAACAGTCTGACGAGATGAATATGGGCTCCATTCATAATCATATATCGAAATAGTTCCTTCGGGAAGTGTTATTTTTTTAAAAAAAGATCCAGATTTAACCAACATTGGCCAAACATCATATTTCGATAAAGTATTAGATGGTTTTTCCACCCTAATTGATGCGGAATTATTTACCTTAACAGAATATATTGGAGCTGCACATTTTACTGGCACATTTACTGGCTTGAAAGTAATCGACGTAGATCTTCCAAAGTATTCATTCTTATTTTGAGTAACCCCGTCTGCGTCATATGCGCACAAACCTACGTATATATTACCAGGCCCTGCAGTAATGTAGTCGAGGTACGATATAGTTTTCCCTATAAATTTTCTTTCATTAAAATTATAAAAACTATAGATTAAACCGTTCATTTCTAGGGAATTTTTTAACGTTAATAAACCATATTCAAGATAGACTTCATCTGCTCCAGATACAACCTGTGTTCTGACCGCATCTAGGTTTGGAATACCTATTGGTGCGCCGTTGTTATCACAGAGTAAGATCACTCCATCATTGACCGTGACAGTGTTCGGTTGTCCTGGAAGAAGAGTGTTTGACAAATTTTTTAATCTATAAGTTGTTATTTCATTTGGCGATGATATTAGTTCATTATTTACATAGTATAAAGAATTGGTTGTAAATTTAATTGCCGTTTCTGAGCTTGGTAGATTAATACTAGCAAAACTCACTGGACAGGCAGCGTTTGAGGACTCCTCCCAGACTAACGCTGAGCCATTGGTAGAGGACACGTTTTTTATTACCGTGGCATTTACATCTGGCTTAACGTAGGTTAAATTCCTCGGATTGAAAGTTATATCCGCACTAAAGATTGTTGGGTCATTTAAATTGCCGATACTAAAAGATATATCTGAAGATTCATTTAAGTAAACATCTCTATTTAGAGGATAGGTATTTAGTGTGTTTCCATCATTATCAAATGTAGAGACCGCACTAATGTATGATACATCTTTTGGCAAAGTCCTTGTATCGTAGGAAATTATTCTGTCATTGGAAATTGAAATATTTGTAACATTTAAGTTTTCCGTTGTTATTTCAGCCCTTAAGGTAATCGATGTTAAGGGATCTGGAGCAGGGGGCGTTTCGCCAGGATCTGCTGGTTCCCCTGGGCTAATCATTGTCCTACCCATAGCCTCAATTGATCGAATTGAAAAAGTTTCTGCAAAACTGCCGTAGTATGAAGATTTTCCTGCAGAGACACAAATGTACATGTATCTAATCTCCGCATAATCTTTTTCTGGAAAATTTATTACTACCTCACCACTGCTTGCATCTAGATTAAGCGGCGTTATATGCGCCTCTGCATCTAAAATTCCATTAGGTAAAGACTGTATCGGCTTAGAGGAAAAGCCATAATATGTCACCTTAAAATTTCTCCAAGATGCGGATTCATCAGGTTTGATAATAATTTTATTTATCTTTGCTATTTGATTGGGAACTTCAAAATATATAACATCAGTGCCAGTAGATGGTCCCTCAAATCCAGTGAATGTTATCTTGCCATAAGATAGACCCCCGTTATTTACAGAAGAAGAAAGCCCCATATTTTCTACAGCTACAATATACTTTTTAATATCGTCCGATGCGAAAGCCTTCCAATTATTAAACCGTGTTAGATCATCTTTTTTCATATTTAACCAAAATTTAGCTAAATACCATTTTGTTTCACTATCCACTTTTCCATCAATATATCTTTGCTTATAATTAATTTGGAAACTCTTAACTGCAGCCGCTGTAACGGGTCCATAATTTCCATCGATTGCAGATGTATATGAGCCGTAAGAGGATAACGTATATTGGATGTATTTTACATATTCATGTGCTGCCATTTTATTTTACCTTTAGTCGCCCCATGTGCGATTTTCTAATGTTGGCGGGATCGTGCCAAATCCTTTAGTCTTTAGCTGCTGAATTGTTAGATCGGATTCAGATGCTACTTGATTGAATGTAAATACAGTTCCCCCTCCAGATACGGTATAAGATCCATATCCAATTTCGTATTTACCTTGCACTGTTTTAATAACTTGTACGAATTGATAACTCGCATTATTTAATGTGCCGGTTTTAGCAAATCCCCATTCGGCAATTGCTACGGGACTATTGCCAAAAGCAAACAGGGGGTCAACATAATAAAAACGTAAATATCCAGATCTTGGATCGTAAGAAGTCGCCTGCCACATTTTTGTTTCACCATGTATATCAATATCCCCAGTGTATGGAAAAATGTTATTACTACTAGAGGGATCATCGGTTCTCAATAGACCTAAATCATCTATTCCAGATTCTACATTCTTGCACGAGAACTTGATGTTGTTTGCCCAAACCGCATCCTTTGCGGGTGTTGGAGATCTATATATCCTTGGCATTCTTTTTATTGACCCTACCGCATTGAAGTGTCCAGTAGATCTTAAATCTACATCTGCGTCAAATGATGTGTGTTTTTCTCTGCTTTGAAAATAATTATATATACATGATAATGCGAATGGATATTCTTTAAATGCACTTAGGGCATTAAAATTATCGCTCAACTTCTTGTTATTCGATAGGCTAATATTTTTTTCTATTAAACTATGTGAATACATTTGGGACGGAATATTGAAAGGAGCAGAAGGCTTATCCGTATACGCATAAGCAATAGTTTCTGCGCCTGCCGATGAAATTTGATGGACAAAATAAGATGATTGTTTTTGTATATCATTATCATTTGCAACTCTTGTTGCGTTAACAATTTCGACATCCTGATTAGTAATTTCAATATAAAAATCAACTTCAGAACTATTCAAAGTATATAGTTTGCTTATCTGACTATCTGGTAGAAAATTTGCTAAGGAAGACTTATAGTAACCAAATACAGAATAATCCTGGGCCATCCCGTCTGCGAACGAGCCCGAATTTCTTATTCGTTCACTCATTAAATCTCTTACATATCTATTGCTGTTATCTTCTAAGGTAATTTTTGTATAATCAGATGTCTTCTCCTGTTCCGTTAGAACGGCTTCATTGACGACGTACGATGAGTTCCATTCACTAACATAATTATATAAAGAAGATCTAAGATCTAGCGATACCTCAGTTTTAGAAGCGTGCGTTCGACAATGTAGGGCGTAAGAAACTATATTATAGAGCAATTTAAAAGGGCCCTCTGTCAGGGCAGCATAGTTGTTGCCAAGTTTTTCAGAGGCTTTTACGGGGCCATGATTTGTGTCGTAAACAATGTCAGAAGCACCGATTTCGTATATCGAATTACAGTAAGCCATAATGGGAAATGATACTGCCACTAGATTGCCTGAGGCAATTGCGTCTCCACCGTTTGGGTATGGAATGATTTGTCCTATTGTTTTTTCGCCAGAAGACCCAATTGTCACAATTTTATTTGCATTATTTACATTTTCAAAATAATTATATTTTTTATACGATCCATCTTTTGCTAGCTTTGAACCAAAAACATTGTAATAGCTCTTTTCAAAAATAGAATTAGATATCGGCCAACCTCCATTTTTTGAAGAATCTATTAATTGATTAGAAGTATTAAGCGTATGTGTAGTGGAGCCTTCTACGCCCCTATTTACGGCTAAAGATGGATTCAAACTGGTTGCTGATGATGTTGTGTAACTTAAGTCTAATATCAAGGTTCCATTTTTGCTTAAAAAATCTCTTAATAGAGCAGCTTGTGAGGCGGTTATTGGACCAGTTGGAGACCACGCTAAAACATCATATTCACTTAAGTCAGTTACGGAATCTATGTCCAATATCCAAAAATCTGCTGTATTTTTGTTGATGCCCGTTTCAACATTATCTCTTCCCAAACGACTTTTAATTGGATTGGTAAAATTATATTTAGATAAATTAAATGGAGATCCTTGTAATCTTTCGAAGATATAAGGATTCGTTGTCGGCCGAGCGGAGGACAACCCGGTTTGACCGCTGTATAAGACTGCAACATTAACATTTCTACTTTGAATCTTACCAGAGATATTTATATCGTAACCATAATCATATTCCTCGTAATTAAAACTCCTATTTGTTTGAGCTATTAATCTCCAGTTAAATAGTTCATAAGTTCTATTGTCAGATATAGACTTTCCAGGAACAACGACTTGATAACCCTCTTGAATAATTGGCGTGTTTATTAATTCTGAATGTTTTTCATTGATTTTTTTTATAGAAAAATTTTTATTTAAAGAATAGTTATTATCAATAACAAAAGTTTCTTCTGGAATTTCAGTAAAAAGACTCATGGCATTTATTGTTTCAGAAAAATTAGAGATAATGTTAAATGCAGCTCCGTTTTCATCTGACTCACACTTGTTGTATACTAATTTTAGATTACTTGGTGTATCGCTGTCGAACAAAACTATTACCCTATATGGAATTTTTTCATTACTTAAATTAGATTCAGTTCTATATGGTTCTAATAAAATTCTATATTTTTTCCTATTTTCCGCTACTTCTATATACTCTTTACTATTTTTATCAACAACCTTAATTCCAAGATTATTTATAATTGATTCAGATAAAAAATCATTTAAAGATATTAAAGAAAAACTATTATCAGCTTCGATAAAATATCGACTAATATAGTAATAATGCGCAAAGTCTTTTGGATTTAATTCGGATTCTAAGTATGTTTTTGATTCTAAAGGTTTACTCAGAAAAACATTACTGACCGAAATGTCCGTACTCGGCATTGAATAGCTGCCATCAGTAGTCCTGAGCACACCTAATTCATCAGAGTAGGCCAAGAATACTTTCGCTTCATTTTCGTTGTCTATTTTCTTATTCGAGTTTTCGACTATTGTTTCTGATAAATCAACGAAATTAATTGAATTATCAACAGTCATTGCTTCATTGGAAAACCACGCCAACCCTGCTGCATCAGCGGGGATCTTTGTCCCAATCTTAATCGAATTTTCATTTTCATTATCTGTAATATTTTTAAAAATTTCCATTATTACTCTCTGCTATCTGGATGAATATTTTCGTAGGTTCCCACAGTGAACGGCGTAGCGCCCAATAATCCGGCTTGATATTGGTCAAATCTTCTTATTGGAACCCACGCTGGTAGGGTCATATTTGGAGTGGCATCGTATACCGTCATCACAGAACCACTATGGTGATCGTATACAAAATTTGGAGTAGATATATAGGATGAATCTTTTTGTATATTTTTGATAAAATGAGAAGGGGCCAAAGCTACTTCCTTGGAGTAATGAATATTATCATATAGCTCATTCCAATATACTATGTCTCCTGATATAGTAATATCAGAATTTGATAAAACTTCTCCCATAGCCTCTAAATGAGATATAACAGATTGCTCATCTGAAACGTCAATTTTTACAAACCATATTCCAGGGGTCGCAGCATTTGCTTCAAATATTTCATCAGAAAGAACGAAGTATCCAGTCTCATCCGTGTTTATTATATTTTCCTCATTAGAGGAGAATATATCATATAGTGATTTGCCTTTTACCCATTTTAGTTCAATGGAATTGTAAAGTGGATGATCTTTCCAAAAAACTTGACCCACTATAACGACCTTAGTTACCCCATCCGAATCTACATTAAATGACTTTGGTGAAGCTTTAATCTCAAGGTTAAATTTTGTATTTACAAAAATATCATAGCCAACCGATGTAGTGAAATCTCCAGTCTGACTGCCATCGTTACCATATGGTGTAGCTGAACCAATCCCTTGGATATCAATATCGCCAGAGGCTACTGTCGCTGGAATGTCTCCATTATATCTTATCAGGGACGTAGCATAGCCGTTGTTATTTGTAGTCACATACTGGGGCGTGGAGGCGATATGATCCCCTGTAATTCTAAAGGTTTGATTGGGTTTTAAGTTTCCATAAGTATCATATGCCAATATCACCATGTTCATAAAGTCATTATAATCATCATTTATGTATGATGGAGATAGGTGTACATTTGCAGCACTAAAAGGATATTCCTGTTTTGAAACATATACATATCCTTCGTCAATTGGATTCTTTGTACTGCCAATGTCTAGAATAATATCTTTTTCATTTTTTTGATAGGATGATTCGTAGGCTACTGAATACTCTTGGGTGGCAGAGGGGGTGGTGGAGAAATATATTAAAGATTCATACGCGTCGGATGAAGAGTTGTAAACATCTTTATCTACGTAAAATGCATCGTTGATATAGTAAACTACCTCATACTCTCGACCAACAACAGATGGTGTGGCTGCATTAAATGGTGATATTACATTTGATTGTGTTGATAAATTGTTAAAAAGCGTTTTGTCCGTGTAGAGATCTTTTACTGAAACATTTTTTACATTTTGATATGCCAGATATAGAGAATTCCCCTCATTGCCAACAACCGTTTCAGAATTTATAAAGGATAATTTTCCAGGAGTCGCAGAGTCTTCAAAGGCAATATTTCTATACGTGGCGTCACCTACGTTTGCAATGATTGGGGCTCCTGCTCTTGGTGCTTGCGATAAGGTGGAGCTGAAAAACTTACCAGTATACGAATCTTCGACCTCGTCCGCATAGACGTAATATTCAGATCCGCCTAAATGCAACCACCCAGTATGTATAGATGGCGTAGACGTATGGGACAACATCTGATCTTTATTTATTTTTTCTGCATATATCGGTATTGAAATTTTTTCTGAAAGAGAACTCTTTATTGCGGAATTCAATAGACCGACCGCATTAACTTCGTCTGTATATGCATTTACATTAGGTGATGCCGAGTTAATCGCTACACTATATATAGTATATTCTGACTCATCCAAGCCGAATGAATTACCATCTATTTCAACATTCTTTAAAAATTTGTCATTATTATAAAATGAATTTACAGCGTCTTCTTCATTGTCATATGTATTTTCTAAATTATCAATATATCCAGAGAAAAAGGATGGAGTTGATGACGCAGTAAATGGCTCATATGTAGAAAAATTCAATGGATAATTCCCTATTGAATTGGAACTAATTGCAATATATTCTGGCATTGAGCTGTAGTTTATTGTTGCCTGATCAAAATAATCTGGCGACGCCATTGCTTGATCTGAGGAGTTATAAGGCTGCCAAATAATATTTGGCGATGATGGAATCAAGTATTGTACTTCTGTTTCTGGATTCTTAGATAATCCACCAGGAACTGAAAAATTATAGTCAACAGTATTTCTTGGATTAGAGACATTAATATAAAAATGTGATGGGGTAGCGGAGGGGTTAATTGGTATTTTTGATATTAAATTATCAATAACTATATCTTTAGGGAGTAAACCATTAGAGGTATAGTCATTGACTTCATTAATGGTGACAGTATCTCGTAGTGATTGAGAATAGTATAATTCATTTTTTGTATTATACAAAGTTGAACCAATAATAATATCGGAATTAATATGGTTAATATTTGGGGATGATAGATTAAATGAAGCGCCAGGTGAAGGATTGACAATATATGAATAGTTATCTGAAGACAACTTGACTCTATAATTTGAAGCAGTCACATTAGAATACGTCTGAGTATTTTGATTCCACTGCTTACCAAATATCAATGACAATTGGGTAACTTCGTACGCACTGATTGCAGGTGAATATGGCGTTGCGGACATATTATAATAGATTTGATTGTCTATTTTATTTCTAAATTGAATTTCACTAGTTGTTGATCCATCTTGGTTAAAAATGTTAATATAATTAAATTCAGGGCTCGCTGATGAATTACTCTTATATGCGTTTGAGACAGTAAAATCATCTCTATTAGATGAATTTAAATTTGCATAAAAGGTAGCTGGCGTTGCAGCTTGGTGGTAACGCGGAACAGTCAGTTCATACACCAAGCCAACCTTAGCCTTGTTTGCCTCATAATCAGATACATTTCTAATGTAAGATAAATACCATGAGTAATCTATAACTATTGGAGCATAGACATTGACATTCTCAATTTTTTTAACTCCAGATATGTTAAGGTAGCCAGAAAAATTAATATTATCTAGAATATTTGATTTATATTTAAATTTAATGTCATCAAAATCACCTACTCCAGGCTGATAATATTGGCTATCAATTGGAGTTGCCACGTCATATGTAGAGGCAATCCTACCTACACCTTCACCTCTTGTTCCGGCATAATCCCAGGTACCCTCTTCCCAATTAACATAGCCCCAGTTGCTAGGAAATCTTGTATTTAGATCTTTAACTAAAGTCTTAAAAGCTGGTTTCGGATTCCCATCGTAGAAAAAATATGGAGAAGAAGATTCTATATCCGAAATTTCTAAAACCTCGGGTGTTGCACCTTGGTAGTTTGAGTCTGGAGTAGCGCCATACGCTGTCCAAATATTTAATTCTCTTCTGAGAGTTCTCTTAAATGCTTCTAACGATACTCCTGGTAAATTATTATTTACGTCAAGTATTCTTTTTTTATAAGAAATATTTGATTCTAGATATAGTCTAGGAAGACCAACTCTTGCTCCAAATTCATCAAAATCATTGAATATGTTTAAGGGATCCTGAGAATACGCTAGACCATTTACCGTCAAGGAAGTAAAGGCCCTAGTCGTAATTATCTGTCTATCAATTGGATTGTAGTGATAGGCATAGTCTGTTGGCTTTAAATCAAACAGTTCCGATAAGGTCGATACTGGCGCCAAAGAAACATTATCCCCTTTAATGGAATTAATATTAGGGGGCACACCATAGGTTATATGGGCCCAGGCTAACATGTTTTCATTGGCGGTTGTTATGTATGAATTTATTCCAAATAAATCTATTTCTACTTGAATTTTGTCTAGAGTGTTTTGAGTTAGTGCTGTAAGAAATTTTCCTCCAACAGACTCAGGTGTTGCTAACGAAGGGGTTGCATACTCTTCGGAATCGGAATAAAGTGCTGTCCATGTGGGAAATCTTCTTAGGATATTTCTAGTATTATCTGAAATAATTGGCGAAGTTATTTCATGAATTCCAATTTCTAGATAAAATACTAGGCCTAATGAATTTATGTCTAATCCATCAGAATTAATTTCGAGTTCAACTTTTATAAATTGTTTACAATTTTTTAGTAATATTGTTCCAGATTCACCCGACATAGGAGAATTTAACCACGGACCATTTTCTTCGTCTGACTCAAGAATCTGAATATTAAAAGAAGGATTTGCCTGGCCTGAAACATTGGTGAAAATGTGCCTATAACTCAATATATCTATTCGTGAAGATGTATCAATAAATCTTATCAATGATGGAGTAGCGACATCGTACTCCACCTCACCCGCATCAGTAACGTAAATTGCCTGATCCGTAATTGGAGTGGAGTGATTTCCGTGAAACGACGGTGAGGTTAATTCGTAGCCAGTATATGTTCTATCGCCTATTAAATCCAGCCCGTATGCTGACCTAATGTACGAATAGTTTTTATACTGTGAGTTTGCGTATAAATTGACTGCAGTGGATTCCCAGATGTTGTTTGACTTATTAAAGTCAGAGCTTTTTAATAAAAGCAGATATTGCTTCATAGAATGGTCCTTGCATCAAATGTTTCACTTAAATTTTTTATTATAATTTGCGGTTCTGCAAATAAAGACATGATATCTTACCGATATTTCTAATAACTTGATCCACTTATTATAACAGAATTTAACGTAACCGTTCCAGCTGCTACGTATTCAGTTACCTTAATCGGTTGAAAATCTTTTAGTGGAAGCTCTTTTCCATCCGCATTAAATGCATTAAATGTAACATTTCTAATTAGATCTGAGGCTAACTTAATTTGTTGCTCGACCTGATTCAACGATACTGCATCACCTATTGATAAAGAATTTAAGTACCTTTTAACAAAAAGGGACGCTTGGTTTTTTACTGCGTTTACAACTGCCTCAGAATTGCCTGCTGGAATAGTTATAGTGGCAGAAATATTAATATTAACTTTTTCAGCAATCCTTACATTAAACCTTACACCAACAGGTTTAACACTGGATATTGCCATCAATATTGATTCTGGCAATGACTTCAGCAGTGAGCTAACTTCTGGAACGACAATAACGTCACAAGACCCAATGCCGTAACTAGCCTCACGTATTTTAACATCTCGCACTCCCTTTACTGAAAGTGCTGCAAATCTCACCGATTCGGCAGTTCCGGGGGATTTAGTTTTCATTGATGCTAAAATTCTTCTTCTATAATTATCGTCAGATTCTGCGGAAATATCAGAATATACTTCTTTTGGATTGGTACAAAAAAGAATTACAGTAGCTGGAGATATAAAATTATGCCTAGTTAAAGAGTTTCTTGGCGCCACATAGGCATTGTCGTTGAAATTTGGCTCTACTCTGCCATAGACTCTAGTTGAACCTTTTGCTATAATAACATCAGCAGATAGTTTAAAACTATATTGTTTCATTATATAGTTAGAAACATCATTGTAGACCAACGTACCTTTCGGTATGTATATGTCCATGCTGTGAACTTTGTCTATGAAGAATTGGATATTGAAAGATTGCCTTTCATTAGACGTCGATGTAGTAACTGATTTGCGACCTATGCCGTATAAAGCTCCAACTAAATCTAAATTTCTACCAGACGCTGTCGTAAGATTACTTTGAGACATTGTAAATCTAAGGGATTCATATATGTCCGATAGCTCAGAGCTGAATGCTTCTGCAAATGCTCTAGCTATTGAACCTGGATAAACGGCAGATATTCCTGCGTTCTTCTCTAGTGAATTCAATATTCCAACAAGTATTTCTGATCTATTCTTTGTTCCGTAAATGGTCATTTATGCTCCTAATTTTTGACTTACAGACAGAGTAAGTGGTCTATCAATGTCTGAGACTACATGCACGTCGAATCTAACGGTGTCTCTGCTGGTTGGAACTGCATCTATTTTAATATTCCTACCTTTAAATAAACCCTCTCTTTGAAGCGCCTCTCGTATAATTCTTTTTCCATATTCTCCAGTTTCAGGAGTTTGTGGCATTCCATACAGTAAAGATAG
>Ga0209107_10001085_pt1 | contig 15251 bp, 11 predicted proteins | sample LakErihyJuly2011_2_FD_187460 | JGI IMG/M metagenome (GOLD analysis project Ga0209107, IMG submission 187460) | Freshwater microbial communities from dead zone in Lake Erie, Canada - CCB hypolimnion July 2011 (SPAdes) (version 2) | ecosystem: Environmental > Aquatic > Freshwater > Lentic >... | reverse complement strand
CAGGAAGCGCACCACGCAGGCGTACACCAGCCCGACGATGCCCCCGGTCAGCACCAAGCCACCCTGCCAGCCCACGGCCTGCTCCATCCAGCTCGTCAGCACGCTGTCCACCCGCGTGACCGGGATCAGCACGCCCACGGCGATCACGGTGCCGGGCAAGGCGTAGCCCAGGCCGCCCAGTCGGTGCGTGGTGCGCACCAGCCAGTGCGGCTGCAGGCGCGCGGCGTAGGCCAGCAACAAGGCCAGCATCACGGCGATGAAAGCCGTCAGGCCAGAGACGGTCACGCTGTTGCGCGCCAGCGCGATGAAGCGCGGGCCGAATTGCGCGTCGCCCTGGCTGAGCGACATGTGCAGCAAGATGCCCGCAGGCAGCAGGAAGCCCGCCACCATCGGGATCAGGCAGGCCAGCACGGCCAGGGCGGCGCGCCAGCCCCCCACGCGGATGGCCATCACGCGCGAGCGCCGCAAGGTGGTGTCGTGGAAGCGCGCCCGCCCCCGCGAGAGGCGCTCGAAGGCCAGCACCAGGATGACGAAGCCCAGCAGGGCCGACGCCAACTGCGCCGCCGCCACCCGGTCGCCCAGAGAAAACCACGCGCGGTAGATGCCGGTGGTGAAGGTCTGCACGCCGAAGTAGGACACGGCGCCGAAGTCGGCCAGCGTCTCCATCAGGGCCAGGGACACGCCCGCGGCGATGGCCGGTCGCGCCAGCGGCAGGGACACCCGAAAGAAGCTGCCCCAGGGCCCCAGCCCCAGCACGCGCCCCACCTCCAGCATGCCGCCGGCGCGCTCCAGGAAGGCCGTGCGCGCCAGCATGTAGACATAGGGGTAGAGCACCAGCGAGAACAGCACCACCGCCCCGCCCAGCGAGCGCACGTCGGGGAACCAGTAGTCGGCGCGGCCCCAGCCGAAGGCCTCGCGCAGCGCCGTTTGCACCGGGCCCACGAACTGCAACAGGTCGGTGTAGGTGTAGGCCATCACGTAGCCAGGCACCGCCAGGGGCAGCACCAGCGCCCACTCCAGCGTGCCGCGCAGCGGGAACTCGTAGCGCGTGACCAGCCAGGCCGCCCCCACGCCCATGCTCGCCGTGCCCAGGCCCACGCCCAGGCACAACCACAGGGTCGACCAGATGTAGTCCGGCAAGACCGTGCTGGCCAGGTGCGACCAGGTGTCGCCCGTGCCGGTGGACAGCACCTGCGCCAGCACCGCCAGCACCGGCAAGGCCACCAGGCCACCCACGAGCAGGGCCAGCGCCACCAACCAGCGCGAGGACGTGCGGATGCGGACGTGAACGGGCGGAGAGGTCGGGGTGGCCAGGGTCATGGTGTGGGTGGGAATTATCATCGCTTGGCCGGACAGCTCCGGCTTGCCGCCCAACACCGCCCCGCCCCCCTTGCCATGCCCGCCCTGCCCAACCACCACCACACCCCCGCGCCACCCCAAGGGCCGCCGTGGCTGGTCGTGCAAGACTTGGCCTTGCGCTACGGCCACAAGGCCATCGTGGACAGCCTGAGCTTCTCGCTGCCACGCGGTGCCATCGCCTGCCTGTTGGGACCCTCGGGCTGCGGCAAGACCTCGGTGCTGCGCGCCATCGCCGGCTTCGAGCCGATCACGGCAGGGCGCATCACGCTGGACGCGCGCCTGCTCAGCGAGCCCACCCGCGTGCTGCCGCCGGAGCAGCGGCGCATCGGCATGGTCTTCCAGGACTACGCCCTCTTCCCGCACCTGACGGTGGCGCAAAACGTCGGATTCGGTCTGCGCGGGCACCCCGACGCCACCCAGCGTGTCCACGACATGCTGGAGACCGTGGGCCTGGCCCACGCCGGCAGCCGCTACCCGCACGAGCTCTCGGGCGGCCAGCAGCAGCGCGTGGCCCTGGCCCGCGCCCTGGCGCCCCAGCCCGCCGTGCTGCTGCTTGACGAGCCCTTCTCCAACCTCGACGTGGCCCTGCGCGAGCGCCTGGCCGGCGAGGTGCGTGACATCCTCAAAGCCACCCAGACCACCGCCGTGCTCGTCACCCACGACCAGCACGAGGCCTTCGCCATGGCCGACGTCATCGGCGTGCTGGCCGACGGCCGCCTGCAGCAATGGGACACGGCCTACGCGCTCTACCACCAGCCGGCCAACCGGCGCGTGGCCAACTTCGTCGGCCAAGGCGCCTTCGTGCCCGCCACCGTGCTCGACGCCCACCGGCTGCAGCTGCAACTCGGCCCCGTCACCGGCCTGGCCGCCACCTTCCCCACCGACGACGCCCTGCCCTTCGCCGCCGGCACCCGCGTGGACGTGCTCATGCGCCCCGACGACGTCATCCACGACGACGCCAGCCCGCTCCAGGCCCGCGTGCTGCACAAGGCCTTCAAGGGCGCCGAATTCCTCTACACCCTGGCCCTGGCCGATGGCACCGAGGTGCTGTCCACCGTGCCCTCCCACCACGACCACGCCATCGGCGAATCCATCGGCATCCGCCTGGACCTCAGCCACGTGGTGGCCTTCGCTGCACACACCGCATGAACCCTGTCAGCCTCCCCGTCCGCCCCCCCGCCAACCTACCCGCCCTGATCCTGGCCGCCGGCCGCGGCGAGCGCATGCGCCCGCTGACCGACACCTGCCCCAAACCGCTGCTGGCGGTGCAAGGCAAGCCCCTCATCGTCTGGCACCTGGAGGCCCTGGCCCGCGATGGCGTGCGCGACGTGGTCATCAACACCGCCTACCTCGAAGACCAGTTCGAGCCCGCCCTGGGCGATGGCAGCCGCTGGGGTTTGCGCATCCGCTACTCGCACGAGGGGCGTGACCACGGCGGCGCGCTGGAGACGGCCGGCGGCATCGCCACGGCCTTGCCGCTGTTGATGGCCGCTGGCCCGGCGACCGACGGTGTGCCCGACGATGCGCCTTCTGGTGCGCCTTCTGGTGCGCAAGACGGCGCCTTCTGGGTGCTCGCCGGCGACGTGTTCGTGCCCGGTTTCCGTTTCGATGCCGATGCGGCCCACGCCTTCCTGCACGGCCCCTCGCGCAACACCTCGTGCCACCCCTCGCGCAACACCTCGCAACAGCACGACCTCGCCCGCCTCTGGCTGGTGCCCAACCCCGAGCACGTGCCCACCGGCGACTTCGCGCTGAACGCTGACGGCCGCATCCTGCGCAAAGACCAGGCCCCCACCGGCACGCCCACCTTCACCTACTCGACCATCGGCCTGTACCGCGCCAGCATGGTCGAGGGCGTGGCCCCTGGGCAGAAAGCGGCACTGCGCCACTGCCTGGACCGCGCCATCGACAGCGGCCGCCTGGGCGGCGAGGTCTGGCGCGGCGCCTGGACCGATGTGGGCACGCCGCAGCGGCTGGCCGCACTGAATTCACCGGCCTGAGCCACCCCGCGGCGGTTAAAATCAGGCGCTTCACAGCCCCTGGATCAACACCATGCCCCGCTGTCACGCACGCAGCTTTGCCGTGTCGCTGCTCGCATCGCCGTTCATGGCCTCGGTCGCCACCGTCCCCGCGGCCGCCACGGCCCCTTTGACCGCCTTCAGCGCCCTGGCCACCTTGGCCACCTTCGCGGCCCTGCCCTCGGCGGCCCATGCCCAGGCCGCCCGCCCCGTGCCCATCCCGCCGCAAACACTGCGCGGCGAAATGCTGTTCGGCATGCCGCCCGAGGTCAAGCTCAACGACCAGGCCACGCGCCTGTCGCCGGCCACGCGCATCCGCGGCCAGAGCAACACCCTGGTGATGTCGGCCACGCTCAGCGGTCAGACCTGGAAGGTCAACTACACGCTCGACCCCTACACCGGCCTGGTGCAAGACGTCTGGCTGCTGACCGCCGACGAAGCCGCCCGCCGCTGGCCGACCACGCGCGAAGAAGCCACCACCTGGTCCTTCGACCCGATCTCGCAGAGCTGGTCCAAGCCCTGAGCACCGCACTGAGCACCATGAGCGCCAACACCCCCCCGGGCAAGAAGGTCTACATCAAGACCTACGGTTGCCAGATGAACGAGTACGACTCGGACAAGATGTCCGACGTCATGAATGCGGCCAAGGGCTACACGCCCACCAACGACCCCGAAGAAGCCGACCTCATCCTTTTCAACACCTGCTCCATCCGCGAAAAAGCGCAGGAGAAAGTGTTCAGTGACCTGGGCCGCGTCAAGCACCTCAAGGACAAGGGCGTGATGATCGGCGTGGGCGGCTGCGTGGCCAGCCAGGAGGGCGCGGCCATCATCGCGCGCGCGCCGTATGTCGATGTGGTGTTCGGCCCGCAAACGCTGCACCGCCTGCCCGCCATGCTGGAGCGCCGCCAGCAACTGCAGCGCCCGCAGGTGGACATCAGCTTCCCCGAAATCGAGAAGTTCGACCACCTGCCCCCGCCGCGCAAGGACGGCGCCTCGGCCTTCGTGTCCATCATGGAAGGCTGCTCCAAGTACTGCAGCTACTGCGTGGTGCCCTACACCCGCGGCGAAGAGGTCTCGCGGCCGTTTGACGACGTGCTGACCGAGGTCGCCGACCTGGCCGACCAGGGTGTCAAGGAAGTCACCCTGCTGGGCCAGAACGTGAACGGCTTCCGTGGCCGCATGGGCGACACCACCGAGATCGCCGACTTCGCCATGCTGCTGGAGTACGTCGCCGAGATCCCCGGCATCGAGCGCATCCGCTTCACCACCAGCCACCCCAACGAGTTCAACCAGCGCCTCATCGACGTCTATGGCAAGACGGACAAGCTGGTCAACCACGTGCACCTGCCTGTGCAGCACGGCTCCGACCGCATCCTGATGGCGATGAAGCGCGGCTACACGGCGCTCGAGTACAAGAGCACCATCCGCAAGCTGCGCGCGGTGCGCCCCGACATCCGCCTGTCCACCGACTTCATCGTCGGCTTCCCCGGCGAGACGGACGAGGACTTCGACAAGCTCATGAAGCTGGCCACCGACCTCGAATTCGACGCCTCCTTCAGCTTCATCTTCAGCGCCCGCCCGGGCACCCCGGCCGCTGCACTGGAAGACACCGCGCCCTACGAGGTCAAGCTCAAGCGCCTGCAAACCCTGCAGACCTACCTCGAAGCCAATGTGCTGCGCTACAGCGAAGAACTCGTCGGCAAGACGCAGCGCATCCTCGTCGAAGGCCCCAGCCGCAAGGACCCGTCCGAGCTCATGGGCCGCACCGAGTGCAACCGCATCGTCAACTTCGCCGCCGGCCCGACCCAGGCCCTGCGCGAACGCCTCATCGGCCAGCTCATCGACGTGACCATCACCAAGGCCTTCCCGCACTCGCTGCGCGCGGAGTTGCCGCTGGCCTGAGCCCCCCGCTGACGCGCTTTGCCCCGCCCGCACCCTGCGGATGGGCCAAAGCGCGTCACGCCACGGCAATCGGATGACGAACACCGTGCTGTTCGACCGTTCGGACGAGGTGGCCCCGGCCCACACTGGCGCCGGACCCACTGCCGTCTCACGCCATGAAACTCTTCCGTTTGTGCTCCGATCAGGTCCAGCCGCAGCACCCCTTGCCCTGGAACGTCTACAACGACAGCAGCCAGCTGCTGCTGAGCCGTGGCTACGTGCTGGAAAACAGCGCCCAGGTGGACGCCCTCATGGCGCGCGGCGTGTACGTCGATCAGCTCGACTACGACACCCAGCAGCAAGACGCGGCACGCCAGGCCCGGCGCCGGGATGCGGTCACGCTGTGGGAGTCACTGCACCAGCGCATGGCCCAGTTGCTGACCCAGCCCGCAGACGCCACGGTGTTCCAGCAGGCCATGAACGAGGCCTGTGACGACATCCGCCACGCCCTCGCGCACCGCCAGGAAGCCAGTCTGTTCGAGCTGCTGCACACCGACGACCCGGCCAGCTACGCCGTGTCCCACTCGGTGCAGACGGCCTTCGTGGCCAACCTCATCGGCCAGCGCATGGGCTGGAGCGAGGCCGACTGCGACACCCTCAGCCAGGCCGCCCTGACCATGAACCTGGGCATGCTGCCACTGCAATCGACCCTGGCCCTGCAGCTGACGCCACTGAGCCCGCAGCAGCGCCAGGCGGTGCACGACCACGGCGCGGTAGGCCGGCGCGCACTCGAAGCCCGTGGCGTGACCGACACGGACTGGCTGCACGCGGTCGAGCACCACCACGTCACCCCCGACGGTGGTCCGCTGCCCGCCACGCACGCCGACAGTGGCGAGCTGGCCTGCATGCTGCACTACGCCGATGTGTACCTGGCCAAGATCAGCGCCCGCGCTTCGCGCCCGGCCATGCCCTCGCACACCGCGGCACGCTCGCTGTTCGTGCACGCCGACGGCGCGCGCAACCCCTACGTGGCCGGGCTGATCAAGGAGATCGGTGTGTACCCGCCAGGTTCCTGCGTGCGCCTGGCCAACGGCGAAATCGGCATCGTGGTGCGCCGCGGCGAGGCCGCCCACCTGCCCGAGGTGCACAGCCTCATCAACGCCAACGGCCAACCCATGTCGCAGGCCCTGCCGCGCGACACGGCCCAGGCCAGCCACAAAGTCACCGAGGCGTTGCCACGCGGCCGCCTCAGCCAGCGACTCAACCGCCGCGCCCTGTTCGCTCAGCCCGCAGCAGCCTGAGCCAAAGCGGCCACCAAGCGGTCAATGTGATCGACCGTGTGCGCCGCCGACAACGAAATGCGCAGCCGCGCCGTGCCCTCGGGCACCGTGGGCGGACGGATGGCCGGCACCCACACGCCTTGCGCGTCCAGCGCCGCCATCACCTGCATGGCCTCGGCATTGCTGCCGATGACGAGCGGCTGGATGGCCGTCTCGGACGGCATCAGCGTCCAGGGCAGGCGCGCCGCTTCAACGCCGTCACGCAAACGCTGGCGCAGCGTCTGCAGGTGGGCGCGGCGTTGCGGCTCGTCCTGCATCACGCGCAAGGCAGCCCGCAGCGACTCGGCCACCACCGCCGGCGCGGCCGTGGCGAACATGTAGGTGCGCGCCTTCTGCATCACCCACTCGACCATGGCCGGGTTCCCGGCGATGAAAGCCCCCGCCACGCCCGCCGCCTTGCCCAGCGTGGCCATGTAGACGAGGCGGTCCAGGCACCCTTGCCAGGCCGGCGCGATGCCCTCACGGCCCGCGATGCCTTGGTGCGACAAGGTGCCCTCGCCATGTGCGCCCAACACGCCGAAGCCATGGGCATCGTCGATCATCAGCCAGGCGTCGTGCCGTTCGCACAAGTCGAGCAAAGCGGGCACGTCGACCACATTGCCGTCCATGCTGAAAACGGCATCGGTCACGACCAGCTTGCGCTGGGCCGTGCTGGCCTGCAGGGCCTGCGCCAGGGCGACCAGATCGCCGTGGGGATACACGTTCAGCTCGCCACGCGACAGGCGGATGCCGTCGATCAGGCAAGCGTGGTTGAGCGCATCGGAAAACACCGCGTCGCCCCGTCCCACCAGCGCGGGGATGGCGCCCACATTGGCCGCGTAGCCCGCATAGAAATACAGCGCTCGCGGCAGGCCCACCATGGCCGCCAGCTCGGCCTCCAGCGCCTCGTGCGCCGGACTGTGGCCGCACACCAGCGGCGAGGCCGTGGCGCCCACACCGTATCGGTCGATGGCGTCGTGCGCCGCGGCCATCAGCGCGGGGTGCTGCGACAGGCCCAGGTAGTCGTTGCTGCCGAAGGACAGGCGCTGCTGGCCATCGATGAGGTAGGTGGTGCCGCGCAGGGCCTCGTCGTCGGGGCCCAACTCGGCAGGCGCCACCGCGGGCGCCACTTGGCGACGCACACGCATGCGCTGCGCCGCCTGCCACTGCGCCAGTTCAGGCTCGAAGGAATCTTTCATGCCGCAAGGTTAACAGCCCTCGTCTGTGCATCATCGGCTCAGCGGTTCCAGGCCGCGAACAGGCCCTGGCGCGCGGCGTCGGTGATGGCGGCCACGCCCGGGTGGGTGATGCGGCGCTCCACGGTGATGACGTAGAACTCCTCGATGAGGTCGGTGGCCTCGCCCAGCAGCTTGGCGCCGTACTCGGCCTGCACGTCGGCGTCCAGCACCATGGGCGCGATGAACACGCCGTGGCCGTGCTGGCCCAGCGCCTTGAGCAGCGCGCCGTCGTCGATCTCGCCCACCACGCGTGGGTTGAGCTGGTGGCGGCCCAGCCACTGGGCCAGGCGCCGTCCCAGGGCCGAATCGCTGCCCGGCATCAACAGCGGAGCGCCATCCAGGCAGGCCGGGAAGGCCTTTGTTTTGAGCCGCGGCAACATCGATTTGGCGGCGTAGAAACCCACTGGCGAGCCGCCCAGGCGGTGGTTGAAAGCGTTGACGCTCAGGCCCGAGGGCAAGGGGGTGTCAGAGAGCACGAGGTCCAGCCGGTGCACGGCCAGCTCGGCCAACAGGCTGTCGAGCTTCCATTCGCGGCACACCACCTTGAAGGGGTGCTCGCCCGTGAGCGCGGGCTCCAGCAGCCGGCAGGTCACCAGCTTGGGCACGGCATCGGCAATGCCCACGCGCAGTTCGATGGGACGGGCGGTGCCGCGCGGCAGGCGCACCACCTGGTCCAGCTCGGCGCCGAGGTTGAAGATGTCCTGGGCGTAGCTGTAGGCCAACTCGCCCGTGTCGGTGAGCGCCAGCTTGCGCCCTTTCTTCTCGAACAAGGGGCGCCCGAAATGTTCTTCCAGCAGCTGCAACTGCCCGCTGATGGTCTGCGGCGTGAGGTGCAAATGCTCGCTGGCCTTGACCACGCCCCCCAGGCGCGCCACCGTCCAGAAGTAGTGCAGGTGCTTGTAGTTCATTTCGATTTTCTCGAAGCTTTGATGCGAATCACTCGAATTTACACGCAAGCGCATCTTGCCTAAAGTGAAGCTGTCTTGAACCCTCATGCCTGAAGGACACCACCATGTCTGACGATTCGATGTCCACCCTGCGTCCCCTGGACGCCCACACCCGCCGCGCCCACGGCGTGTCCATCAGCGACAGCAGCCGCAAGGTGCTGCGCAACACCTACGCCCTGCTCGGCCTGACCCTGGCCTTCAGTGCCCTGGTGGCCGGCACGGCCATGACGCTGAAGTTGCCCGCGCCCGGCCTGATCGTCACGCTGGCCGGTTTCTTCGGCCTGATGTTCTGGGTCAACAAAACCGCGCACAAGGCGCAAGGCCTGCTGGCCGTGTTCGCCTTCACCGGCTTCCTGGGCTACACCCTGGGCCCCACGCTGAGCGTGGTGCTGGCCCTGCCCCAAGGCGCGGCCGTGGTCACGCAGGCACTGGGCACGACGGCGCTGGCCTTCCTGGGCCTGTCGGCGGTGGCCCTGACCACGAAGCGCGACTTCAGCTTCATGGGCAGCTTCTTGATGATCGGCTCGCTGGTGGCCTTCGCGCTGAGCCTGGGCGCCATCTTCTTCAGCATCCCGGCCCTGAGCCTGGCGGTCTGTGCCCTGGTCGTCATGCTGATGAGCGGCATGATCCTGTTCGAGACCAGCCGCATCGTCAACGGTGGCGAGACCAACTACATCCTGGCCACGGTCAGCCTGTACCTCTCGCTCTACAACCTGTTCAGCGCCCTGCTGGCCCTGTTCGGCATGGGTGGCCGCGACGAGTGAGCCTCTGAGGCGACAGTTTGCGAAGCGGCGTCAACGTGGCCGAGGTCGCCTCGCCCGTTGACGCTGGCTGATGCTGCTGGCCGATGCGGGTCAGATGCCCTCCAACCCCCCAGTGTGAGTTTCAGACCGATGAGGTCAGTGCGTCAGGCTCGCGCGCACCGGGTTTGCGCTGGCGCTGCAGGTCGAGCCAGTGCAGCAGCGTCAGGAACAGCTGCTGTGTGTCCAGCGGTTTGCCCAGGTGGGCGTTCATGCCGGCTTCCAGACAAGCATCGCGCTCTTCCTGCAAGACGCTGGCGGTCATGGCGATGATGGGCAGCTCGGCGCAACCCGGCAAAGCGCGGATGTGCCGCGTGGCCGTGAGGCCGTCCATGTCGGGCATGTGGATGTCCATCAGCAGCAGGTCGAAAGTCTGGTTGCGCACGCGCTCCAGCGCTTGGGCACCGGTGTGCACGATCTGCGGGTGGATGTTGGCCATGCCCAGCAACTCGTCCACCAGCAAGCGGTTGACGGGGTTGTCGTCGGCCAGCAGGATGCGCGCGCCAGCATGCCGGCTGCGCAGCAAGGCCATGGCCTCGACCGGGCTGATGGCGGCCGACATGCCGCCCCCCGACGCCGACCCCGCCTGGGCGTTTGACTGACGGGCAAACGCCATCGCGCTCACATCAACGGGCTCCGGCACCGGCTCTTGCGCTGCGTCCAGCACCAGCGTGCACCAGAACGTGCTGCCCTTGCCGGGCTCGCTGTTCACGCCGATCTGGCCGCCCATGCGTTCCACCAGGCCCCGCGTGATGGCCAGGCCCAGGCCCGTGCCACCGAAGCGGCGCGTGGTGGACTCGTCGGCCTGAACGAAGGCGTTGAAGAGGCGCGACAGCTGGTCGGGCGAGATGCCGATGCCCGTGTCACGCACCTCGATGTACAGCGCGTGCCGCGACGGCGCATCGCCGTCGGCTGCGACACCCGCGTGCGGCTTCAGCGGGCGCACCTGCAGCGTGACCTGCCCCTGGTCGGTGAACTTCACCGCATTGCTCAGGAGGTTGATCAGCACCTGCGAGACCCGCGTCGCGTCGCCACGCACCCGCGCGGGGCAGCCCGCCACGTCCAGCCGCAGGCCCAGGCCTTTCTCGGCGGCGCGCACGCCCACCAGGTCGATGGCGCGTTGCAGCACCTCGGGCAGGTCGAAATCCTGCGCCGCCAGCGTGAACATGCCCGCCTCGATCTTGGACAAATCCAGGATGTTGTTGATGATGTCCAGCAGGTGCTCGGTGGCCTGCTGCACCGTGCCCAGGCGCTCGGCCTGCGTGGGCGTGGGCGCGTCCTGTTGCAACAGGTAGGTCATGCCCATGATGGCGTTCATGGGCGTGCGGATCTCGTGGCTCATGTTCGCGATGAACGCGCTCTTGGCCCGGTTGGCCGCCTCGGCACGGTCGGCGGCCTGGCGCAACTGCTCGGTGCGCTCGCCGATCTTGTCTTCGAGGTGATCGCGGTAAGCGGCCAGTTCGGCCAGGCGGGCCTGCAGGTTGCCGTGCAGATCGGCCAAGGCCCCCGAGAGCATGCCCACCTCGTCCGGATGCCGCGTGGGCGCCTCGAAAGACGCCGGCCGGCCCTCTTGCAAAGCCCGCGCCGTGTGGGCCAGCCTGCGCAGCGGGCGGACGATCTTGCCCGCCAGCCACCAGCTCAACCACATGAAGGCCAGCGAGCCCGCCAGGCCGCTGAACAACAAGCGGCGTTGCAGCGTGTTGACCGGGCCGAACACCCGCGCCGGGTCCTGGCGCAGCACCAAGGTCCAGGGCGCTTGGGCGGCCTGTGCCGACCAGCGCACGGGCGCCAGCGCCGTGAGCTGCTCGCCGATGTCGGGCCAGGTCAGCACCCGGCTTTGGCCATCGGCCTTGACCTGCGCCAGGCCGGGCGGGGCCATGCTCCGACCCAACCAGCCGGACGGCCCGACCGACACCTCGCCGCTGGGCGACAGCAGCAGGGTGTGCTTCAGGTCGGCATCGGCCGCGGTGAGTGCCTGGTGGATGTCGCTGATCCAGCGCCAGTTGAGCATGCCCACCATCACGCCGATGACCTTGCCGTCGTTGTCGATGACGGGCACGGCCACGTCCACCAGTTGCGCGGGACGGCCGTCGGCATCGAGCGGCAGGAAACGCTTGAGCGCACCGGCCGGGTGCGGGTTGCCCACCCACACGCCCCGGCTGCCTTGCACGAACCAGGCTTCGCCGGCCACATTGAGCCCTTCCAGCCGGGCACCGGTGGCCGTGGTGACCACGCCGCGCGCGTCGGTCATGGCCAGCCATTCGAATTCGGGCGAGTAGCTGCGGGTGCGCTCCAGCACCAGGCGCAGCGCACCGGGCTCCATCATGCCGCTGACCACCTCGGGCAGGGACGCCATCTGCTGGACCTGGCTCTGGCGCTCGGCCAGGGCCGCAGAGATCGTTTGGCCCAGCACCGCGGCCTCGCGCCGCACCGAGGCGTTGACCGCCTCCAGCAGCTGCTCGCGCTGCCCTCGGACCACCCAGAAGGCCAGCACGCTGGCGAACAGCACCCCGCTGATCCCCGTGAAGATGGCGAAGCGGGCCCGCACGCTGTGACGAGGGCGCCAGATGCTCGCGCGTGCTTGGGGGGCTGGGGTCACGATGGTCTGCTCTGTCCGATCAAGTCAGTATTGACACACAATGCCATTGTCGCAAGATGGGGCGCATGCGCCAAGCAGCCGTCTTCCGCTTGCGTGTCCATGCTGTACTTGGCCTGAGGTTCTTTCATTCTGACGCAAGGATGGCATGCCCCTGACGCGCACGCATCGCTGTTTGCCCCTGTGCTTCCTGCTCACCCTCGCAGGCCTGAGCCTGCCTGCCCGTGCGGTGGACCTGGTGGTGGCCACCGTGAACAACGGCCACATGCTGACGCTGCAGCGGCTGACGCCGCAGTTCGAGCGCAGCCACCCGGGCGTGCGCGTGAAATGGGTCACGCTCGAAGAGAACGCCTTGCGCCAGCAGGTCACGCGCGACATCGCCACGAAAGCAGGACAGTTCGACGTCATGACCCTCGGTGGCTACGAAGCCACGGTCTGGAGCGGCCGCGGCTGGCTCAAGCCGCTCACGCCGTCGCGCGGCTACGAGGTCGACGACCTGCTGCCCATGATCCGGCAGGCGCTATCGCACGACAAACAGCTCTACGCCCTGCCCTTCTACGGCGAAAGCGTCATGACCCTGGTGCGCACCGACCTGCTGCAGCAGGCTGGCATCAGCCTGCCGCAACGCCCCAGCTGGGAGCAGGTGGCGCACGCCGCGGCCCGCCTGCACGACCCGGCCAAGGGTGTCTCGGGCATCTGCCTGCGGGGCAAGCCTGGGTGGGGCGAGAACATGCCCCTGATCGGCATCATGGCCAACACCCATGGCGGCCAGTGGTTCGACATGGGCTGGCGGCCGCAACTCACCACGGCGCCCTGGCGCCAGGCTGTCACGCTCTACAGCGAGCTGCTGCGCAAGCACGGGCCGGCCGGCGCACAGGCCAATGGCTTCAACGAGAACCTGGCGCTGTTCTCGCAAGGGCGCTGCGCGATCTGGGTGGACGCCACCGTGGCCGGCGCCTTCGTGAACCGGGCCGAAGAGTCCCGCGTGGCAGGCAAGGTCGGCTTCCTGCAAGCGCCGGTGGGCAGCACGCCCAAAGGGGCGCAGTGGCTGTGGACCTGGGCGCTGGCCATCCCGGCCAGCTCCACCAAGGCGGATGCGGCACAGGCCTTCATCGAATGGGCCACCTCGCGGGAGTACATCGCGCTGGTGGCACGCACCGAGGGCTGGAGCGCCGTGCCCTCCGGCACGCGCCGCTCCACCTACGCCAACCCGGCCTTCCGCCAGGCCAACCCGCACGCGGAGGTCGAGCTGAACGCGCTCGCCGCCGCCGACCAGAACGACCCCACGCTGCCACGCTCGCCCTACGTGGGCATCCAGTGGGTGGGCATCCCGGAGTTCCAGGCCATCGGGACGGTGGTGGGCCAGCAGATCAGCACTTTGCTGCAGCCGCAACCGCCCAAGGTCGAGAAGGTGCTGGCCCAGGCCCAGCAGGCCGTCGAGCGCAAGATGCGCGAAGCCGGCTACCTCAAGGACGGCGTCAAGGATGGAGCCAAGGACTGATCAGGGGCTCGGCCCTGCCGGCAGGCGCATCTCAGCGCCCAACACAGCCACATCGGCCTGAGGGGCCCACGGGAAATGCGCCAGCATCGGCGCCTGCAGGCGGGCCCGCAGCGTGGCCAGGTTGGCGGCTTGCTCGGGCATGTCGGCATCGACCACATTGGCCACCCAGCCGGCCAGACGCAAACCGCGCGCCAGAATCGCTTCTTGTGTCAGCAAGGCGTGGTTGAGGCAACCCAGGCGCAGGCCCACCACCAGCACGATGGGCAGGCGCAGGCGCTGGGCCAGGTCGGCGCTGGTGGCCCAGCCGTCATCGCCCGCAGTGGCATCGGCCGGGTCGGGCTCGCACAGGGGCACGATGAAGCCGCCCGCGCCCTCCACCACGACCGCATCGGCATGCTGGCGCAAGGCGTGGAAGCTGGCTTCGATGTGGGACAGGTCGATGCGCTGGCCATCGCGCCGCGCGGCGATGTGCGGCGACAGCGGGTCGGGCATCGCATACGGGTTGTCGAAGGCGGGCGGCACGGCCAGGCTGGAAGCCGCGCGCAAGGCGGCCACGTCTTCGTTGAGCCAATGGCCTGGATGGCCCGGATGGCCCTCTTCACCAGCCACCCAGTCGCACCCGGCGGCCACGGGCTTCATGCCGACCACGCGCGCATGGCCTGCCTGGCGCAGGGCGTGGATGAGCGCACAGCTCACGCGGGTCTTGCCCACGCCGGTGTCGGTGCCGGTGACGAAAAAGGCCGGATGGGGCATGGCGGGGTGCTTCCTGGTGGTGCGGCTGTGCTGCTGTGCTTGCACCGCAGGCTCAGGCCATCGGTGCGGTCGCGGTGATCGCGCCCGACGCCGCGGTGTGCGCCGGCAAGGCATCGACCTCGGCCAGCACCGCATCGAGCACGGACAGCAAGCCGTCGGCCAGGAAGCGCTGGTCGTCCGGGCTCAGCACATAGGGCGGCATGACGTACAGCGTGTGCCCGATGGGGCGCAGCAGCAAGCCGGCGTCGAGTGCGGCGCGGTGGTAGCGCTGCGCGAAGGTCGGCTCGGTGGTGTCGATGTCCCAGGCCCAGACCATGCCGATGTGGCGGTGCGCCTTCACGCGCGGGTGGCGGCGCAGCGGCTCGGTCAAGGCATGGAAATGCGCGGCAGCCTCGCGGTTGCGGGCCAGCACATCGCAGCCTTGGGCGTCGCGCGCGGCGAAGGTGTCGAGCACGGCCAGCGCGGCCCGGCAGGCCAGCGGGTTGCCCGTGTACGAGTGCGAGTGCAGGAAGCCGTGCACGGTGCGGTCGTCCCAGAAGGCCTGGTAGACGGCATCGGTCGTCAGCACGGCCGACAGCGGCATCACACCGCCGGTCAGGCCCTTGCTCAGGCAGATGAAGTCGGGCTTGACGGCCACGCCATCGGGCCCGATGGCCTGCTGGTGCGCGAACAGCGTGCCGGTGCGGCCAAAGCCCACGGCGATCTCGTCGGCGATCCAGTGCACCTGGTGCTGATCGCACAGGCGGCGCACGGCCACGAGGTACGCGGGGTCGTGCATGGCCATGCCGGCCGCGCCCTGCACCAAGGGCTCCAGGATGATGGCGGCGATCTCCTGTACT
>Ga0209107_10001083_pt1 | contig 15266 bp, 17 predicted proteins | sample LakErihyJuly2011_2_FD_187460 | JGI IMG/M metagenome (GOLD analysis project Ga0209107, IMG submission 187460) | Freshwater microbial communities from dead zone in Lake Erie, Canada - CCB hypolimnion July 2011 (SPAdes) (version 2) | ecosystem: Environmental > Aquatic > Freshwater > Lentic >... | reverse complement strand
TCATGTGCTGCCTATGCCACTACAAGCCTCGCGGACTAACCAGCGGATCTGCGACTTCTGGCTAGCTTCTAGCTCCGCTAACAGCAGCGCGTATTCCAACAAGCCATTCCAATCACCTTTGGCGTGCAATGCTCGTAATGCACTTGCATTGGCTGCGCCATGGAATTGTGCTTCCATTGTATGAACTAATGGATTCATCGTGTCCCCATCATTCAAAAGCTACCTTAACGAGATTGCGCGGTATCCACTGCTTACAGTGGACCAAGAGATCCAATACGGCAGGCGTATCGCCAGGATGCGTGAGCTGCAAGGGTTAGAGCGCCCGCTGACTGATGCAGAGCAACGGCTGGTGCGCAGCGGTCTGCGTGCCCGTGAGCGGTTTATGCAATGCAACCTACAACTAGTGGTCCATGTAGCGAAGAAGTACGAAAACCGCAAGCGCAAATCACTTGAGATAATGGACCTCATCCAGGAGGGCAATATCGGATTAGCCCGTGCTGTTGAGCTGTTTGATTCATCACGCGGTTACAAGTTTTCAACCTATGCCTACTGGTGGATAAAACAAGGCATCCAACGTGCACTATCGCAAAGTGATGCAATGATCAGATTACCGACTGGGTTGCATGAGCTTTTAGCTAAGGTTGCTCGTACTACATCAGAGCTTAGCCATCACATCGGTCGCACACCAACACTGGCAGAAATAGCAGACCATATCGATGTTGATGTAAATGCAATCCACGATGCACTACGCCGCAGCCATGCGGTGTATAGCTTAGATTCAATAATGGCAGGCAGCGAAACTTTATCGTTGATCGATATGATTGCTGACCCGCAGTCATTGATTGATATGGATGAGATTAGTATCAGCCATCAAGCGCAGGAAATGCTTGAGTTGATTGATAAGTATTTAGACGACCGCTCAAAGTTCATAGTGCGCAGCCGTAGGCTACAGCAACCACTGACGTGGGCTGAGATCTCAGCAAAGGTTGGTGTTGCGCCATCACGGGTGCAGCAACTTGAACGCATGGCGCTGTTTAGATTAAAGATGATGCTTAACAAAGGCAAGGAGCTTAATGACACACCACTTGGCAATTGCAACCATTGAACATATCGGCAGCATATGGCGAGTATGCGCAAATGGGATATGTAAAGAGCACCAGCAAGAATGGCAGGCAAAGGTGTTTTATCATCAGATGATCAGTAATCCCAACGCACACGCGGTCGCCCAGCGCGAATGCCAAGATGGATGAATCCTTTAGTGGCGCCGTAACCTAAAGAGAAAGGCCACTTAGCATCGCACCAATCTTGCACGGCCTTTACGGGTACTCCGCTGATAAAAAAGTCAATGGCACCGCATCCTGGTTTATAAAGATGCTCGCTATTGCTGGCGCCACCGACTGCTTGGTTCACATTTTCTGGCCGGTTACCGCTGGTGATAATGATTGGCTTGTTGCCGAATTGAGTTCTGGCTTTCTCGATAAAAACGCACAATTCAGTGCAGATATCACACTGAGCTTGGCTAGCAAAACGCCTGCGCTCTTCATTGACGCAAACCTCACCGTAAGTGATGTGCGTTGTAATGAGCGCAGTAAAAGGCGACGCAGGGGTAAAACGCGGCGCTGATTGCTTGCCGATAAATAGCTCTACCTCGGCAGCGCGACGGCGTGTCAATCCTGCTAATGGCCTACCGTTTGCCTTGTCCCATTTAGGTAGCTCCTGCGGGATTACAACTTGCGCTGACTCGCCTGCATTAAGTCGGCGGCGTAATGTAGATTCTTCTACAGCGCCACCACCTACGTTATATAGCCAGCTAAGCAGTGCAGCTTGCTGGTTGCCGCCGTAGTTTTTGGCTGCTGGGATAAGCGCATAGAGCTGCTCTGCAAACCGCTCTACGCTGTTGCGCAGCATAGTGTCAGCAGTGACCTGGCTGATCTTGTCGCCTTGTCTGACAGGGCGCCCGTCGATTTGGGTATTGCCCCATCCGATAGTCCACACCCCTGCTGGACAGGCATAAGCAACTAGGTTGCAGCCCTCAAATTCTTGGATGATTCGAATTGACGGTTCGAGGTAGATGGGGGCGGGTTGTTTGCCGGCTTGACTCCATGTCTTAAACCACGGCTGATCCCTATTAAAGAGATCAGGTACTCGCTTTAATAACTCCGCTTCTAGTTCAACGACTGCCGCCATTTGATGCGGTGTGCCTTGGCGGTAATAGCGGAATAGATCGCTAGGTTTAATCTGGCTCATCGCTTTAGGTTGCGGATTGCAGCTTTAATGGGGTCGTACAAGCCCAGCACCGCGCTCACCTGGGTAGCGGTAGCAATGCCGCCAATCTTCTCTTCAATTACATCAGTGACCACCGCCTGCATCTCTAGCGGCTTGGCATGATTTACCAACATGGATGGCAGCTCAATGTCGAGCTTGGCGAAGATCGCGGGCAGCTCTTTGCGAAGTGCGCGATCCACCGCGAGCTTGAGCAGGGTGCGGCCCAGCTCTAGTGCGATGGTGCGGAATATCTTGGTCATTGCGGTGACTTGGTGAGGATGCCGCCAATCCAACCAGCGGCCGTGCCTACCGCAGCATAGACAGCTGAAGACTGCGGGTCACAGTTGGATGGTGTGCGGAAGCGGCAAGCCGCAAGGTCGATACCGCCAATGGTGATGCCAACTGCTAGTAACGCTACTAGGCAGCGCAGTAGGTAACTGCGTTCGTTCATCGGCCTTCAAGCTTGCTAACGCGCTGCTCAACGCTATTAAGACGGGTATAGGTTTCGCGGCGGTCGTCCTTGATGTCAACGTGCATTGCCTCTAGCTGTAAGGCAATGTGCTCGACGGCAGAGGTAAGGCGTATGACAGCATCACGCGCTTGGTCGTTGCGGCGGGAAAATCCCATTGCACCCATCGCAGCCACGCTGATGGATGCTCCAGCAATAGCAGCGATGACCTCGATCATGGCGCCATTCTACCTATTTACCCTGGCCGCACCATTGCCTTGCCGAGTCAGCTTTGGGGTGCCGGGCTGGACTGCCATCGGTTACTCAGCCCAAGCAGCAGTAGCGATTGCCACCACCTTGGGGTCTTCGTTGGTCAGGTCATCGCCAGGCTGGAGCACATGACGGTGATAAGAGGTGGACAACACTTCGCCATCCTCAAGGACGCGGGTGGCCTGGCGGACCTGGATGGAACCAGATTCCAGGACTTCGATTTTGTCGATGACGACTTCTTTGATGAGAGCCATGTTTAGGAACTGCCGACTGGCAGAAACGGGTTTAGATGGGTCGTAGTTTTAAGCCGTGTTGCGGGCTGTTATTAACTAAACAAAATAAGTAGCAGCATAATCAATCCTAGTCCCGTTGCCTATGACCGATGTTTCGTTGGGAGTTGTTCCGGCTGCGGCTGCAATAGAAGTAAAATCAACCCTAGATGTTGTTGCAGGTATAGATCCAAGTAAAAACACAACATTTATGGCTAAATTTTGAAAAATGCCAACGTAAATGGGCGTTAATGCAGATGCAGCAAACGGTAGACCGCTTACAATTGCAGCGCTTCCAGTCCCTTTTGTGTTGATAACAAAGGTTCCAGCTATTGAAACTTTTCGGCCTACTTTGATGTAAGTGCCACTTCTAGAAGTGTAAGTTGCATCACCGCCAATGCTTGGCGTAAACGTCCCCTCTTCATAATCGTCCAGCGTGTTTGGATCGGCGCTGGCGACGGCGGTTGCGGGGAAAGTCAGGCCGTCTGATGTTTGGAGCTTGGCGCCAGATGTGTTGGCGGTGGCGGTGCCGACTAAGAGCCTGCCGGCGGGGTCTACACGCAGTCTTTCAGTTGAGTTCTGAACTATTGCATAACTGGCATCGCTTTTGACTTGAAAGCGATACGTTACAACTCCAGCATAAACAAGTGCCAGTAAGTCTTCTTGAGCTTTTTCGACATGCAACGGATATAGCGGACCGATTGTTCCAATACCGACGCGCGCGGAGCTGTCAATCCTCATCGCCTCCACGCCACCTTCAGCAAATGCCAGCGTGTCTGCTGTTGGGTTGAAGATGCCGGTGTTTGGGTTGCCGTCAAAGCTGAAGCTTGGTGCCGCTGCTGATCCTGCTGGTGCGCTGGCCAGCAGTTCGGCGTAGGTGATCTTCTTGTTCTTATCGGCTGCCGCTGCTTCGCTGATGTCAACAATGGGCAGCAGGTCACCAGTGGCTGGTGCTGTCAGCGACGTCAGGTCTGAAATCTTGCGGTTAGCCATGGTGTAATCTCTTTGGGATTAGTTTAGCCCCAACAGCTCGCGTAGCTCGGCTACGGTCAAGCCAGCGGCGGCAAGCTTTTCGGTTGGTGTTAGTTCGATGGGAGTTGCAGGCTCTGGTGCAGGCTCGGGGGTGTTGCCAGCCTCTACCCATTCCAAGTATTCGCGGTAGTCGGAGTTTCCAGGGTCATTGGGAATAACCGCGCCATCTGAGAGGCGGATGATGCTGGTGCTGGTGGTGAGTTGATACATGAGGATTACAGTTCGGAGGAGAACGAAGTCCAAGTTATAGATGCAGCAAAGTCACCACCTCCGCTGGAAGTTAACTGTGCCGATGCCCCAATTACGCCAAGCGCAGAAATAGCTCCTGCTACTGCGTTTGTGCCTGCACTCCATCCTCCTGCAATTGTTGGAGCAGCTCTCATTTGCGTTGGAAAATATATTTGAGTATAAGTGTTTGAACTCGAACCCCCGCCATAACTTTGCTCAATGTAAGTTGCATTTGGTTGATAGAAATACCTCTGACACAACGCCAGCTCGGTCCCAATCGGCCGCTGCTCAAACGGGGTGGCGACACTGCCGAGTTCTAATTGGACTTGGGTAAATGTACCGCTACTAAATTTCACTGTAGCGTTAGTGCCGCCTGTCAACGTGACATTGCCGCCCTTGGCTACAGCAGTGCCGCCAACTGTTGCCGTAGCAGTGCCAGTCCAGTTCAGGGTGTAAGTGCCGCTAACTATGCTCAGCCCTTCAACCACTTGCTCGCACCCACCTGCTGGTGCTGTAACAGTGCGGACGTTGGCGCTGTCAGTGAAGCTAATGTTCTGGCCGGATGTAACAACGCGCCAGCGATCTAATGTGTACTGGTTGGCAACCGTAGTAGCAGTGCCGGAAACATAGCTCCGTTGGTTGATAGTGGGGTTGCCGTTGATGATGACGTTGCGGAAGCCAGCCAGTGGGCCGCCGTTGAGGTTGGCGACCTGCACCTGATCTAGGCCGGCATCAATCTTGAATAAGTTTGCGTTGGTGTCACCTTCAACGCGGAAGTCAACATCTACGCCGCCATCGTTAAACACCACCTCGGTGTTGCCAAACTCGACGCGCTCGACTCCGTTAGTAGCAATGCCAAACTGATCCGCGCCAGCACGAAAGATACCGGTATTCGTGTCGCCGTCAAATGCAATAGCAGGTAGGGCAGCAGTGCCTGCATCATCTGCAAGCACCGCACCGGTTAGGGTGCCGCCTGCAAGGCTCAGCAGCCCGAGGTTCGCGTCAGCCAAGGTGCCGACGGTGATCCAGGCGCTGTTGGCGGCATTGCGGATCTTCAGTAGGCCGGTGGTTGTATCTGCCCACCACTGGTAGGCATAGGTGGTGCTCGGCTGCGTTGCCCCGCTGTTTTGGCTGACAATTGCAGCTAGGCCGTTGTTCAGGTCACCACGGAAGGCGGCGCCTGACTGGTTGGAAATGATGTAGTCGTGCTGTGCCACTGCTTAGATCTCCTTGCCGTAGCCAACGGCAGTGTAGCTGAACTGTCTGCTCACAGAAGTGCCGGCGCTGTTCTTGAACTCTACTGTAAAGCCAAGGCGCGTCACTGCGGTGATCAGGAAGAAGTCGCCAGTGGCCATATCGCTAGACGTAATGCCGATGTTGGGTGCCTGGTAGAAGGCATTGGCAAAGGTGGCGGCGTAGGTGCTGGCGCCGCTAGTAAGCACTGCTGATTGCTCAGTGTATAGCTGTAGCTCCATCTCCACGCCAAGCTCGTCGATCAGGATGTTTATTGAAGGATCGCTTGATGTGGCAATGGTTTTGAACTGGAAGCCCCTGCCGCGCACGATGGCATTAGCAAACTGGTTCCAGTCGCCGTAAACGGGAGTGCCGGCGGGGTCGTCATTGGTAGTGCGCACATACATCTCTGCGTTTACCCTGTCAAGATTGTCCTCATCAATTTCCGGCCAATCGTCGATTAGCAGTGTGTTGTCGTCAAATAACTGGCCAGGCAGAATCGGCCGCGCCGCAAAACGCCGCCTGATATTTACGTCAAAGACGCTGCCCATATCCCATGAGCTACCAAACTCATACTCACCGGCAGGATTGACGCCGCCGATAACGTCAATAGACGGAAGAGCATCGAAGTCGCCATCGAGCGCCATGGTGTCTATGAGCTGGCCAGAATCAATAACAATTCCGTCTAGCTCAAGGTCGTAATACATCCCCGTGACGTTGCCGCTAAACGGCGGCGCCTCTTGGTCTTCAGCAAAGGATTGCACCAACAACCGGGGTTGGGGTGTAGGTAGGCCTACTACTACTGCAGTGGCGTTTATTGAACGGTTGCCAAAGTCATCTTCAAACTTCAGTAGGTAGCTGCCTTCAAGAAGTGGCACTTGCTTTTGCGTTTGGCTGCCTGCCGCCGCTGGCACAATATCCTGTGAGTCTTCCCATGCAGGGGTGACAATCGCGACGTTGTGCCGGATTAGCACCTTGCCGCCTAGCAACACGTCAAGCTCAGTAGCACGTTCCCAGCTTAGGATGGCGCTTGCCTCGTCAATTGCAAGCAGGCTGACGCCTACTACGTCTGTGGGTGGCGCAGTCTTGCCAAATGCTTGGAATGTCAGTAGTGCAGGTTCCAGCGATGGTCTTAAGTTGGCGCCAATTGAATAGACTTCAATCGTGTAAACGCCGGGGGATGTGTCGAGGATTTCAAAGTCAAGCCGCGAAATCGTGAAGATGTTCCAGTTGCCGGAACCAAACCGCCAGCGGATCTTGTAGTCCTTAACTGCTAGCACTGGCTGCCAATCAACAACAAGCTTGCTCTTGGCAATGCCTCCACCGTCGTATAGCAATTCTGTAGCGGCTAAATTGGTTGGCGGTTCGGGGATAATGTTCAGGTCTGTTATGTCGGGCTGCTGTAGCGGCTGGTCGCGCTCAATGTAATCGTACTTGCTGGAGTTATACGATAGTGCGCTGACGCTGTAGTTAATGCCGTCCTGCTCTTGGATGGCTAGCACCCGCCACGTTGACGGTTGGATGTTGCTGGTTTCGTAGACCCAGACGCTGTTTACATTTGGCGCAGTGGTAAATGCTGCCGATACCGTGATGACATTGCCGGCGATGGATGAAACCGTGCGCTTCTCGACGCTGCCGTCAGGCAAGATTGCCGACAGTTGAGCGCCTGATGCCGTCAGGTCGGTGGCGTCATCAACTGTAATGGCCGTTGTGGTTGCAGCAGAGATGCGCCCGCCGCGTCTTGCGCCCGCTTTGACTGGATCAGCTACCTCAATTACTTGCCCTGGCCGCACTACAACACCGGCATCAACGCTGGTTGTGAATGTGATGGTTTCATTTTCGTAGCGCTCGGAGTAAATAATCCACTCGCCAATGCGCCGTGCCTGGCCGCGGCTGGTGCAGGCAAAGGCGCTGATTTCAGTTTTGATGACGCCATACTTGGCGATATTTTCAGCATCTTCTACTACCTCAAATACGGTGTCGCGTAGTTCCAAGTCGAGGTAGCTGACTACGGCAACATTGGGTCTCGTCTTCAGGCTGCTGTTGCTGTAGCTGAAACCTTCCTCGGTGACGTTTGCCAGCGTAAACAGGTAGGCCGGATCGACGGGCTTATCTTGGGCGACGGTCAGCGAGCCCAAGCCCCAGAAGGGCATCACGCGGAACACGCTGCACATGTCGTTGATCAGCTTGTACGCATCCTCCTGCGTTTGGATGTTGGTGTTGCAGGAGAAGCGAGGCTCGTAGCCGCCGAAGCCGTCAAGCACCAGCTCGGAGGCATATTGCGACGCGGAGAAAAATGCAAACTTATCTAGGCTTGCGGCGGTGATGTGCTCACCGAAGCCGTACCTAGTGCTGGTCAGCAGGTCCCACAATATCCATGCCGGGTCGCTGGTCCATTGGGCAGCGCCAAAAGTGCCATTCCAGACGCCTGCGTAGGTGATGCGGCCGTTGGTTTGATCGACGGTTGCATTGCTGGGTACGGCCACCTTGACGCCACGCACCCGATAGCTGCGGCTGGGGATGCTGTTGAACTGCTCGGCATCGATGCGGATGCCAACCAGTGCGCTGTTGGGGTAGGCGATCTTGGCGTAGATGATTTCTGTGTAGCTGGACCAAGAAAACTCATTGGCCAGGCGTAGGTCGTTGCTGTCAGGAGTGATGCGCGTAACGCGGACATCCACCGGGAACGTGCCAGCTAGGGCAATTAGGTAGTCGCGCTGATATAGGTCGCCGGATCGACCTGCGATGGTGTCGTCGATGACGGTAGTGAAGCCGCCACCGTTGTACTGGATGGCGATCTGCAGCCTGGCCGATTCGCCTACGGTGTCGCCCTCGTTGGTGATGCGCTCTAGGCGCGGCACCGTGATGGTGACGCGGACTGCTTCAGTTTGTGAGTCGGTGATGGTGCGAGTGACGGCACCATCGTTGCGGACCGTTACGCTGACCGGACGTTCATCCTCGATTACACCAGCAAAAGGGATGGCATCTTGATTCTGGGTGCCATTGCGCGTGTAGATCGTGACGTTTTGAAAGTTGAAGGTGCCGTCTGGGTTTTGCAGCGGGGTGTTATCAAGGAAGATGCTTTTGAACCCGTCTTTCAATCCAGCGATCTCGCCTTCGCTGATTAGGTCGATGACCTGGGCGTACTGAGTTGAGTCGAGGCTGTCGTTTGCAGTGGTTGGGGTGCGAGCAGCACCGCCACCGCCACCTTTGCCGCCACCACCGCTGCCGCCTGCGCCGATGATCGTCATGCCTGCACCTGCACGGTGTCGATGCCAGCGGAGATAACCACGCTGCCGACGATGGTTTCACCGTAGACGATGGGAACCGGTACGCCCTGGCGGCTGGTGTTTTGAATGCCGCTGAAGCTGTAGCTCTTGCGCGGGTCGTTTTGTGTGTCAGGTCCGGTGGGTATCTTTGGTGTGGGCGTCAGAAGCTGGGCTACGCCACCAAGGACGAGGGTTGCACCTGCAAAGAGAAGGACGCTGCTAAGTGCTACTGGAGCAGCAAGACCAAGTAGTCCAAGAGTTGCGCCACCTGTAAAAAACGCGCCCACGATCAGCAATGCACCCAAAATAATCCGCCCCGTTGCACCACCAGCGCCGGCCATCACGGGCACGATCTTGATTTCTTGCTGGCCGGCGGGGTCGTGCAGCTCTTCTAGTTCGAGATCGTAGGTGCCGACACTTACGCGGTAATGCTGGTCAGCCATGTGGCGTTCCAGCTCGGGCCAGTTCGCAACTAGAAATCGCACGGCTTCAGCGGCGGTTGCTACGTCGGCTTCAAGAATGCGGTGGCCGACAAACTTGGCCAGCTTGCCGTACAGCTTGATCTTACGCAACATGACGCAACCTCCTACCCGTACACTTTAGGAGCCAGCCGGAATAGAAGTCACGTCCGCTTAGGCGATGTTGGATGTGGTGCAGCACTTCTTGATGGCCGAGGTAGACGGCGCAGTGGTTGAGGCCGGCGCTGTTGATGGCTAGCAGCAACGCATCACCGTGTTGGAGTTCTTCGTCCTCGTCCAGTTCTCTGAAGCCGGTGTCGCGCCAGCACTTGTCGAAGTAGGGCGATAGTTGAAAGTCATCAGGGTTGTTGCAGCGCTCCCAGTCGCGCAGCGTGATGCCACGCTCGGCGTACCAGTCACGGGTGAGGGTCCAGCAGTCGTGGACGCCCCACACCCACTCGCGGCCAATTAGCGGCGCCTTGTAGCCAGATGGCGTGCATTCGCCCCACTGCCCGGTTTTAGGGTTGACGACGTACCAGGGGAGCCCGCTGGTTTCGCACGCTGCTAGGTCTGCTGGTGAAGGCTGGGCCGGTGTTGATGGATGGCTATGCACGATGGCGACGATCTCGCCTTGGTCTTCAGCATCCGCCCAATCAGCGGGGTCCAGCATGAAGAATTGACTGGGGCTTGCTGCAAGATTGCGGCATGGCACATAACGCTTGCGGCCCTTGATGATGACCAGCAGGCCACACGCCTCGCGGGGGTCTTCAGCTTGCGCGTGTTCTAAAGCTGTGTCTTGCCAGGTCATGTGGTATAGGTGCCAATGCCAGGGAAGGATCCGAACGGTAGGTTTGCGTTGGCCCTGAATGTATAGGACTGATCAGTTGCAAAGAATGTATAGGTGGCCGATGGAATGCCAGCGAATACATAGAATGTCCAAGTGGCGGCTTGATTGCTGATTCCAGTGTTTTGCGTTAGGTCGGCAATGGTATTTCTAGTAACAAATGTATTTCTTCCTGATACACCTTTTCGAGTAACACTGCGCACATTTGCTATTTGTGTATAGCGATTAAGAGGCAGCAAGCTGCTGGCTATAAACCATCCAACGGTAAGCGACGTGGCTTCGGGAAAATATACTGACGCGTCAAAGACAGTCCCGCTTGCGGAGCCAACTACACTAAAGAATTGCGTAAGGTCTACGGTTGAGCTAAGCGTAACCGTAGTGCCGGAAACCGCTACTACTTGGCAATTGGCAGGCAAATAGGTTCCTGTTACAGCCATGCCAGGAGCTATGCCAGTAGCACTGGAAACGACAATCTGCGTGTAGTTGCCTTGGATGGTGCCAGTTGTCACCACGCCGCTGCTGGCGGTGGCATTCTGGCTCAGCGTCACCAAGGCACCGCTCACACTTGAGACAGTCGTGCCAGCGGGTAGGCCGAAGCCTGTAACGGGATCGCCAGTGCTGAATGAACTGGCCTGCGTAAGCGTGAGGATATTGCTGCCAGATGTTACTGAGCCGGTGCGGTACTGCTGCTCAAAGCGCAGCTCACAGCTGCTTAGCTGCTTGCCGCAGGCGTCTTCAGCCAGTGTCGCTACGGGCTGGTTGTTGGTGTTGAAATATGCGTTGCCGGCATAGCCGCACTCAGGACCACGGTATTTCCACTGGCATACGTTGCTGACACACTGACGCTTTGGTGCACGAACGCCAATCAGATCAAATACTGCTGCCAGCTCAAACTCGATGACGTCGCGGGTTTCAACTACCTTGCGGTCGATGTAGTAGATCTCCCGCGGGAACTCTGCCGTAGGGTCGGGTGTGGCGTCCGTCGTTTCAAGTCCTACGCTACCGCCATCCTCAAGTAATAGAAAATCTAAATCTTCAAGCAGTAAAAAATCAAAGGGTGCAAAATTAGCAGAATCCAAGTACCGCCCTAAGGTGCGGATGCGCGTCACCTTGGCGCCTTCTAGGCCATTTGGCAGCGTCAGGATTAGTGCTGTGATAGTGCCAAGGATATTGCTAATACGCAGCTTTGGCCGTGGCAGTTGCCCTTGCCCGCTGTACTCAAACCCCTCTGCTTCAAGGGGAAAGCGCATATACTCATTGCCGGCCCAGATAATGTTCTGGTTGTCATCAGCATTGACGCCAGCATGAAAGCGGTATGTTTCGTTTACACCATGTTGCGCAGCATTTAGCTCCAGCTCAAACAGCTCGATAATTGCGCCTGGCGCAATTGCCTGCAGCGCACTAACAGGTACGGTCACGGTTCAAATACCTGCATGAAGGTAACGTCTATTTTGCTGCGCTGAAACTCAAACAGCTCTCGAATCCAGCTAGAGCAAGTCCACTTGTAGCTGGTATTGTCGTCTGGCGGTGTCCAGTCAAAGCTGGCGCCATCAGCAGCGCGGGCATCAAGGAATGCCTCGATGATGTCGGCGTCGGCGTCGCTGACGCTAAAGCTAAGGTTCCATTCCTTAGGGTTCTGGTTGAGGCCGAAGGTGACACGCTGCTGGTAGCCATCACCAAACTGGGCGGTGCGTATCTTAGGTTGGCTTTTTTTGGTGGCCGAGTATGTCGGTTCGTAGGCGGGGAAGGTAGCCATTACGCGAGCAATCCTCCAGGGCGCTTCTGTTTGACCAGCTCTTGCTGGATGGCGGCAGCGATCAAGCGACCGAGCTGTTTGCCTTCTTGTTCATCGCCTTCTACCTTACTACCGCTGGCGTCTACATTCACTACCACGCTGACGCCGCCGCCACCCATCTTGTCGTTAGCAACAATGGTGCCGCTGCGGCCTGGCACAAACAGTTCAGGGCCACGCTCGCCCACCATGTAGGTTTGGCCGCTGGATACCGGGCCGCCTTTGGCGCGCTGAGGGATTCCGTAATTTGGCCCTAAGGTACCGAACTTGCCGACTGTTCCGCCGCCAGCTCCTAGTGGCGTTGATGCGCTGAATGGGGTCAAGAATGCCTTGATCGCGTTAATCGCTTGCTCAACAACAAAAATCCTGATTAGTTGATTGGCAATATCAACGAGAACACCGGATGCAATTTGCTGCAAGCTCTTCTCCCACCCTTGCGCGCCACTAATTAGCGCATCAAATGCAGACCCAAGCCCTTGGCCAAGCGTATTTGCAACGCCATCAGCAAGCTGCAGTTGATTTTGAACAGCCGTATTGAGCTCATACTGTTTTTCAACAGCTTTCTGCAGCGATGTTAGCCTGTCTTGATCGCTTTGATCCTGCAAGGCATCAAGCTCACGTTGCAGGTCAACTTGATTGGCAGTAAGCGCATTTAGCCCTTCGTAGATAATAGCTTTTTGCGCGTCTAGATTAACTTCTTTTGCTAGTTCCTGTGCGTAACGATATTGGATCTCCAGCTCTCGCTCTTGCGATTGCAAACGAGCGACAAGCATCTTATCGCCAGCAGCTTCTGCCGCTGCAATACGATCTTGCTGTTGTGTTTTGACAACAATAATCTGACCTTCTGCCAGTCGATTGCGGATAACATCTTTAACCCTTGCGGCTTCTTGAGCTGCTGCCTCTGCGGCGCGTTCCGCTTCACGGGCTGCTTTGTCTGCTGCGCCTTTACCGCCACCCGCAGTACGACCACCGCCACCGCCACCTAGCAGCGCAGGAGTAGCAGCAGGCATAGAGGTTGCGGTTACCGCAGCTTTTACTTGCCCAGTGCGGTAGCCATAGGATTCAATTAGATCACGCTCTCGTTGGCCGACAAGTTCTTGAAATTGTTGGTTACGTTTGAATGGATCTTTAATCCGCCGGCCTTCTACAATTTGCTGCGCTTCTGTTTGGGCTTGATTTAAGATCTGTTTGCGTTGGTCCTGGCCGATGCCAAATGATTTAGCTCTGGCGCCAGTTGCAATTAACTGGTTAATTAGATTAATTGCAAAAATTGCTTCATTCAGCACCGCCTTAATTGCTGGCGATAGCGCAGCCCCAATGCCACGCGCCAACCCATCAATGCCATCTTGAAGCGTTGATAGTCGGCCTTGCAAGGTATCGCTCTGCGCAATGGCGCCATTGGCGTATTTGCCGCCTGCACTGGTAAGCCGGAGTATTGCAACCTCTACAGCTTCAGACCCGATGCGCCCTTTCTCTAGCGCCTTTTGGAACTCTTCGCCCGAGAGCCCATACATCTTGCGCAGTTCTGCTTGCAGCGCAACGCCCCGCTCTTGGAACTGCAGAAGTTCTTCGCCCTGCAACCGCCCTTTAGCCTGCACCTGACCATAGGCCGTTACCAGCCCAGACAGCTCAGCCCCAGTGGCGCCGCTTACATCTGCCAGCCGCTTGGTGGTCTCAACTACCTTGTCAGCTTCAACGCCAAACGCTTGCAGCCGCTTAGCTGAGTCAATTAGCTCAGTGCTGGTAAATGGCGTGACAGCGCCAAGTTGCTGTAGCTCTTTAATGATTTGCCCAGCTTTCTGCGCGCTGCCGGTCAATACTTCTAGGCTGCGCGTCTGGCTTTCTAGTTCAGCAGTTTTTGCGAATATAAACTTTGCTCCTTGAATGACTGCAAATGCAGTTGCTAACTTGCCAACTGCTGCTGCAATGCCGCCAAACGCTTTCTCCGTTGCCGTCGCTTGCGACTGCACCTGCCGCAGTTTGCTAACAGCACCGCTGCTGTCAACATTAATGGCGACATTAGCGACAACCGACACAGCCCTACCGCCTTTGCTTCATTCTACGCTCTTGCTGTTCGTTGGTCACATCAAAATATGCTGACCACAGCAGCAGCTCTTCCATCGTCAACTCTGACTTAAGCCGTATCAAGGTGTAGCCAAGCTCTTTAGCTACACCCATCTGCAGCATCAATAGGTTGTCACGCTTTAGCTCCGCCTTTAACGCTTTTCATATCAAGCTCTTCGGTTTCCTCCGGGTTGGTGATGATGGCTAGCATCATCTGCTGTAGGTCAGCATCAAGCACATCATTCTTTAGCTCAGCAATTTGACCAGCAGCAAACAGCCGATTGCCTGTGTCATCGACTGCTTTGGTAACTAGCAGATTGAGTGCAAAACCATTGGGATCACCACCACCAGGCATATTCTGCGCTCGCTCACGCTCTGCCATGGTCAGCGGTGCTGAGTAAAACTCAATCTCAGTGCCATCGCTAAGGGTAACGGTGCGCTTGGTCGGGGTGAGATTAGCTGCTCTTTTGAGACGATCTAGGGTGGATGCCATAAAAAAATTAGGTTGATAGCTGTATTTAAGCACAAAAAAACCCCAGCGACAGCCGGGGCAATTTGCTATCAGGCGCTGGTGCTGAAGTCAAATGTAGGAGTACCGCTTGGCCGGAAGGTGATCTCCACCATTTGGGCATCATCTGGGTTGATGTTAAGGCTAGCGGTCAGCAGCACTGCATCCATGGCGATGCTGCGGCTAAGTGCCTCAGTGGCGCCCTTGTCGGTGTACAGCTTGAAGCCGCAACCAACCTGTTGGCGTTGGATGACGTCTTCCACCATCCGGTTGGACAGCGCGGCATCTTCGTTGGTGACGTAAACGCTAGCGGTACCGCTGCCATCAGCAAAGCCAGGGATGTAAGCGCGGAATGGCGCATACTGCCCAACAGCTTGACCGATGGTGGTTACGTCAATCTCAGCGCGGCTGATCTCGAATCTCCATGACTGCACCTGCCCAACGGCGGCGTAATCGGCGTAGTACACCTCAAACTCGTTAGGTGCTGCCAGCGTGCCATCATCGGTGATAGCAAGGATGGTGCCGCCGGCGGTCGTGGAAACTGTCAGCGCACCAGTGGCAGCGGTGTAGGACAGCACGTAGTAGG
>Ga0209107_10001082_pt1 | contig 15288 bp, 13 predicted proteins | sample LakErihyJuly2011_2_FD_187460 | JGI IMG/M metagenome (GOLD analysis project Ga0209107, IMG submission 187460) | Freshwater microbial communities from dead zone in Lake Erie, Canada - CCB hypolimnion July 2011 (SPAdes) (version 2) | ecosystem: Environmental > Aquatic > Freshwater > Lentic >... | reverse complement strand
GGTATCACTGGTTTTAAGTGGCTTGCTTTCTTTTTCAAAGGATAATGACAAAGAGTTTACACAATATCTTTTTCCAGTGCTTGTTGGTCCGTCGTCAAACAAATGACCTAAGTGGCCACCGCAACGGGCGCATAGTATCTCAACGCGTTGCATACCCAAAGAATGGTCAACTTGGGTTTTGATTTTGCCTCCGTTTATTACCTGGTCAAAACTCGGCCAACCACAATGCGATTCAAATTTACTACTGGAACCAAACAACTCATTGCCACAAGCGGCACAAGTATAGGTTCCTGAATCTTCATGCAACAACCATTTTCCGGTATATGGCTTTTCTGTTCCTTTCTCTCTCAAAACATAATATTGTTCATCGCTTAGTTTTTGTTTCCAAAAAGAATCTGATTTTTGCATCCAGGTATTGTCAATAGCTGAGCTGACCTGAGGATTAGGTTTTTGAGCACATGACATAAAAGCAAGGCTAAAAAACAAAATGCTGAATGGGAAAATGATTTTTAAAGTATGCATGGTATTGTATGTATTAAAGCAATTAATATGAAGTTTTGTTCTTTTTCAACGAATAAAACTTCCATTAATTGTAAAAGAAATAACGATAATGGTGCCAAACGGGGAGGATAAAGATCGAAATAGATGAAAGGGGCTGATTAACGGATAAAGGGAAAGACTGATAAATTGATAAATTGAGAAACTGGTAAATTGATATTTAACGGAAACTTCAAGCATTATCGAAAGCCATACTATGCCCTCTTGCTGCTGTTGCTTTTTTTGTAAACAAAAAAAAGAGTACCAATTTCTCAGTACTCTTTTTTAATATTTTAATTGATTTGGGTCTAGCTTAATTCATCGCCAGCTTCGTTGTAGATCGCGAAGTTGGTTAAATGGTAATTGCTGTCTTCAATAATTTTCACCCATTTTTTAAATTTCCAAAACCATTGAAAACGAACACTTTTAATTCCGCCTTTGGTTAAGTAGGCTTTTATAATTGGATTAACTTTAAGTCTTAGGTTGCTGATGTTTTGGGTATCCCATAAGTAACTTAGTTTTTCGAGTATATTGTCACCCAAAAGCATACTAGAAACCACAGTGCCTGTGCCATTGCAGCTCGGGCAAAGTTCAGAGGTGTTGATGTTGATTTCAGGACGAACACGTTCGCGTGTAATTTGGACCAACCCAAATTTGCTCATTGGCAAAATATTGTGCTTGGATCGGTCGGTTTTCATCGCCAAGGTTAACGCATCGAAAAGTTCTTTGCGGTGGTTGGGATTCTTTAAATCAATGAAATCAATAACAATAATACCTCCCAAATCACGCAAACGCAATTGACGGGCAATTTCTTTACAGGCATCTGTATTAATGCGCAAAGCATTTTCTTGTTGATTTTCTGTGGAGCTGATTTTTCGTCCGCTGTTGACATCTACCACATGCATTGCTTCGGTATGTTCGATTATGAGGTAAGCCCCATTGCTAAACATTACGTTTTTGCCAAAAGAAGCTTTAATCTGTTTGTCAATCCCGAAGTGTTGAAAAATTGGAACCTTGCTGCTGTAAATGCGTATAATTGATTCTTTGCCTGGGGCAATGTTCCCAATATATTCTTTTAGCTTGGCAGCGTAATCAGCATCATTAACGTGAATGTTTATAAAATTATCGTTCAGAAGATCTCTTAACAAAGATTCAGTTCTTGAAATTTCTCCCAACACCTTAAAAGGCGGTTTGGCATTCCTAGAAGTCTTAATCAGGGTATCCCATTGAGCGATAAGATTGTTTAAATCCATTTCAATTTCTTCAATACCCGCTTCTTCAGCGATGGTGCGTATGATGACACCAAAGTTTTTTGGCTTTAGTTTGTCAATCATTTGTTTTAAGCGCTTTTTGTGGGTAGCGTCTGAAATCTTTTTTGAAATGGAGGTGTTTTTACCAAAGGGAACCAACACGCAAAAACGTCCTGCAAAGGATAGGTCACAAGTTATCCTAGGGCCTTTGTTTCCAATAGGTTCTTTGAATATCTGTACCAAGATTTCGTCACCTTTTTTAATTAATTCGGTGATTTTTCCGGTTTTGACTATTTCTTCATCTTTCTCGAATTCATCGAGGTTGGTGTTTTTGAGCCCACCTTGGGTAACAATTTTGGTTAGTTTGAGTACAGACTTAAAGTTTATGCCTAAGTCTGTGTAGTGTAAGAACGCATCTTTCTCATGACCTACGTCAAGGAAAGCCGCGTTTAAATTAGGCATGATTTTTTTAACCTTAGCCAAATAAACATCACCGATCTGAAAAGAAGAGACCGAATCCTCCTTGTGGAGTTCTGTGAGTTGTTTGTTATAGAGTAAGGCTAGATCGATGCCATTGGAGTTGCGGTCAATGACAAGCTCATTCACAATCTAAAGAAAATTAAAAAAAAACTATTTTTTCTTGTGACGATTTTTTCTCAATCTTTTTTTGCGCTTGTGGGTAGCAATTTTGTGTCTTTTCCTTTTTTTTCCGCTTGGCATAATGAATATCTTTTAATGTTTAACTTAATTTAATGCTTGGGCTTTAAGGGCCCAGGCTTTTGATTCTTTTTGGTTTCCCAAGGTTCCGTAAATTTTGCTCAATTCGAGACAATACTCCTGATTTTGGGGTTGCAAATATACTAATTTTTTGAATCTTTCAATAGCTTTTTCTAATTGATTTGACTCAATTGCCAATTTGGCTAAATAATATTGTGCATCGATATGGGTCGAATCGGTTCTTACCACCTCCAAAAGGAGTTTGGCTGGCTTCATCAAATCCATTCTATCATCTGGTTTCTGGAAATTGTTGATGTTGTAAATACTAACCGCCAAGTCAACTTTAGCATCCAAATTTTGAGGAGTTAAGGCGATGGCTGTTTCTAAATTCTTTCTTGCTTTTTTGAACAACATCAATTCATTTTTGTGTTCTTCTGTTGCAAGTAAATAGTATCGGGCTGCTGAATGATAGCGTTCTGATGTGTTTTGAATGTTTCCTAGTCTTTCAGCCAAAACACCTGCATAGGTGTACTGCTTCATAGTGTCTAATAGTCTAATTGACAATGACAATCTGGCCGTGTCGTTTGATTGTAATATATCTGGTTTGACTAAGCTGGTGCTGTTTCCAATATTTTTTAAAATATTTTCAAACGCTTGCTCATTCTGAGAATTTGAGGAGGCAGACTTTTCTTTTTCTAAGGCAGCAAAATCAATGCTTGCTTCTTTGTTATTAAAGCCCAGATAGCTTAGGCCAGCGGTTAAAACGATAAAAGCAACCATTAAGATTGCTTTTATGTATTTGTGTTTCATGCCGCGAAATTAATATTCTTTTTCTTCTTTTTTAGGAACAAAATCTGCAGGAACGCTTGTTTTGATCTTTTCTAAGAATATCTTTGCTGGCTTGAATTTTGGAATAAAGTGCTCGTCTATTACCAATGCTGTATTTTTTGAGATGTTTCTAGCGATCTTTCTTGCTCTCTTTTTCAAGATAAAACTACCAAATCCTCTAAAATAAATGTTCTCGCCTTGCGCCATGTTGTTTTTCATCACTTTAAAGAAGGATTCCAACGACTCAGTTACTATAACTTTGTCGATGCCTGTCTTTTCGGAAATTTCACTGATAATTTCTGCTTTAGTCATATTTTTTTGTAATTATTTAATCAATTTTTGCTATTTAACTTATTTAAACACAAAACTATGCAAAATGTTTTAGAAATTGTCAATTGGTATAAAAATAATTTAAGAGACCTGCCTTGGCGCTCCACCAAAGATCCTTATAAAATTTGGCTTTCAGAAGTCATTCTGCAGCAAACGCAAGTAAATCAGGGACTTAAATATTATTATGCTTTCGTTGAACAATATCCTGATATTCAATCTCTTGCAAATGCTGATGAGCAGGCGGTTTTGAAGCTTTGGCAAGGCCTTGGCTATTATTCGAGAGCCCGTAACTTGCTCAAAACTGCGGTTTTGGTGGCTGATAAGCATCAGGGTATTTTTCCAAATACCATGGAAGAAATTATGAAATTACCAGGTATAGGTCAATATACAGCCTCAGCAATTCTATCTTTTGCCTATAATTTACCTTATCCAGCCCTCGACGGAAATGTATTTCGCGTAATTTCTCGTTTGTACAATATTCGTTTGCCCATCAATGAACAAAAAAACCGTCCTATATTTTTAGAGATTTTAAATGAGATGATTCAAGGGGTTAACCCAGCAGAGTTCAACAATGCCATGATGGAATTGGGTGCAATGGTGTGTAAACCAGACAATCCCAAATGCGTTATTTGTCCAGTTTCTACCTTTTGTCTTGCCAAAGAGCTAGGCTCTGCTTCCCAACTGCCCGTTAAGGCAGCAAAAGCGGCTAAGAAGAAGCGATTTTTTAATTTTTTCTACATAAAGCACAAGCATGGGTTTTATTTAGTCAAAAGAAATGAAAAAGATATATGGCAGAACTTGTATCAGTTACCGCTGGTAGAAACTGCCAATGAATTAGATATTACAGATGTTTTCGATTTGGTGGATAAGGTTAAAAGTCTGTTTCAAAGCGAAATATTAAGCAGTGGTAATGATTCAATTAAGTATTTGAACTCGATAAAGCATCTTCTGACCCATCAAGAAATAAATGCCAGTTTTTTTGAATTAAATCTTAATGAACAGCCCTTGTTTAAAAACAACACCACTTTGTTTGTAAATGCCGACTCATTGCAAAATTATCCGCTACCTATTTTGATAGAGAAATTTTTATTATCTTTGTGACCATCAGCAAGTTTGTATTGAATGGTTAACAAAGTGTTTTTATTGGGAAGATTGGGTAAAGATCCAGAGGTTAAACACCTTGACCACAACCGAGCCGTCGCCAATTTTACTTTGGCTACCAATGAAGTTTTTATTGACAAGTCTGGAAATAAAGTTGAACAAACAGATTGGCACCATGTTGAAATGTGGGATGCCTTAGCCCGAAATGCAGAGAAGGTTCTTCGAAAAGGACGCACCGTTTTTATTGAGGGAAAAATCAAAAACGAAACTTGGACAGACAAAGATGGCAACAAACGCAGTGCAGTAAGAATTCGTGCATTGCAATTTCAGGTTGTTTCCAATGGTCCTAACGCTGATGGACTTGATCACAATGAAAAAAATGGAATTGTAATGAACGAGCATATAGATGCCTCTGATCCATTGCCATTTTAATTCACGTAAATATATGTTAGACGACCCTTATCCTTCGACAATTATTCAAATAGCAAACATCCTAAATCCAAATTTAGATAGCTCTAGCTATTTATATATTTTTGGCACACTTCTTTTCTTATTAACTTTAATTTTCTTATCGAGCTTGTTTTCAGCTTCTGAAAACGCCTTATTTTCTCTGTCTGCAAAGGACAAAGAAGATATGAAAGCTTCTGATACGCCAACTGGCAATGCCGTTCTTAAACTTTTGAGCCACCCAAAAAAGTTACTTGCCACCATTCTTGTTGGCAATAATTTCGTAAACGTTACCTTTGTTATTGTCAGTTCTGTTTGGCTAGAAGAAATATTGGATCCAAACATGAATGACTATTTTGATTTTGCAATTAAGGTGATTCTTGTTACGCTGATATTGTTGCTTTTTGGCGAGGTGATTCCTAAAGTATACGCCACCAAACGCAATGTTAGTATCTCTAAATTCATGTCCTTTCCTTTGCTGTTTTGTCAGCGCTTATTTGGGTTTTTAGTTCATCCAATGGTGCGTTTTACAACCATTATTGACCGTAGAGTGCGCATACATGAACATACGGTATCGGCCGATGAATTGACCCATGCTATTGACATTACATCCAACGAGCACACGGGGCAGCAAGAAAGAGAAATACTCAAAGGGATTGTTAGTTTTGGTAGCAAAACCGTTAGACAAATAATGAAAGGCAGGGTAGATGTTGCCGCCTTGGATGTGCAAATTCCTTTCAATGAAATGTTGAGCAAGGTGAATGAAATTGGCTACAGCCGTTTTCCTGTTTATGAAGATACCTTCGATAATATTGTAGGGATTCTTTACATCAAAGAAATCCTTCCGCACCTATACGAAACCGATAATTTTGAATGGAAGAGCTTGCTCAAGCCAGCCTTGTTTGTTCCAGACAACAAACGCATCGATTTATTGCTATCAGATTTTCAAGAGGAACGCATGCACATGGCCATCGTGGTAGATGAGTATGGAGGAAAGTTGGGTATAGTTACCATGGAAGATATTTTGGAAGAGATATTTGGAGAAATTAATGACGAGTTTGATGAAGAGCCACTTTCTTACAGTAAGATTGACCACAACAAATACATTATTGAAGGCAAAATGTTGATCAATGATTTTTGTAAAATCTCACAAACAGAGGACGATTTTTTCGATCAAGTAAAAGGCGATGCAGAGTCGATTGCTGGTATGATCATGGAATTGCATGGAAAAATTCCTGTGCGCAATGAAACAATAATTTACAAGCAATTTAGTTTTACCATTGAATCTGTAGACAACCGCAGAATCAAACGCATTAAAGTTGTTATCGAATGAGAGTAATACAATTTGTAATTCTACTATTATTGGCTGCTTGTGGATCTGATGCCAATGTGCCAAAGCCCCACGCATATCCTCGTGAATACTATCCTGAAAAAGCCTATCAATTATTTGATACCACTGCGCCATATTCTTTCCTTTACCCTAAATATGCAATTGTAGAACCTTACCGCGATGGTGACAGCAATGCCCATCCCTATTGGTACAATGTGCATTATTTGCCGTTCAATGCGACGCTGCATTTAAGTTACCAAGAGTTTAAAGACCGTTCAGAATTTGACCAATTGTTTGATGATACCCGTCGCCTAGCATACAAACATGATGTCCGAGCTGAGGAGATTGAGGAAATAGAACTTCAAAATCCAAAAACACACTCAAGCGGTATCATCTACGAATTAAAAGGCAACACAGCCACCAACCTGAATTTTTACATCAGCGATGGGCAAAAACATTTCTTGCGTGGTGCTTTGTATTTTAATGCCAAGACAGAGATTGACAGCATAGAACCAATTTTCCAATTCATTAAGCAGGATGTAAGCCGCATGATTGAAACCATGGTTTGGAAATAAACTTATTCGATGATTGTTCTCTTTCTGTTGACTCACAATAGACATCAAATCAATTCTCAAGTATTGAATTATTTATAGGATAGTCCCAACTAATATTTTTTCGTTTTTTAGATGCCACATTTTTGCTTAAATTTACGTCTAAAATTAAATCTTTATGAAAAGAACACTAAAATTATGGACGCTGACAATATTAAGTGTATTGTTTGCTCAAAATAGTATAGCCTCGCATGTATTGGGTGGAGACATTAAATATATCTATCTATCGCCCACTAAATATAAAGTGGTGTATAAACTCTACCGCGAATGTTCTGGGGTGCCATTGGATTTAAAACAGGTTCGTTTTGGTGTAAGCAGTGCCGATGGAAATGTTGATGCAACGATAGCAGTTAACAGAACCTCCATAAAAGACATTAGTTTGGTTTGCAAAAAGGATACCTTGCCTTGCAACCCTATCAATACGACAACAAATTCAGGCACCGAAGAGCATATTTTTGAATCGACTGTCGATTTTTCTCAAGCGCCGTATAGTTCTATTAAATCAAGTTCATGTAAGGTCTTGTTTTATTTTTCATTGTGTTGCCGCGCAGGTGCTGTAACTACTATGAGCCCTGGTAATTTTTATTTGGAGGCCATGTTGGATTTGTGTGCAGTTAAAAACATTGGCAATACCTCGCCCATTTTTAAAACTCTTCCATTGCGCAATTTGTGCTGTAACACGCCATTTTCTTACAACAATGGTGGAATTGAGCTGGCCGAAGGAGATAGCTTGTCATTTGAAATGGCAGCGCCTTTAAAGGGCTTAAACGATCCTGAAACCTACACGGGTTCATTTGATCAGAATTACCCGATGACGCCTTATTGTCCGCCAACTCCAGGCACTCTTAATTGCAAACCTTTACCAAGTGCCAAGCCACCACGTGGTTTTTATTTTGACAAAGAAACAGGCGATGTGGTTTTTACACCAATCAAATGTGATGAGGCGGGTGTAATTACCTTCAAAGTCAATGAATGGAGAAAAGACAGTGCTGGGGTATGGCAAATTATAGGCTATGTAAAACGTGAATCAACTTGGATCGTTCAACAATGCACAGATAACAATGCGCCATACTTTACAGGAATCAATAAATATTCAGTATGCGAAGGAAATAAATTGTGTTTTACAATCAGCAGCAAAGACGATGCTTTTTTGCCGAAGCAAACCATTTCAGATACCGTTCAATTAACATGGGACAGTGGTGTTGTGAATGCTACTTTTAGAATAATTGATCCAACTGCGAGAGAAAAGCAAGCTGAATTTTGTTGGCAAACCAAAGAGGGTGATGCCCGTGCAAGTGCCTACAGATTTACTGCTATTGCCAATGACAATTTCTGTGGAGCTGTTGGTCAAACATCTAAAACCTATATCATTTCAGTTAAGCCAAAGGCAAAAGACAAACTGGTTTATAAAAAACTGTTTAAAGGAGGCGTAGAAATATTTGCCAATCCATTGAATGGTTCAAGTGGGACTTCAAATACCTATAAAAATATAATTAGAGACAGCAGCAATTCAGGTGCGCCTTTATATAACAGTTATAATAAGCAAAGGGACACTTTTGTTTTCACCAAGCCTGGTAAATATATATTAGAACACGAAATCAATAACCCACCATACAATTGCCCAACTTTTTATTACGACACCATTACTGTAACGGCCGACGATTTAACAGGAATCATTAACTACAGAAAAATCGATTTGAATGTGTATCCAAATCCAAGCAATGGGCAAATCAGTTTTAATTCTTCCAGCATTGATCTTATTGAAGCATTTATAAAAGTATATTCAGTAGATGGTAAATTGGTCGCTGAAAAACAATTGCAAGCAGGTTGTACCGACTTGTCATCATTGGCCAAAGGTATTTACACCATAGAATTTAAAGTTGAGGGTTACAGTGTTTACCGAAAGGTGATTATCGAGTAAACGAAAATATTTATATAATGTTAATTGGAGACAAAGCTCTTGGATATTTTCCAAGGGCTTTGTTTATGGTTGTTCGGGTGGACTTAAGGTGTCAGAGCTATTGTTGCCAATGTCTCTCCACAAAAACCCACTGTCTATGCGGGTGTAGGGCATAAAATTGTCTACATACAACTGGCCGGTACCCAAGCCAGAATGTATGGCTTTCGGAAATCCTGCCGCATATTGCGCTATAGCATTTAGCCCTATATTGCTCTCCAGCGCTGAGGTAATCCACCAGCCAATATTTAATTTTTCGGCCGTCTTAATCCATAAATCTGTCTGCACAAATCCACCCACTAAATTTGGTTTTAAAACAATGTATTGAGGCTTTATGGTTTCTAAAAGCTTCAGCATGTCTTCTTCCTTGTGAATGCCGATCAGTTCTTCGTCAAGCGCAATAGGAATGGGACTTTTCTTGCACAGTTCTGCCATTGCTTCTATCTGTCCTGCTTTAATTGCTTGCTCAATGCTGTGTAAATTAAAGGGCTTTAAGGCCTCCAATTTTTCCATTGCTTCATTGGGTTTAAATGCCCCGTTGGCATCAACTCTGAGTATTAGTTTATCGCCACCTTTTTGCCCGCGAACAAATTCTAAGAGTTCGAGTTCTTTCTCAAATTTTAACGCGCCGATTTTTATTTTGACACAATCGAATCCTTTTTCAATTTTCTCAAGCACTTCTTCTTTCATCTCCTCCAAATTGTCCATCCACACCAAACCGTTGATTGGTATGCCTTGTCTGCCAATGGCGTAAAAGTTTTGGAAGATTATTTTTCGGCCTCCATTTTTTAAATCCAATAAGGCGGTTTCTAAACCAAATTTAATGGAAGGAAATTCATGGAACGGAAAATCATCGGCCTTGTTTTTGTTGATTTGCTTAACAAGTTCTTCCAATTTAGATTCGTAATCCTTTCGGTCGTCGATGCTCAAACCACTCAAAGGAGCACATTCGCCAACCCCTATAGTAGCAGGATTTAATGCATTGTATATAGATAAAAGATAGATGGTTCTCTCTTTGTAACTGCCTCTGCTGGTGGTGGCAGGTTTTTTAAACTTAAGGCTGTGCTTACGGATGCTTGCTATTAATCCCAAACTGGTTTAAACAAAATTTCTGAAAGGCAAAAATACAGCATCATGCCTAAGATCAAAAGGGATAAAAATTTTAATTGTTTATTGAAATCAGGTCTGCTTTTACAAGCTTTTAATGCCTCGTAATGCAGGTAGATTAACAATGAAAATATGAGATAATTGGACACCAATATAATGCCTAAGTTAATGCTGAAAATAGAGTAGGTGGTAAGGCAAAATACGGCGGTAAACAATAATGCTAATTGGTAATACAAAGCACTTTTATAACCCAATTTTACAGCAATGGTAATTTTGTTTTTTGCTTTGTCGCTCTCAATGTCACGGATGTTGTTGATGTTCAAAACCCCGGTGCTTAGTAAGCCAATCGCTGCGGCTACCCACCAAATATGTGAATCTACATTCTGAGTTTGTAAAAAGTATGTGCCTACAACCGACAATAATCCAAAGAAAATAAACACAGAGACATCGCCATAACCTGCATAGCCATAGGGTTTGTTTCCTGCGGTATAGAAATAAGCGGCTGCTATGCCGAGTAAACCAACACCCAACAATATCCAAAAAGAAAGGTTGATGGTTTCAATGCCAATTAAAAGTAGGGAAATACCACTGATTAAACTAAAGCCAATCAATACACGAATAGACAAGACCATTGACTTTTCTGTCATGTCACCTGAGGCCATTACACGGTCTGTTCTTTCTTGTGTGTCAGCGCCATTTTTAAAGTCGCCATAATCGTTGGCGTAATTGCTCAAGACCTGCAAGAGTATGGCGGTTAATAAACTTAAAGCAAATACGCTGGAATTGAAATTTCCTGTTTCTGAATAGGCCAATAGATTGCCTGTGATGGCACCTGAAATGGCCAAGGGTAGGGTGCGCAAACGTGCGGCTTGTATATATACTTTTAGAGACAAGGGGTACGTCCTCCATCAACTACGATATTAGTGCCAGTTATGTAGGCAGCAAATTCTGAACATAAGAAGCAAGCTGCATAAGCAGGTTCTTCTGGTTTGCCGAAGCGCTTCATAGGTATCTCTGCCAACATTTCGTTTTCTATTTCATCTCGTTCAACGTTTAGTTTGCCCGATTTGTTGTTGATTATGGTATTCAAACGCTCGGTCTCTGTAGCGCCCGGTAAAATATTGTTAACGGTTATGCCGAACGGAGCCAATTCTGTTGCAATGGTTTTAGACCAATTGCCTACTGCACCTCTAATGGTATTGCTAACACCTAAGTTGGCCAAAGGAACTTTGACAGACGTTGAAATAATATTGATGATGCGTCCAAAGTTTCTTTCACGCATACCTGTTAAAACGGCTTGAACCAATTGTTGGTTGTTGATCAAATGGGCGTTGAATGCCGCAATGAATTCTTCTGGCTTAGCATCTATGGCTTTGCCCGCTGCTGGCCCACCCGTATTGTTTATCAAGATATCTATGGGAAGAGCTGAAAATGTTTTACAAATTTCCGCCACCGAAGAGGTGCTTGAAAAATCAGCAATTAAAAATTGGTGTTCTTGGCCTTCTGAACGGTGCAAATCTGATATGGTTTCTTTCAAGCGTTCTGCATTTCTGGCCAATAAAACAATATTAGCACCTGCTTTAGACAATTCTATTGCAATTGCTTTTCCTATGCCTTGGCTACTGCCACAAACCAATGCTGTTTTTCCGAGTAAATTAATGTGCACAAGGCAAAGGTAATGTTAAAATCATTTTGAGCAAATAGGTATTCTGTATTATTCTCTTCAATTTATTTGCACTGTTTTTGTATCATTGCATAGGTATGAATTTTATGCGTTCGGTCTTTTCAATTGTTTTTAGTTTCTTATTCTCAATCTCTCTCAACGCTCAAAAGCCTGTGATGCTTGGCGATTTCGCCCCGGGCAATAAAGGTTCAAATCCCGATTTTCTGACCGCCTGTGGCAATACCGCTTTTTTTACGGCTGAAGATGGTTTGCATGGCCGTGAACTCTGGAAAACCGATGGAACTGTTCAAGGCACCGTTATGGTTAAAGACTTATGCGTGGGCATTTGCGGCTCTTCTCCGAAAAATTTATGGGCTGTTGGTTCTACGCTTTTCTTTACGGCTTATGAGAGTGATAAGGGTACGGAGTTGTGGAAAACCGATGGCACCAATAAAGGTACAGTGCGTGTAAAGGACATCAACAGTGGGCGCAGCAATTTCAGTCCACGCTACTTATGCAGTGTCAACAATGTTTTGTTTTTCACTGCCGACGATGGTAAGAATGGCGCTGAACTATGGCGCAGCGATGGCAGCGAGACTGGTACCTTTATGGTTAAGGACATTGATCCCGAGGGCAGCGCGCACCCAAGCATGCTCTGTGTGGCTCAAAATGTTTTGTTTTTTAAGGCTACAATAAAAGGGGAGGGTGAAAGCCTTTGGCAATCGGATGGCACTGCCGCTGGGACGGTTAAAGTGAGTGCAGCAAATTCAATTCGCAATATCGGTTTTGTTGAAAATAAACACACTTTGTTTTGGGTAGATATCAAAGAGATCAGCGGCAAAATGGCCATGGGTTTTAAAATGGAATTGTGGGCGTTTACCTTTGGAACCAAAGCGCCGGTCTTGCTTGTAGGCGTTTATCAAAATTCAAGTGCTTGGCCTTCATCGGCTTTTGCCTGTGGCAACAATACAATGTTTTTCTCACTAGAAAATGCCTTGTGGAAGTCTGATGGCAGCGCCTCGGGTACTGCAAAAATTAAAAGCATTCCCAATGTTTCATACCTAAATGAATTTCAAATTGTTGGTGATGTTTTGATTTTTAATGCCACAAAAAGTATCAATACAAACATTAAGGAAACAAGACACGCAATAACCACAGAAATACCAGAATACGATGTCTATATATCCGACGGAAGTAGCGAGGGAAGCCACTTGTTACAAAAACGAGAAATGTTAAGGCAAGCTACTTTTTTTAAAAACAATATCATTTTTTACAGCAATGATCTGTGCAAATACGATTTGAAATCGTCTAAACCTGACCTTAAGAAAATTCCTAATGGAGTCAATATTCCTTTGTCTCCAAATAATTTCTGCAGCATCAACAACAGGCTTTTATTCTTTGCCTCTACACCCGCTAACGGAAAAGAACTGTGGTGGCTTGACGATAAACTAAGTAAAGCTGAGATGTTAATAGACATTAACAAAAAGGGAAACTCTTTCGATGTGATTAGCTTAACAACTATTTCTAATAACCTTTTCATTTTTTGCATGAACGAATCAATTGGTTTGCAACTTTGGAAAAGCAATGGCAGCAAAGAGGGTACACTTGAACTTAAACGTTTATACCATGACTATGAAAATGTAGACATTGAAGCACAAGCTGAATTAAATGGACAATTGTTTTTTGTATGTAAAAACGATGTCAAAAAGAAAATTGATTTATGGTGTAGCGACGGAACAGCCAATGGAACCAGAGTCGTGCGCAGTTTTAGTATTGGCAAAACCAAGGGACTAGACCAGCAGTTAATAGCCTTTAAAAACAAGGTATATTTTAATGCCAATGAGGCACAAACTGGCAATGAAATATGGTCTAGTGACGGCACTGAAAAAGGGACCTATATATTAAAAGACATTCAAAGAGGCATTGAGTCTTCGGCTCCACAATGGTTTACCCTGGTAGGATCTACCTTGTATTTTGCCGCAGACAATTACAACGAAGGCAATGAACTTTGGAAAACCGATGGCACAGACAAAGGAACACTTATGGTGCACGATGTTTACAATGGTGCCCATAGCTCTGACCCTATTGCGTTTAAAGCCTATAACAACAAATTGTTCTTTGCCGCTGACAACGGTTTGCACGGTCTTGAACTGTGGCAATCGGATGGAACAGCTGCAGGAACCTCTATGGTTACAGATATCAATAAAGGCGAATTGGGTTCCAATCCTGAAGACCTTACGGTTTGTGGTAGTTTATTGTTTTTTACCGCCAACAATGGCAAGCAAGGCCTAGAGCTTTGGAAAACAGATGGAAAAGCAGAAGGTACTTTAATGGTGTCGGATGTTTATGCCGGTAACGAAGACTCCAATCCAGGTGAATTGACTGTAATGAATGGCGAATTATTTTTTACTGCCAATTCGAATAAGTATGGGGTTGAATTATGGAAGAGCAATGGCACAGAGAAGGGTACTGAAATGGTGAAGGACATTCAAAAGGGTAGCACAGGCAGCAATTGCAGAAACCTATGTGTGTTTAATGGTAACTTATATTTCGTTGCCATCTCTGGACTCAACGACCCTGAATTATGGAAATGCAATGGCAAAGGCAGCGGAACGGCAATGGTGCAAGCCGACTACAGCAGCAGCAATTTATTGCCCCCTATGTTTTTATGTGTATCCAATAATGTGCTATACTATGTGGTGGATATGCACGAATACGGCAAGGAGATTTGGAGACTGAAATAATTAGTCTATTAAGTTGACTTTATAGTGTCTTGCTCCATCTGCATGTTGCAATTGCATGCTGATGTGCGGCAGATCGATAAAGTCTTCTACTATTTCAGGCCATTCTATTAAACACACATGCTTAGAATCGAGATAGTCCATAAACCCAATTTCTTCCAATTCTTCAACCCGCTTTATTCTGTAAAGATCGAAGTGGTAAACGGTTTTGCCTTCAAAAATGTAGGTGTTAACGATGTTGAACGTAGGACTGCTCACCTCACTCACACAACCCAATTCTTTGAGTAAGGCTTTAGAAAAGCTGGTTTTTCCAGTACCCAAATTGCCTTTTAATAAAACTATTGAATGCGTGTTTAAATGCGTCAGTATTTTGCCAACTAAAGTGGGTATAAAATCTATACCACCCAATTCGTCTAATAGAAGTTTCGGCGCCAAACTTATTTTTTCTTGTAGTATTTCATTGCCTCAGGCAACCAAGCTTGCAAATCAGCTATACGTGTTGCATCACTCGGGTGGGTGCTTAATATTTGTGGAGGTTTAAGACCAACGGACAACTTGCTCATACGCTCCCAAAAGGCTATTGATTCTGTAGGGTCGTAGCCAGCAAGGGCCATGAACACCAAACCGATTTTATCAGCCTCAGTTTCATGCTTGCGAGAGTATTTGAGT
>Ga0209107_10001080_pt1 | contig 15290 bp, 10 predicted proteins | sample LakErihyJuly2011_2_FD_187460 | JGI IMG/M metagenome (GOLD analysis project Ga0209107, IMG submission 187460) | Freshwater microbial communities from dead zone in Lake Erie, Canada - CCB hypolimnion July 2011 (SPAdes) (version 2) | ecosystem: Environmental > Aquatic > Freshwater > Lentic >... | reverse complement strand
TTCAATAGCGTAGTCTATAAATTTTGTATATTAGCATCTCATGAACTAAATAATTCTATGAAACGCAGAAACTTTATCGGATTAAGTAGCACATTCGGCCTAATGGCTGGAATTTTACCAACGGCTGCAATTGCGGAAACAAAACAATTGGAACAAAAGGGAAAGCGCTATCAAAATGGCGCAAGTCCATGGCCCATTTGTTTGGATACTGCGACCATTCGGCCAGCCTCCCTTAAAGATAAAGTAAGCATTGCTGCTGAAGCTGGTTTTGATGGCATTGAGCCTTGGGATAGTGAATTAGAAGAATTTGAAAAAAACGGGGGTAATTTAAAATCGTTGGGGGCTGAAATTAAAAAGCTGGGTCTTAAAGTGCCAAGTGTGATTGGCCTTTGGAATGCAATACCCGGAACCATGCCCGAGTTTGAACTGTCGTTGAAGGAAACGCGTCGACGTATGCGTATGGCCCATGATATTGGCGCTGAACATATTCAAACGATACCCAATACCCTTCCTGAAAATTATAATCAAAAATGGGTGGCAGAAAGATATCGTGACATTATTGAAATTGGCATGAAAGAATTTAATATTAAACCTGCTTTGGTTTTTGTAAAATATTTTACGATCAAAACTTTAGGTCAAGCGGTTGGTATAGCGATGGATGCAAATCATCCAAACGCGCTAGTTATACCAGACGTATATCATATGCATATTAGTGGCGGTGGTTTTGAAGGATTAAAAATGTTAAAGGGAGATGCTATTGCCATTTTTCAATTCAATGATGCGCCCAATACGCCTGCGTTTAAAGACTTAAAAGACGAGCATCGTGTTTATCCGGGCGATGGTATATTACCACTTACTTCTATTTTTAAAGATTTAAAAGCAACAGGATACAAAGGATTTATTTCACTTGAAATGTATAATCCAAATTATTATAAAGAAGATTTATTACAGGTCGCTAAAACAGGATTAAGAAAAACTTTAGAAGTACTTAAAAAAGCTGGCGTATAAAATTTGAAATAAATTTATTTTCAATATTCTTTATACAAGAATATCATTGATCACTTTGCCAGACACATCCGTGAGACGGAAACGCCTTCCTTGGTACTTATAAATTAATTGTTCGTGGTTGATGCCCATGATATGTAATAATGTTGCATGAAAATCATGCACGTGCACGGGGTTCTTTACAATATTGTAACTGAAATCATCTGTTTGTCCATAAGTCATGCCAGGCTTGACGCCTGCGCCTGCCATCCACATGGTAAAACAACGCGGATGATGGTCTCTGCCATAATTATCTTTTTCTAATTTACCTTGGGAATAAGCAGTACGACCAAACTCACCACCCCATATCACCAAAGTATCATCGAGCATTCCTCTTCTTTTTAAATCCATAATTAATGCCGCTGATGCTTGATCGGTTTGCTTACATTGTTGTTTCATTCCTTGTGGCAAGGAACCATGATGATCCCATCCTTGATGATACAGTTGTACAAAGCGAACATCTTTTTCTAAAAGCTTGCGGGCTAATAAACAATTGGCTGCGAAGGTTCCTTTTTCCCTACTATCTGGTCCGTATAAATCAAAAACCTCATCTGACTCATTCGATGTATCCATAACATCAGGTACGGAAGTTTGCATTCTAAATGCTAATTCGTATTGTGACATACGCGCATCTACTTCAGCGTCACCCCACACTTCATTTTGTAAATTATTTAGTTGTCCTAAATAATCCAACATTTCTTTTCGGTCCTTTCCATCATAGCCCTCAGGATTATTTAAAAATAATACGGGATCCTTACCTGATCTAAATTGTACACCTTGATGTTGTGATGGTAAAAATCCATTACCCCATAATCTTGCATATAATGGCTGATCGCGAGAAGCATTTTTTGAAACCAATACGATGAATGCAGGTAAATTTTTATTTTCAGATCCCAATCCATAACTCATCCAGGATCCAATAGATGGACGACCCGGAAGCTGATGTCCAGTTTGAAAAAAGGTGAGTGCAGGATCATGATTAATTTGTTCCGTAAACATCGATTTTATAATACATAATTCATCTACCACTTGCGCGGTGTAAGGTAATAAATCGCTTACCCAGGTATTACTTTTTCCATGCTGTTTAAAATTTGCAAAGGAGGAGGCAATGGGTAGTAAAGCTTGACTTGCACTCATTCCTGTTAAGCGTTGCCCATTACGAACAGAATCTGGTAAACCCTGTCCTTGCATTTTAATTAAACCGGGTTTGTAATCAAATGTTTCAAATTGTGAAGGGCCGCCGCTCATAAATAAATACACCACACGTTTTGCTTTTGGCGCGATGGTGGGTAAGGCGTCTAATATTTGTTGTTCAAATGTTTTTGTTGAAATACTACTACTTAATAAAGTACCTAATGCCATCGCGCCCATACCGCCTGCCGTACTTTTCAAAAAATTTCGTCGTTCAATTTTTTTATTGATTGCCTCAAATTCTTGATTATATATGTTAAAATCATTTTTCCTTCCCATAAACTTATCTTTTAGTAATGGTTGCATCAGAATTTAATATGGTACTTGCGACTACGCTATTCGCAGCAACCCAATAAGGATCTAATGTTGTATTAATTTTATATAAACCTGTATTTAACCATCCTTTTATTTTATTGGGGTTGGCTTTAAACTTATTGTATTCCGTTTGTTGCATTGCACTTAATAATGCGATTTGTTTTGAAGTAGGTGTAATACCTGTAAGTTGTCGGTAAGCTATTCCAATAGCTGTTGTGGTATTTTGTTGTTTGGTGATGCTTTCCCCAATCACTTTAGCCGCTTCAATAAAAGTGGGATCATTTAAAGTAACCAATGCCTGTAATGGCGTATTGGTGGATTGTCTGCGCACTACACAGGAAGCCCTGGAGGGCCCATCAAAATTAGCAAGGGTTGGATTGGGAACCGTTCTTTTTAAAATAATATAAAGGCTTCTTCTATATACCTGATCAGTACTGTCCTGATTATATTTGGTCCCATTGATTTCCCATAGCCCTTCGGGCTGATAGGGATACACGCTTTTGCCTCCCAACTTTTTATTTAACAAACCACTCGCCACTAAAGCATTGTCTCGAATCATTTCAGCGGATAAGCGAATAGATGGACCTCTTGCTAATAATTTATTTTCTGGATCTTTTTCCATAAGCGTACTACTTGCTTTCGAATCCTGCTGATAAGTTGCAGACATTACAATCAACTTATTTATTTTTTTAATATCCCAGTTGTTTTCTCGCAATTCAATCGCTAGCCAATCCAATAAAATTAAATGACTAGGCATTTCACCTTGATTACCAAAATCCTCCGCTGTTTTAACCAAGCCCTTACCAAAAAAGTTTTGCCATAAATGATTGATAGCAACCCTTGCTGTTAGTGGATTACGTGCATCTGTTAACCACTGTGCTAAGCCATATCTGTTTTTTGGGAGTTGATTAGAGAAGGGTAATATTTTTTCAGGGGTATTTGGAAATACTTGTTTTGTTGGCGCATCATATTGCCCCCTGTTTAATAAAAAAGTTTTTTTAGGTTGCTGCATTTCTTGCATCACCATTAATTCTTTGATATGCTCGGTTGAATCTGATAATAATTTTCTTTGTGTTTGAAGTGCAATATTTGCGTTTTTAATATCGACATCCACTACCGAATTATAAAAATCTTTTAAAAGTGAAATATCCTCAGTGCTTAATTCCGTTTTGCTTTTTTTTGTGATTAAATCCCATTTTGCTTTTCTTGCCAATACTTTTATTTCAAAAGGAGTTAACGCTCTGTTATATACACTAATGTCATCTATTTTTCCGCCCTTCATTCCAAAACCACGGCCCCAACCGCCTATTTGTAATCCCGGCTCGTCCTTTGAAAAAAATACAATGTCTTTATATAATTGATCAATTTGTGTTTCCATTTTCAAAGGAGATCCGTCTATAAATAAATTCAAGCCTTTTGCAGTTGCTGAACCATCATAGGTCATAGTGAGTTGTATCCATTGGTTACGAGGCACGTCGGTTAGTGAAACTTTTGTAATGGCATTGGATGGTGCCGTATGTGCCATGGTCATTTCAAGTCGATTATTTTTTAAATAAACATTATACCCTTTGAAATTATACAACCTTTCCATATTACTTTTATGAAATATAACACCCTCCTTCATTTCCTTGGAAATGTTCATCCATAGCCCAATAGTAAAAGGATCCGATTTTCTAAAAACGCCCACCTCTTTTAAATCCAAATAGGCGTCGCCATTTAAATATAAACTTTCTCCACTCCCATTTTTTTCAAAAATAAGGGGTTCACTTTTGCTGTCTCCATCGCGACGTAAGGCGGCAGTTTTACTATTGTTGACACTATTTTTTAATGAATCTTCAAAACTATATAAGCCTTGTAAATTTTCGGTGGGAATTCCCTTGCTTGATATTGTTTTATATTTTTCTTGTTGTATCCATTCATTAAATGCATTAGCTGCATTTTCGTAGCTTAATTTTAATTGCGTTTCTTTTTCCTTAACCAATGAATTAATATATTGAATTGTTTTTTCTTGTTCTGCTGTAGGAAGCATTAATGTGGGTGTTGGCATATCGTCATTCCAAGATATCTGTCCCGCCTCGCGTACATTATTAAAAAAACTATACAGCTGATAATAATTTTCCTGTGAAACCGGATCATATTTATGATCATGACATCTAGCACAACCCACTGATATGGATAAAAACGCTTCTCCAAAAGTATTGGTACGATCCATCACATATTCTGTTTGGAATTCTTCTTCAATAATACCACCCTCCATATTTTGTGGATGATTGCGATTAAACGCAGTTGCAATAATCATATCCTTGGTAGGTGAAGGCATTAAATCACCCGCTAGTTGATAATGGATGAAATTTTTATAGGACATGTTTTTATTAAAAGCACCTATAACCCAATCCCGATATACCGACATGTCCCTGGTTCTATCCACGGTGTATCCATAGGAATCGGCAAACCGAGCTAGGTCCAACCATTGGGTCGCCATTTTTTCACCATAATGCGGGGAGCTTAATAAACGGTCTACTTGTTTTTCGTAAGCATTTGCGCTTTGGTCGTTTAAATATTGATCTATTTCATCAATGGTCGGCGGAAGACCTGTTAAATCCAAGGAAAGCCTTCTTAATAAAATTTCTTTAGATGCTTTCGGGCTAGGCTGTAAACCTTCTTGTTGTAATCGACTAAATACAAAATTATCGATTGGATTATTCACCTGTAAATTAAAGAGGTCAGGAATCGCCTTTTTTTGTGGCGCAACAAATGCCCAGTGAGGCTTATATATGGCACCCGTTTCAATCCACTTTATAAGTATTGCTTTTTCCTTTGCATCTAAGGTTAAATGAGATTTTGGATCCGGCATCATATAACTAGGATCGGAAGATAAAATGCGGTGGTAAAGCTCACTCTTATTTAAATTACCCGGCACAATGGCAAATTTCCCAGGGCTTTCAGGCAAGGGTCCATAGGCCGACGCCTCCATATCTAATCTAAGCCCTGCTTTTTGCTTTGCCTTATCTGGTCCATGACAAGAAAAACATTTATCAGATAAAATTGGTTTTACATGTTCATTATAATCAATAATCGAGGGTAATTTAAGATACGCCGCATTTACATCCTCGGGTAATTTAGATATGTTTTTAAATGCAAAAAAAACACTAATAAAACCTATGATTAAATAATATTTTTTCATTTTTTCTGAAATTTAAAATCACCTATTTCGATAGTTACTTTTGGATTTAATTTTTTAAACTGTTCAATCCCATTTAAAGTTACTTTAGTTTTCCATAAATAAAGCACAGATAAGTTTTTTAAATCTGCTAATTGAATAATTCCCTCATCTGAAATATTCGTACCATAAAGGTTAAGCTGTTCCAATTGTGACAACTGCTTTATATAGTCCAACCCATTATCTGTGATCAACGTGTTTTCTAGATTCAACTTTTTAATGTTTTTTAAATCCGCTACTATTTTTATATCATTATCATTGATAGGCAAGTTGGTTAATTTTAATATTACCAATTGCTCATTAATATTTCTCAAAGTTTGCAAGCTAGATTTGTTAAAGGGAACTACATTGACAAAATTGGCCATTACAAAATTAGAACCTTCTGCTATATTGGTTAAAATAATATTTTCTTGTTTAAAGCTTTCAATAACCGCGGGGCCAATCGATTCCGGGTTTAATGCGTTTGAAATTTTATTTGATGCTACATTATTAGTTTTAATAGTATTTGTTTCACGCTGCTCTTTTTTTGTTTTCGCTATTTCACTTTTTACTTTTTCTATGATTGGAGTGCTTAAAATATTTTTGTCCAATCTATTATTTTCTGCAGTATCATTTTTGACTAATTGGTTCTTGGCAATAGTGTCAATAATATCCTCGAAAGAGGCGCCTGATTTTATCCAATTTTCAATAATTAAAATTTCATTTTGACTTAACTGATGTTTTCCTTTCGGTGGCATATGTTTTTCATCTTCCAACGGCAATAATAAACTTGTATAAAGTGGACTTTTGAAAGTATTACCCGCAACCAAGATGCTTCCAGTTTTCCCACCCTTCTTAATATAAGCTTCTCCATCTAATCTTAATCCATTCTTTAGTTTAATCGCAGAGTGACAGTTATAACATCTTAACTTTAATAAGGGCGCAATCTGTTCATTATAAACATTATGTGTTTCAATAGTTAATGAATCAGCTCCATTTGAAATTGCTTGTGTAATTATTTTTGATACTTTTTTTAAAGTGTCCCCTTGGCTCGTATTGGAATTTTCATTGGAGTTAAATAAATAATTTTCTCCGTGCGTCAATGTACCACCATAGTGACCTGTAATAAAAACAAGTAGGGTTAATATGACAGCTAATAATTTTCGGTATTGCTTTAAGAAATAAACTAGTAATCCTATAACTGCAGTGCTAATCCCAGTCCACTGATGTTTTTGAACTAATAATGCATCATATTCGCCAGAATTGGATAATATCCATCCTGCAATACAAGCCAACAAGGCGCTAATACTCCCCACTAAAAAAGCGAATGAAATAGGATGTTGTAAATCAACCTTACTATAATGTTCGTAAACCATCATCAAAACACCCAATAGCAAAATACCAATGGGCAAATGCACAATGACAGGATGTAAGTGACCTATGAATTCAAGCATATGATTTAGATAGAAATAAATAGCAATCTAGCGTATAGCAATTTAACTATTAAATAGGACTATTTGTTAATCTCATACCTAAAATTTAATCTATCGGGCTCTCCGAAATAAGCAACTACTTCCTCTCTAACTTTAATGCCACCAATCCGTTCCATTGCTTTTTGGGATCGAATATTATTAGCCCCTACATAAAAAGCCACCTTGTCTACATAATTAAATGCATGGTTAAGCATTAATGTTTTTACTTCTTTATTGATGTACTTCCCCCAACAACTTCTTGCAAAAAAAGTATAACCAATTTGAATTTCTTTCTCCGCTTCATTGTATGCACAATAACGGCTCGACCCAAGCGCTATACCAGATGATGCATCTCTAATGATAAAAGCACCACCTGATTCCATCGCTCCCTTGAAATAGTTTGTAAAAGCATCTAATTTATATCTGTCTGGATTGGGATGTTGTTCCCAAATTAAAGGATCGGAAGCAACCAGATACAGCTCGTCAAAGTGCCTTTGCTCCAAGGGTTCTAGCCAAACAAGGTTGTTTTTTAAATGGGTGGGTTGTAAGTTCATGAGAAGGAAAAATCAAATTTATATAAAAGCAAACTAGTTCAAAATATTAAGAAACTTCAATTCATTTTACTATTTAAATTTACTATATTTTTATCATACTTAAATCGCTTAGTTCAAATGAAAAAAATCATTACTCAATTTATTGTTGTACTTTTTTGTACAAATATTGGATTTTCACAACAATTAAATGTTCCGGTTTTTATTTCAGGTACGGAGGGGTATAAAAGCTTTCGAATACCAGCCATAATTAAAATTCCTAGCAATGATTTATTGGCATTTTGTGAAGGAAGGGTGAATTCATCAGGTGACTTTGGAGATATTGATATTGTTATGAGACGAAGTTCTGATAACGGCCAAACTTGGTCACCAATTAAAGTGATTGCAAACTATGATTCTTTACAAGCAGGCAATCCTGCACCAGTGTTTGATAGGAGTGATCCAGCCTATCCTAAAGGAAGATTATTTTTATTTTATAATACAGGTAATAATCATGAAAGCGAAATAAGAAATGGCAAAGGAGTAAGAGAAGTATGGTATAAAACATCCATTGACAATGGATTTACTTGGAGTGCCGGTGTAAATATTACCACGCAAACACATCGACCCATGCAACCAACAGCCAATCCTTTATATAATTTTAAAGAAGATTGGAGACATTATGCAAACACACCAGGTCATGCATTACAAGTTTCCACTGGTTTATATAAGGGTCGTATATTTATACCAGCAAATCATTCAGCAGGCCCACCACAAAAGCAAGGAGAAGATTATTTTGCGCATAGTTTTTATTCGGATGATCACGGAGCCACCTTTAAGTTAAGCGAAAAATTACATTTACCTGGTAGCAACGAGTCCACTGCCGCAGAACTTTCAAATAATAGAATGATGCTTAATGCAAGAAATCAAAAAGGGGATATTCGTTTACGTATAGTGGCAATTAGCTCAAATGGCGGCAACTCCTGGGATACAAGCTATTTTGATCAGCAACTTCTAGACCCAGTTTGTGAAGGAAGTATTTTAAATATTGGCGTAAAAAATAAAAAACAAATACTTGCTTTTTCAAATGCAGCAGATGCTAAAAATAGAAACAATTTAACTTTGCGTATTAGTTTTGATGAAGGAAAAACATGGACAAAAAATTGGATTATTGATAATGCGACTGATCCAAAAATGATGAGCAATAATTCAGCATATTCGGATCTTGTATTGGTCAACAAGCAACAAATTGGCATTTTATATGAAAAGGATAATTATAGTAAAATTGTCTTTACCACTATTAACTGGAAAAAGGCATCAAAAACGAAGTAGAAAATTAAATTCCAAGCAATATCATACCCCAACCTAATTTTTTTAATTAAATTGCTCCTATAATACAATTAATTATGAAAAAGATTTTTATTTCCCTAGCACTTGTGCTTACCTTATTTCGCAGTTATGCTGATGAAGGCATGTGGTTGCCAATGTTATTAGGGCAACAAGTGTATAATGATATGGTTAAACGTGGCTTAAAGTTAAAACCTGAACAATTATATAGTATCAATAAGTCAAGCATCAAGGATGCGATTATTATTTTTGGCGGCGGCTGTACCGGTGAAATTGTATCTGATCAAGGATTAATTTTCACTAACCATCATTGTGGTTATGGTGCGATTGCAGCTGCTAGTTCTACCCAAAACAATTATTTACAAGATGGCTTTTGGGCAAGCGATAAATCCAAAGAAATTTCAAGCAATCTCTCTGTTAAATTTTTAAATAGAATTGAAGATGTATCTACTAAGGTATTGGCAGCTTTAGGGGAATCACAAGGTGCCGAGCGCGCGCAAAAATATGCCAAGGTAATGGGTGAGATCATTAAGGAGGTTGTTGGTAGTGATGAATATAAGGACGCTGTTGTAGCGAGCATGTTTAAAGGCAATCAGTTCTTTTTATTTGTATATGATGTATACAAGGATATTCGTTTAGTGGGTAATCCACCTGAAAGTATTGGAAAATTTGGTGGTGATACAGACAACTGGGAGTGGCCAAGACACACGGGTGATTTTTCGGTTTTTCGTGTTTATATGAATAAGGAAGGAAAGCCTGCGCAATATAGTGCGGATAATATTCCTTTCAAACCTAAGTATTATTTACCCGTGAGCATTAAAGGATTTAAAGATGGTGACTATAGTATGATTTATGGTTATCCAGGTGGCACCAATAGATATGAAACTTCTTTCGGTGTAAAATTAGCTACAGACATCACCAGTCCAACCTTGGTGAAATTGCGTGACATGCGTTTAAAATTCATGTTTGCTGAAATGAAAAAAAGTGCAGCAGTTAAATTACAATTAGCAAGTAATTATGCGAGCATTGCTAACTATTGGAAATTTTTTGATGGCGAAACAAAACAATTATTAAAGTTTGACACCTACGGCCAAAAACAAAAAGTAGAAACAAGCTTTAATGATTGGGCAAAAGGCAAGCCTGCATATGAAAACATTTTTAATGATTACGGATCAAGCTATGCTAGTTGGACACCTTATGCAAAGCATCGTCAATATATTAATGAAGGAATTATGGGCAGCCCGCTAATGGCTTATGCAATTAGTTGGCTAAGTGTAGAAGCTATGTTGTCTAATCCGAATGTAAAAGCAGATGATATTAGTAAAGCAATGGAAGCTGCAACTAAATCAAGAAAAGCGTTCTTAGCGGATGAAAATAAAAAAAGCGACCAAAGTATTTTAGCCTCAGCAGTTGCTATGTTTTATGGTGATGTTGATAAAAGCCAGCATCCTAAAGGCTTTTATGAAGATTTATTTAAAAACTATAATGATATTGATCAAAATCCATACAAATTATTTGCTGCAGATGTATTTGCAAACACCATGGCTTTTGATGATAGCAAGTGGAAAGCCTTTACGGATAAACCAAGTATCGAAGCTTTAAAAAATGATCCAGCATTTAATGCTGCCAAATCATTTATCGTAAATTATACATCTACAGTAACGCCTAAATACGCGGCGTTTATGAATAAAACTTCTGATTTAGGTCGTTTGTATTTGAAAGGTTTATTTGAAATGAATCCAACAAAAATGAATAGCACTTATCCTGATGCTAATTTTACCATGCGCGTTTCCTATGGTAATATTAAAAGTTACAATCCAAAAGATGCTGTTAAGTATGATTTTTATTGCACGCTAAGTGGTGTTGCAGCTAAGTATGTGAAAGGTGATTATGAATTTGATTTGCCAAGCAAATTTTTAGATTTATATAAAGCAAAAGATTTTGGTCCATATGCAGATAAAAAAATTGGCGATGTGGTTGTTTCATTTATCACGACCAATGATATCACGGGCGGTAATTCAGGCTCACCTGTATTAGATGCTAATGGAAATTTAATTGGTTTGGCTTTTGATGGCAACTATGAAGCATTAAGTCACAAGATTGCTTTTGATTCAGAATTGAATCGTACTATTTGTGTGGATGTTCGTTATGTTTTATGGTGTATCGACAAATTAGGCGGTGCGAAACATATTGTAGATGAATTGAAGTTGGTGCAATAAGAAACAACTAAAATGATTCCTTATTATAAAAAGGGGGTCCCGATTTATCGGGACCCCCTTTTTGTTTAGTAAATTTACTTGTGCGAATATTTTCTAATGTGTAAAACAATAATAAACAATGTATTAATTAATGATTGATATTACATTAAGTTACAAGTAGCTATAAAACCTTTGTCTTTATTAGTAGTAAAATTACTACCTTTATAATACCGGGTTATTTATAATAGCTAAATAGTATTATATGAAATCCAGGGAACTACATCAATTAATTAAGAGAAAGGGTTGGGTACACTTTAAAACAGAAGGGAGTCATTATATCTATATGAAGTTAAATAAAAAATATCCTGTTCCTTACCATGGTGCCAAGGAAGTGGGATATGGGTTGCTTAAAAAAATCACGAAAGAAATGGAATTAAAATAAAAAGAATGAAACAAATTAAAATAATCATTGAAAAATCCAGTAATCATTACAGCGCTTTTGCTGAAAATATAGAAGGTATTTATGGAAGCGGGGCTTCGGTGTTGGAAGCAAAAAATTCAATTATCGAAGCCATCAAACTTTATAAAAAGTATAATAAAACGCGTATCCCTAAAATATTACAACAAGAATACGAGTTGATTTATAAATTTGACACACAAAGTTTTTTAAATTATTATAAAGGCATTTTTACTAATGCTTCACTAGAGCGCATAACTGGTATTAAGCAAAAACAAATACAACATTATGCCTCTGGATTAAAAAAGCCACGACTCGCACAAAAACAAAAAATCCAAAATTCTTTAAAGGAATTAGCAACGGAATTATTAACGTTTGAACTATAAACTTTGTTAATACTTATTATTTCTGCGATCTTCTTCTTGCTTCCTCTGCCTCTTTGTAAATTCTTATCCATGTAAGGGACATATCAATGACCGCCAACAATGGGCCTATCACGATGACCATAATCACTTCCAATCCTGGTGTATATCCTGTTACGCCATCTAATGAAGTTGCTTTTGCTCTTTGATATAATTTGTACAAACAATAAATCGCAGAAAGGATCCAGATACTTATAACTACATTTTCACTCATAATATTTTTTATTTAGCGCAAATATACGAATTTAATTTTCAATTTTTCCTGCGGCTCTGTTATTAGCACCGGTGCGCTTTTGTAAATCATCGCCTAAGTCAGCACGGGCTTCTTCTGCAAGCGCCTGTAGTTTTTTTACAATGTCAGGATTCACTTCTTTCACATCATAATTTTCGGCTGGATCCCTTCTTAAGTCATACAATGCCATTGAAGTGGGGTTATTTTCATTCGTCATACCTGGATAGCCATTAACTCCTGGTACCTGATTTAAATAGGAGCGCGCTGGATGCGCAAAAACTAATTTCCAATTATCAATACGGACTGCTTCCAATGAATTTTTACGATAATAGTATAAAAAAGTTTTTCGAGGTGTTGCATTTTTATCTCCCTGTAAAATGGGTAGGATACTTACCCCATCCAATTTTTTATTGGGTAAGGCCGCTTTTGTTATTGCAGCAATGGTCGGAAATATATCAATGGTGGAAGCCAATTGATTACTCACCACATTCGGTTTTATGGTTCCCTTCCATCTTATAATACCTGGTACACGTTGTCCACCTTCGAATGAAGTGCCCTTACCTTCTCTTAATCCACCAGTAGATCCTGCATGGTTTCCATAATTAATCCACGGTCCATTATCGCTTGTAAAAATGACTATGGTATTATTATCAAGTCCGTTTTCTTTAATTGTTTTTAAAATACGACCAACCGATGCATCAATTTCTTGAATTACATCACCATATAATCCTTGTTTACTTTTTCCTCTAAATGTAGGCGATGCATTAATGGGTACATGCGGCATGGAATGTGGTAGGTATAAAAAAAACGGCTTGTTTTTATTTTTTTTAATAAAATTTTCAGCGGCTGTTGTATATCTTTCCGTTAAGGTAGATTGATCTTCCAATGTTTTTATCTCCAGCCATTTGTCATTGTTTTTAATTAATGGCAATTGCGGCACTTTTGATTTACTACTTGAACTGTCAGCCGGCTTTCCATCATAGGTTACAGGCCACATATCATTTGAATATGGAATGCCCAAATACTCATCAAATCCTTGTTGCAATGGTAAAAATTGCTTTGCATCTCCTAAATGCCATTTGCCATAAATCGCAGTAGCGTAATTTTTTTGTTTCAATAATTCAGCCATTGTCATTTCATCTGAAGCCAGCCCCACTTTGCTTCCCGGAAATAGGGCGCCACTAATCCCAACCCTATTGGCATAACATCCAGTCATAATGGAGGCCCTGGAAGCACTACAAACTGCCTGGCTTGACAAGAAATTAGTGAACCTGATTCCCTCGCTAGCCAACCGATCAATATTGGGTGTATAAATATCTAAAGCACCGTAACAAGATAAATCACCATAGCCCATATCATCCATAAATATCAATACGACATTGGGTGAGCTTGATCTTTGCTGTGCTTGACCGGCATTACTTATTATTAAAAATAGTAATGCTTTTAATATACTTTTCATAGGGCGCTGATTTGTAGTTTTGAAGTTAATCAATTAAAATTAAGTTTCCTTCCCCTTTTATCAAATAACCTTTATCATAATCCACAGGTTTGTTTTAAAAAAAGCCTTATTTTTAAAAGGTTAATCATTATTAATAATATTTAAATAAATGACATTGAAATCAAATTCAAGGCGCTCGTTTTTAAAAAATTCAGCGCTCATTTCAGCAGCCTCCGCTTTCCCTACTATTTTAACTAAGGCATCCACGGGATTAAAAGCAGGCGAAAAAGTAAATCTTGCTTGTATTGGCATTGGTAATCAAGGTGCTAATGATCTTATGAAATTTCATGAATCAGGGTTGGCAAATTTTGTTGCATTTTGTGATACCGATATGGGCGGACCTCAAACACTTGAAGTATTAAAAATGTTCCCTAATGTTCCACGTTTTCAGGACTTCCGTCAAATGTTTGATAAAATGGGAAGTCAAATTGACGCAGTAAGTATTGGCGTACCGGATCATTCTCACTTTGCAATCACCATGATGGCATTGGGTTTGGGTAAGCATGTGTTTGTTGAAAAACCAATGGCACGTACTTTTACCGAAGTGGAGTTAATGATGAAGGCTGCAAAAAAACACAGCAATCTTGTTACACAAATGGGTAACCAAGGGCACTCCGAAACAAATTATTTTCAATTTAAAGCATGGGCTGAAGCAGGGATCATTAAAGATGTAACTGCAATCACTGCGCATATGAATTTAGGCCGTCGTTGGCATGGATGGGATACCAATATTAAAAGCTTTCCAACTAAGGAAGCGATTCCAAGTTCATTGGATTGGGACGCTTGGCATGGGGTAGTGAAGGAACATGATTACAACCATGATTTTGTGAATGGTCAATGGCGTTGTTGGTATGATTTTGGTATGGGTACCTTGGGTGATTGGGGTGCGCATATCATAGATACTTCACATCAGTTTTTGGATCTTGGTTTGCCAACTGAAGTAAGTATGCTTAAAGCGGAAGGACATAATCAATTCTTCTATCCGAACGATTCTACTATTTTATTTAAGTTCCCTGAGCGTAAAGGAATGCCAGCTTGTGATATTACATGGTATGATGGTGTAAATAATATTCCACCATTCCCAGAAGGGTACGGTGATCCAATGGCCCCAGATCCAAATATCCCACCGCCTAAAAATGGTAAAGTAAAAGCACCTCGTTACAATCCAGGTAAAATTATTTATGGTAAGGATTTAACTTTTAAAGGCGGATCACATGGCTCTCAACTTTATATTATACCAGAAGATAAAGCAAAAGACATGGCAGGAAAACTTCCGGAAGTGCCAGTGAGTCCATCAAATCACTATGCAAACTTTTTAAAAGCTTGTAAGGGTGAAGAAAAAACACGCTCGCCATTTGAAATTGCAGGACCATTAAGTCAAGTAT
>Ga0209107_10001079_pt1 | contig 15294 bp, 15 predicted proteins | sample LakErihyJuly2011_2_FD_187460 | JGI IMG/M metagenome (GOLD analysis project Ga0209107, IMG submission 187460) | Freshwater microbial communities from dead zone in Lake Erie, Canada - CCB hypolimnion July 2011 (SPAdes) (version 2) | ecosystem: Environmental > Aquatic > Freshwater > Lentic >... | reverse complement strand
TTATCCGAACAATAGAGCGGTCATAGAAGATAAAAAAAATCAGTTAGAATTGGCATTAGCCGAGAATCATTTGAATTTAAAAATTGATTTTGCGGCAGAATATTATATGGATGAAGTGTTTTATGAACTTATAAAATCAAAAGGAGATGTTTTAACTTTCCATAGCAACCATGTGCTGGTTGAGACTTCATTTATGAATAAACCAGTCTTTTTTAACCAGTTGTTATTTGAAGTAAAAACTGCCGGTTATATGCCAGTTTTGGCCCATCCAGAACGCTATATTTATTTGCAAGATGACTACGAAGAAGCTGAGAGAATTTTAGATATTGGCGTTAAGTTCCAGATCAATCTGATGTCCTTGGCCTCATATTATTCCCCCATGGCAAAAAAGTTTTCACAATGGTTAATCAAAAATGGGCACTACCATTTTCTGGGCACTGATGCTCACAGCATAAATCATCTTAAAGTTGTTAAGGAAGTATTGGGCTCTAAACTGTTTTCTCAGATTGATTTCAATAAAGTTGAGAATGCTAAATAGTTTCTCTATCTCCTTCTCTTCTTTTTAATAGACGCCAATTATTAAGGCTTAAAACCATTGCAAACATGAGTGGAATTACAGGCATTAAGAACCTGCTGGCTCCTATGGGGCCGGTTAAGAACACGGTGTATAGGGGGAAGCAAAACAGAGTTAACCTAATGAATAAACTTAGCTTTTTATCAGATAAAAACTTCAAAATCAATATTAGTTTAAACAAATTGAATACAAAAAGTATGACCAACAGAATTCCCAAGGGATTTAAAATTGAATCGAAAATCCGCCTTGCGGCATTGTCTTTATTTGTTTCATAAAGTAAATTTTTGCCATGGCTAAGTCCAAAAAATTGGCTTAAGTCGAAGCGACCTGGATCTAAGACACAAAACGCCATTCCACGAAGGTGAAGAAATATATAGGTTCCTAGATTTTCCGTAATAAGCAAACTACACGATTTGTTAATATATTCTTGTTTGGCTGGGTAAGAACGAAGTAAATTGCCTTTAAAATGAATCTCATCAACCATTGAATCAGCCTTATGCTCGCCATATTTATACATTAACATGGTGTAGGTGTTGTAGTGCAGTAAGTTGATGGTGCTAATTGATGAATATTGTTTGTATCCAGTTCTTGATTGGTTCCAGCTTATAGTTATAAAAATAAAGACAAGGGGAAGCAAACTGGGGAAGAAATATTTAAGATCAAATTTTGGTAAAAATCTCAATAAACAGATAAATGGATAAGCATAAGCAAAGGGCATTAACACAGGCTTTAGTGCCAATCCACATACTAATATTAAGGCAGAAATAAGCGACCAATTAAAATTGCTTTGTTTGCAAATTTGAATATACACCAAGGCACATAAACACAACTGCAAATAAGTTTCACTCATGATGGTGTTGCTATAAATAAGCTGAGACAAGCTAAAAAGTATAAATATACTTGCATGCTTCCAATTGATTTTAATTTTGAGGTAATTTAAAATTTTCACACAAAGGGAAAAGCTAAAAAGGCTGGCAGCATTTTGGCTGAGGTATACCAGGAGTAAAAAAACAAAATTTGATCCGAAGCTAATGGTTTTAAATAGAGCAAGAATTAAGGGATATAAAATGGGTCTCTTGCTTAACCAATCGGCGTTAAATGCATGGTTTAAATTCCAAGAATATAAGGTTTGATGCTGTAAAAGGTTTTCTGCCGCAAACAAATACTCTTTGCTGTCTTGCAATATGCTGTTGCTCCAAAACAGTTGTTTGCCCATAAATAATAAATGAAGCGAAATAAGCAATATCCAAAAACGTCTTTGATCCACCTTTCAATTATAAGCATTTTTTAATTTTTAGAAAAATTGAATCCCAAGTCCGTAAATCTAAGTGAGTTGGGTGAAGCTTTTTGAATAGGTTGACTAAGCGCCTAGAAATTCTTACTTTTGCAAAGAATATGATGACAGAAGATATGCTCCGTTCTTATCTCAACACTTTGAGACTTGATTTGAATTTGTACAAGGATTCAATAAAGGAAGTAAGTGAAGATATTATCAATGAAGGCTATAGCAAGTATCCTATTTTTATTGCACACCAAGAAGATGTTAAATTGGGTGAGGTTATTTTAGACCGCGATGAATTGGGTACCAATTTTACGATACAAGCAAGTACATTGGAGGATTTGGTTTCTAAAAATATAATACTACCTAAAAACGTTGAGAAGTTCAAAACTGCCTATAAGGATCCTTTGGTGCAGTGCTGCATTTTTTTGGTTAGCAGCAATGGTGCACAATTTATTTTTGTTCCTTATGAACTTTCAAAGGCACCTGAAAATCCAGAACAAGAATAATGTCAAAGAAGGTAGCTGTTGTCATATTAAATTTTAATACCAGAGAGTTTCTTGAGAAATTCTTGCCCTCTGTTTGTAAAACAAGTTACCCAAACACTGAAATTATTATTGCAGATAATGCTTCTTCTGATGACTCTGTTCAATTTGTTAAAGACAATTATCCGCTGGTTAAAATTATATTATTAGAGAAAAACTATGGATTTACCGGTGGTTATAACCGGGCATTGAAGCAAGTAAACGCTGATTATTATGTCTTGTTAAACAGCGATGTTGAAGTGGATCCAAACTGGATAGAACCAATGGTGAATTTAATGGAATCAAATCCATCTATCGCAGCCATACAGCCCAAGCTCTTGGCTTTGCAGCAAAACGATACATTCGAATACGCCGGTGCCTCTGGAGGCTACATAGACAGGTATGGTTTTCCTTTTTGTCGCGGTAGAATTTTTGATCATTTAGAAAAAGACCAAAACCAATATAACGACAATAAAAAAGTCTTTTGGGCTAGCGGAGCTGCCTTGTTTATTCATGCAGAATTATACCATAAGTTAGGTGGTCTTGACGAAGACTTCTTTGCGCATATGGAAGAAATTGATTTGTGTTGGCGCCTACAAAATGCGGGTCATGAAATATGGATATGCCCTGATAGCGTTGTTTACCACTTAGGTGGTGGCACATTGCAGAAGACAAATCCTAGAAAAACATATTACAACTTCAGAAATGGCTTGATACTATTGCTTAAAAACTTACCAAGCAATAAAGTTTTTTCAGTGATAGCGTTTAGAATTATTTTGGATCATATTGCTGCTTTAAGGTTTTTATTGCAAGGAAAATGGGGCGACTTCAAAGCCATCGTCTCAGCCCATAGGCATTTTATTCTGAAGTATAAATATTGGAAAACCAAGCGCGTGGTTCACGATGGCAATCAAGCTTATTTTGGCGAAGAAGTTTATAAAGGAAGCATAGTATGGGCCCATTTTAAACGCAAAGTCAAAACATTTTCAGGGTTGGGAATGAAATAATCCTCCTGTTGTGGTAAAGTCGAGGAAAAAAATTATTGTCTTAACTGGCTCAAGTATCAGTACCTAAAGTGACATTAAAACTTTCAGAGATGCCGCAGGATTGCAACAGGGTTATGCTACTATGGACTTGGTAAGAATGCAGGCTTGGCATAGAAGTGTTTTTAATTTATGCTTACTTTTTTCTCAATTTCTTGTGTTAAATTAACCTTTAATAAGGATTAAATTTCGTAACTTTGTCGTCAATTTTAAATCATGAGTGATGCCATAAAGCACGAATGCGGTGTCGCATTCATAAGGCTTCTAAAACCCCTAGAGTATTTTAACGAAAAATATGGAACGCCATTTTACGGCCTAAAAAAGTTGCAGTTGCTAATGGCAAAGCAAATTAACAGGGGTCAGGATGGAGCTGGAATCGGGGTTATCAAATTAGACCCACAATTTGGTCAACGTTACATTGCCCGTAAACGTTCAAATTCAAAGAATCCAGTTGCAGATATTTTCGAAGATGTGAATGCATCTTTAGCGGAATTGGATCAAGACAATTTGAAAAATGGCTTGTATTTGAAAGAACATTTTCCTTATGCAGGCGAATTGTTGTTGGGCCATTTAAGATACGGTACGCATGGCGGCAATAGTCTAGAAAACTTGCATCCTTTTTTAAGGCAAAACAATTGGATGTGTAGAAACTTGGTGTTGGCCGGCAACTACAACCTTACCAATGTGGATGAGTTGTTTACCCAACTGATTGAATTGGGGCAACAGCCAAAAGAGATCAGTGACAACGTTACCATGTTGGAAAAAATCGGACATTTTTTGGATGAAGAAAATGAAAGATTATTTAAAATTTACAAGCAAGAAGGGTATTCAAATTTTGAGATAACCGAAAAAATAAAAGACAATTTATCGGTTGAAAATATTTTGAGAAATGCTTTCAAGCGCACAGATGGAGGTTACAATATGGTGGGAATGATTGGTCACGGTGCTTCATTTATTGTGCGTGATCCAAATGGAATAAGACCTAGTTTTTGGTATGCCAATGATGAGTTATTGGTGGTGGCAAGCGAACGTCCAGCCATAATGACCGCCTTTAATATTCCTTACAGTGAAATCAAAGAGGTAACTCCAGGATGCGCTCTTATTATCAATAAAGATGGTTCTTATAAGGAATCAAGAATTTTAGATCCGAAACCATTAAAAGCGTGTTCTTTTGAACGCATTTATTTTTCAAGAGGAAATGATGCGGATATCTATAAAGAAAGAAAAAATTTAGGAAAGCTTTTGGCACCTAGAGTTCTTGAAAAATTAAATTACAATATAGAAAACACGGTATTCGCTTATATTCCCAACACTGCCGCAACCTCATTTTATGGAATGATCGATGGTGTCAACGATTGGTTAAAGATTCACCGTTCTGAAGTCTTGATGGCCGAAAAGGATAATTTAACCGAGGAGCGTATTCAAGAGATATTAACCTATCGAATTCGTCGGGAGAAAATTTTGGTTAAAGACGCCAAAATGAGGACTTTTATTACCAATGACACCGATAGAGAAGACATTGTTGGACACGCCTACGATGTGACTTATGGCATCATTGAGCCTAACCAAGATACCTTAGTTATTATAGATGATTCTATTGTTCGAGGCACCACTTTGAAGACCAGTATTTTAAAAATATTAGGCCGATTAAAGCCTAAAAAGATAATTGTTGTTTCGAGCGCCCCTCAGATTTTATTTCCAGATTGTTATGGAATTGACATGAGCAGATTGAAGGACTTTGTTGCTTTTAGGGCTTTATTGGAATTATTAAAAGACAATAAACTCGAACATAAGTTAAATGAAACCTATGAGTTGTGTAAAATAGAAATGCACAAACCTTCTGAAGAGATGGTTAACCGCGTGATTGACTTATACAAGCTTTTCACAACAGAGCAAATCTCTAAAAAAATAGCGGAGATTGTAACCCCTGAGAATTTTGAACCAGAAGTTGAGATTATATTCCAAACAGTAGAAGATTTGCATATTGCTTGCCCGGATAATACTGGCGATTGGTATTTTACTGGCGATTTTCCGACCCCTGGTGGAAATAAAATTACCAATAGGGCATTCATCTATTTCATGGAGAAAAACAATGCCAGAGCCTATTAATTAGGGTTTGAGTTTTTAATTACAATCTTATGATCCTGTTGATTGATAACTACGATTCATTTACGTACAATCTAACAGACTATTTTGCTCAGTTAGGTGAAGAAATTCTATTGTTTAAAAATGATGAGATAGAAGTCTCTGATTTGTCGAAATTAAACTTTGATAAGATTGTTATTTCTCCTGGCCCAAATAGACCTAAAGACTCTGGAAATTTAATGTCTATTATTGAAGCGACTTATCAGAATTATCCAATCTTAGGTATTTGTTTGGGGCATCAAGCCTTAGGTGAATTTTTTGGAGCCCAATTGACCCATGCCCTAGAGCCTATGCACGGCAAGGTTTCTCGAATACAACACAACGGGGAGGGCATATATAAAAATTTACCAAATGGGTTTAGTGTTTGCCGTTACCACAGTTTGATTTTAAAAAATATTGAAAATACTGAACTGAAACAAAACGCTCAAACAATCGACAATGAATGTATGGGAATTGAGCATACTCATTGGCCAATTGTTGGTATGCAATTTCATCCAGAGGCTATTTTAACCGAGCATGGACTCGATTTGCTCAAGAATTGGTTGGATGGTATTAAGACTTCTTAACCAACATTAATACCCCCTTGTCGATGTTTAGATAGCCAAATTCGTAGCAAAACTTATAGGTATTGCCGTTTTTTGTTTCGTATACATGGGTAAAGTATTCGAAGTTGAAGCCTAACACTTTTAAGGTTTTTTCTGAGATGCTTGTTTTCCCTGATTCGGGCAATAGGTTTTGAAGTATTTTTCTGTTTTTACGCAACAAGGTATTGACGTTTCGAACATAGATATTAGACGCAGTGTTTTGTCTATTGTTGAATGAATTTCTACAGCTATCGTTGCAAAATTTCTTATCACTTCTACCATTAATGGTTTTTTCACATTCAAGGCAATTTTTCATAGTTACTCGAATTTAAAACTAATTTTTTAAAATAGCAAGTTGAAAAATTAAGGCTGATTGAAAAAACAAAGTCTTAAAGTTCGAAAAATTTATTCAAATTTGTAAGATGAGAAAATCGCTTTCGTATCAAAGTTTTTTAATAGCCATTTGCATCTTATTTTCCAATTGCCATGCGGGAGCTAAAGTAATGGCTCAGAAAATAGAAAAACCATTAAACATTATTTTGCTTATTGGCGATGGAATGGGTTTGGCTCAAATTTCGGCTGCTGCATTTATGAATGGTGGTTTGGCTTTAGAGCTATTTAAAAATATAGGCTTGGTTAAAACAGCGTCTGCGAACAATTATATCACAGACAGTGCAGCTGGAGCTACAGCTTACAGCACAGGAGAAAAGACCTACAATGGTGCAATTGGATTGAGTATGGATTCAATGGTATTGCCAACAATATTAGAGATGTCTGAAGCCCATGGTTTGTCGACAGGATTGATAGCCACTTGCAGCATTACCCATGCAACACCAGCTGCATTTTTTGGACACCAAAAAAACCGTGAAATGCACAAAGAAATTGCCAATGATTTTTATGCAAAGGGTATTGATTATGTAGCGGGGTCTGGTAAACCATATTTTGATTTGAACCGCTTAAAGGCCGATAATTATACAGTGCATACTGGCAAAGATTTAATTGGTTTAAATGCCATTCAAAAATACTTCTGGTTTTACAACGACAGCATCGATGCACCGAAAAGTCCTGAACGCGGCAGTTGGTTAAAACAAGCCACCACACAAGGCATAGAGTTTTTATCATCCAATAAGAAAGGTTTCTTTTTAATGGTTGAGGGCAGTCAAATTGATTGGGGTGGACATGAAAATGATTTAAACTACACGGTATCTGAGCTTATCGATTTTGACCATGCAGTTAGAGCTGCACTTGAATTTGCGCAAAAGGATGGCAATACTTTGGTGCTGGTAACAGCCGATCATGAAACTGGCGGCTTATCATTAGATGCAGGTAGTTTGAAAAAAATGACCATTGAACACCATTATTCAAGCACCCATCATTCTGGCATAATGGTTCCAATATATGCCTATGGACCTGGTTCGGAATTATTCACTGGAACTATAGAAAATACCGATGTATTTAAGAAAATGAAAAGCCTGTATGGATTCTAAAAGTATCTAGAGAAGATATAATTTGAACTCAAAAACACTGGCCCATTTCTCGGCAATATTATGCGCATAAAAAAACCCTCCGAATAAGAGGGTTTTTTTATAGTTATTTAAAATGCTTATTTCACTTCTTCGAAAGCCACATCTTCAACATCAGCGCCACCGGCATTGTTAGTGTTGTTAGCGCCTTCGGTGTTTGGAGTGCCTTCTGTTGTTTGACCTGCTTCTTGTTGTGCAGCATAGATGTCTTGGCTAGCAGATTCCCATGCTTTGTTTAAAGCTTCTGAGGCTGTATCGCAAGCAGCAATGTCTTTGTTTTGGTGTGCAGTCTTTAATTGCGCCAAAGCTTCTTCAATCGTTTGCTTTTTGTCTTCAGGTAATTTTTCTCCGTATTCTTTAAGGTTTTTTTCTGAAGTAAACACTAAGGTATCAGCTGCATTTAATTTTTCAATTTCTTCTTTTGCTTTTTTATCGCTTTCAGCATTGGCCTCAGCTTCTTGCTTCATTTTTTCAATTTCTTCTTTGCTTAATCCGCTTGAACTTTCAATTCTGATCTTTTGTTCTTTTCCAGTTCCTTTGTCTTTAGCACTTACATTTAAGATACCGTTGGCATCAATGTCAAATGTTACCTCAATTTGAGGAACACCTCTTTGCGCAGGCGGTATGCCATCCAAGTTAAACATACCAATGGTTCGGTTGTCTTTAGCCAATGGGCGTTCACCTTGCAACACATGCAATTGAACACTTGGTTGGTTGTCGGCAGCCGTACTAAATGTTTCGCTTTTTTTGGTTGGGATGGTGGTATTGGATTCAATCAATTTGGTCATTACACCGCCGTAAGTTTCGATACCCAAGCTTAATGGTGTAACGTCTAATAACAAGACATCTTTTACCTCACCGGTTAATACACCACCTTGAATGGCTGCACCAACAGCAACAACTTCATCCGGATTCACACCTTTGTTTGGTGCTTTTCCAAAGAATTTTTCTACTGCGGCTTGTACAGCAGGAATACGAGTGCTACCGCCTACCAATATAACTTCATCGATATCACTTGTACTCAGACCCGCATTTTTAAGTGCTGAGCGGCAAGGCTCAATGGTTCTTTGCACCAATGAATCAACCAATTGCTCAAATTTTGCTTTGCTTAAGGTGCGCACTAAGTGTTTAGGAATACCGTCAACTGGCATAATGTATGGCAAGTTAATTTCGGTATTATTGGTGCTTGACAATTCGATTTTTGCTTTTTCAGCAGATTCTTTCAACCTTTGAAGGGCCATTGGGTCTTTGCTTAAATCTAAACCACCGTTTTCGTCTTTAAATTCTTGAACCAACCAATCAATAATTTCTTGATCAAAATCATCTCCGCCTAAGTGGGTATCACCATCGGTTGATTTTACTTCGAATACACCATCACCTAATTCCAAAACAGAAACGTCGTGGGTACCACCACCGCAGTCGAACACTACAATTTTCATTTCAGTATTCTTTTTATCCATGCCATAAGCCAAAGCAGCAGCAGTAGGTTCGTTGATGATTCTGCGAACGTTTAATCCAGCAATTTCACCAGCCTCTTTGGTCGCTTGTCTTTGTGCATCGTTAAAATATGCAGGCACTGTTATAACTGCTTCTTTAACTTCGGTACCTAAATAGTCTTCAGCTGTTTTCTTCATTTTTTGAAGAATCATAGCACTGATTTCTTGTGGGGTGTATAGTCTGTCGTCAATTTTCACTCTTGGCGTGTTGTTGTCGCCTTTAACCACTTCATATGGAACCCTTCCAGCTTCCATCGTTACTTGGTCGAATGAATTACCCATAAATCTCTTAATCGAGAAAATGGTGTTTCTTGGGTTGGTAATGGCCTGACGCTTTGCAGGATCACCAATTTTTCTTTCACCGTCTTTCATAAAACCTACTACAGATGGTGTTGTGCGTTTGCCTTCGCTGTTCGCGATTACAACTGGCTCGTTGCCTTCCATTACAGAAACGCAACTGTTGGTTGTGCCTAAATCTATTCCAATTATTTTGCTCATAAAAATTTTATTTACTGTTCAGTAATATCTTTCTGTTTTCAAACCTAGTGCCATAGCGTAAAAACTGACAAACATGTATATTTTGTCTGCTAGAGAAGAAATTTATGACACAAAATATGTCAAAAAGTCGCAGTGAGTATACTTCTTATCCGAAAATGGAAGACTGATGAAGGAACAATTGTGCTGGGTTATTTTACAAAGCCTAAGACTTTGTAATCTGCAGTTCCAACAATGACATTTTTTGTGGTTTCAGATAAGGAAACCTCATCAATGTAATATGTATTTCGTGAAGCAAAAATGCCTATGCCATTGCTCACATTGGTGTATTCGCTTTGCTTTTGAACAATTCCAATAGAAGGTGTCGATGCTTGAATATAATTGTCAAGTTCCAGATTGCCACTTACCAATTCAAAGGCGCAAGTTTTAAATTTGCGCATTACATTTGGATTTACTGGAATATTGCCCAATAATTGGTCGTAAAACATGATACCTGAAACCCTTTGAAAAACAAATTCATTGCCTAAATCGCTGATGCTTCGGTAGCTTCTCAATATTTTCCAAGCAATGGTTTTATCGGTTTTTATGCTGGTGTCAAATTTGTCAATTTCGGTGTAATTAAAATGAAAGTAGGCATCGTATGTTTTGCCTTTTTTGGGTGCTTGAAATTGAATCTGAATCGAGCTTGTGGTCTGAATGGAAATTATTCTTTGGGCGGGCGAAACAGGATAGGCAACAAATGGGGTGTTTACTAAATTGGTTTTTGCTACCACTTTTTTGCCAGTTTGGGGCAAGGTCATTTCAAACTGGTATGTATAGATATTATAAATTTTTTGGTTTGTAACGTAAATGTAGTTGGGTGAATTGGCAAAGTATCCACTGTCTTTGAGCGCAATATTGGCCTTTTGTAATGAAATGTGTCTGCCTGTTTCCAATTCTACGATTTCAGGTTTAATGGAATCAAAGTACAAAGAATCGGCAATTTTTGCCACATCGCCGGCTTTGGCATTTGGATTAACAAAAACTTTGTTTATTTTTATGAATTGCCATGTTTGGTTTGGGTCTAATAGGCAATATACCGAGGCATTTTCTTCGTAATTGCCTAGCACGTCAAGGTCGTTAGAACAAGCATTTAATAGGAAAACACAGAGTAATGGGAATAAATATTGAAAACAAGGTCTCATTTACGTAATTTGTATTAATTTTGCCTTTTTAATGGCCATTGCAAAGATGAAGAAATTAATTGTAATTTGGGTGCTTAGCTGCGGATTTTTTGCGCAGGCTCAAGAGGTCAATAAAGATTTTTCCAAATTATTGCTTAACGATCAATTTGATCAAGCAGATAAAAATTGGAACAGCACATTTAATGCCGACAATCTTTTTATTGCCCAAAATGGTTTTTTTGAATTGTACCGTAAATCAAAAAAGTCAGGGTATTATTTATTCCCTAACAAGTCTGAGGAATATACTGCATTTAAAGTAGAAGCAGGTTTGGTGTTTGCTCAACATGACAATGGCAAACAAAGCGCAGGGTTATTGTTGATGGCCAATTCGGAAACTGGTGGCGGTTTGTTGGTGGAAATTAACCAGAAGAAACAATACCGAATTGTTCGCGTTTATAAGGACAAACAAGTTCCTTTAAATTCAAACGGAGATGGATGGCAAAAAGCCACTGCGGCCATTACCAAAACAGAAAATCAAATTACGATAAAGACCTACGACAAAGTATACGACTTATACATCAATGGTGTATTTGTTCAAACCTTTACCGATATTGAATTGAACAAGGGTAAGATCGGAATTTATGTAGGACCAGATAGTAAGGTTAAGTTTGATTTCCTAAAAGTTTTAGGAGAAGACAAAACCGAATTGTTGAACTTTGAAATTAAAGATGCAAAAGGTGAGGAGCAAGCTTTTACCCAAATCATTTTAAAATTGAAAGAGCAAATCAACAAAAGGGATAAAGATATTGACGATTACAAAACCAAACTGAAACTTTGTGAATCGGGTGGTTTTGGAAAATCTGGCAGCGATACTGCCGCCAATAATTTAAGAAACCGTTTGTTGGCTAAGGTGGCCGTTTTGGAAGAAGAAAACAACGACCTTCAAATAAAAGTAATGGGAATGGAGGAGGAGATTAAAGTTCTGAATGATTTTAAAACAGGGGTTGAAAAAGGAAATGACGGCGATATTGTGATCAACTTAACCAATATGGTGAGCAACCAAAAAGTAAGTTTGGATGCTTTAGAAAAGGCAAATAAAGGCTTAAATGAAGAGAACAACAGTTTGTTTATGGAGATTAAGGATTTAACAAAAGCCTTAGACCGTGCAACAAATGAAATAACAACGCTAAAAGCCAATCAAGTAGCTCACCAAAGTGAAATTGACAGTTTGAAAAAACAGATTTCAATTTTGAAAGATTCCATTCAGAAAAAACAAATGGAGCTAAACGTTAAAAATGGCTTACCTGAAAAAGAACTGACTGAAGACGAGAAGCTTCAAATGATGATAGAGAAAGAGCGCGAAGAGCGTCGCAAGCGCAGAGAGGAAGAAGAGCGCAAGCGCAAGGAGTCAGAACAAAATAATGGCAATGGTTGATGCAAATTGTTAGTTCTTTACTGCTTTCTATTCTCACCCTTAACAATAAAAATGTGTTGGCTATGGCCCTTTGGCCTTTTGTAATATACAGAAACAAAAAGACCAGCGAGAATACTGTGATTCAAAACCACGAAAAGATTCACCACAGACAGCAAGTGGAGTTGCTGATACTTCCATTTTATATTTGGTATTTTATTGAATATTGGATTGGTATGTTTGGTTGTAAATTCAAACATGAAATAGCTTACCGAAACATCAGTTTTGAAATGGAAGCGTATGAGCAGGAAAGGAATATGGACTATTTAAAAAATAGAGCCTATTTTTCCAGTTGGAAATACTTTAAACTTAAAATCAAGAAACATGCTTAGTGTAAATAAAATAAAAAATAAAGAAGATCTAGAAAAAGCATTTGAGGTAAGACGTCGTGTCTTTGTAATAGAGCAAATAGTCGATGCGGGTGAGGAGTATGACGACGATGACCATAAGTGCACTCATTTTTTAGCTACTGTAGACGGGGAAGCCTGTGGAACAGCCCGTTGGCGTTTCAAAGAGCAAGGAATTATTAAGTTGGAGCGTTTTGCAGTTGATGCCAAATACAGGAAAACTGGGGTAGGAGCGGCCTTGGTGAAAGCAGTATTGGCCGATTTGCCTTACGCTGAAAAAGTGATGATGCATGCGCAAATGCATGCCATTCCATTTTACGAAAAATATGGATTTGTGGCCTATGGGCCAGAATTTGACGAGGCAGGTATTAGACATTTCGCCATGAAATTGGTCTTATAAGAAAAGTAATTCTCTGTTACTTTGCCTTCAAATACCCAATAATTTTATTTAATTTCGCCCCTACATCAAATTGTATATGTTAAAAGGAAAAACATCACTGATTACAGGAGCAAGCAGAGGAATCGGCAAAGGAATTGCTGAAGTATTTGCTAAAAATGGTTCAAACATAGCCTTTACTTTTGCGAGTTCTGTTGAAAAAGCAAAAGCTTTCGAAGAAGAATTATCAGCTAAATATGGCGTAAAGGTAAAAGGTTACCAAAGCGATGCGGCCGATTACAATGCAGCTATGGCGCTTGCTGATCAAGTTGTTGCTGATTTTGGCAGCATTGATGTTTTGATTAACAATGCGGGGATTACCCGCGACACACTCTTAATGCGTATGTCTGAAGAGCAATGGGACGATGTAATGAACACCAATTTGAAATCAACCTTCAACTTAACAAAAGCGTGTTTAAAGACCTTCTTGAAAAACAGAGCTGGAAGTATCATCAATATGTCTTCAATTGTTGGATTAACAGGTAATGCCGGACAATCTAACTATGCAGCTTCGAAAGCTGGTATGATAGGTTTTACCAAATCGATGGCAAAAGAATTGGGCAGTAGAAATGTGCGTTGCAATGCCATTGCTCCCGGTTTTATTGAAACCGAAATGACTGCAAGTTTAGATGCTGAAGTTAAAAAGCAATGGATAGACACCATTCCATTAAAACGTGGCGGGTCTACCGATGATGTTGCAAACGCTTGTTTGTTCCTAGCTTCGGATATGAGTACCTACATTACCGGTCAAACCATAAACGTTTGCGGTGGTATGGTGGTTTAAGTCTTTACATTTTAATTAAAAAAATATACGCATCAATGGCATTAGACCAGGAGCAGGATCATTCGGAAGATAAGGAAATGTCATTTTTTGACCACCTCGAAACCTTGCGAAAGCATTTGTTTCGCAGTGCGGTATCTGTAGCTCTTTTTACCATTGTAGGTTTTGTTTACATTGAGTATATTTTTGATCAAGTTATTTTAGGGCCACTTAAAAATGATTTTATCTCTTACCGACTTTTATGTGATTTGTCACATTACCTGTATGGCAACGACCAATTTTGCATCAAAAACTTAAATATTGTCTTGCTGAATTTGGAAATGTCAGGCCAGTTTATGATTTCATTTCGCTTGGCTTTTCTTACGGGTATTATACTGTCAATGCCTTATTTGGTGTGGCAATTGTGGAAGTTTTTAAGACCAGCTCTCACGTTGAAAGAGCGCTCTAAAACAAGGGGATTTACCTTTTATACAACCTTTCTATTCCTTACCGGTGTTTGCTTTGGTTATTTTGTATTGTGTCCAATTTCAATTAACTTTCTGAGCAATTACACCTTGAGTTCCATGATCGAAAACAAGTACACGGTTTCGAGCATCGTATCATTTTTAAGTTTAATTGTATTGGGCACAGGCCTCATATTCGAATTGCCAATAGTGATGTATTTCTTGGCAAGAATTGGCATTATATCATCCGAATTTTTAAAGAAATACCGCAAACATTCCTTCGTGGTAATCCTTATAGTAGCTGCTATTGCCACACCACCAGATGTGGTGAGTCAAATTACTTTAACCGTTCCCTTGTATTCATTGTTTGAATTGGGTATCGTTATTGTAAAGCGCGTAGAAAAACAAAAAGAAAGCGAAAATGCATAAATCTATCAATATTCAAATTGGTTCTGACCACGCGGGCGTAGAACTTAAAGCCAGCATCAAATCTTACCTTGAAACACTCGGTTATTCAGTACAAGATTTTGGTACCCACAACACCGATTCAATGGACTATCCAGATGTTGCGCATCCAGTGGCCAATGCAGTACTTAACGATGCCAATTCTTTGGGTGTTTTGATTTGTGGCAGTGGCAATGGGGTTTGTTTAACTGCCAACAAACACCAAGGTATTCGCGCGGCTTTGTGCTGGTTGCCTGAGCTGGGTGCTTTGGCCCGTCAACACAACAATGCCAATATCTTATGCTTGCCAGCCCGTTTTATTTCTGAGCAAACTGCTAAAGAAATTGTAGATGCATACCTAAACGCCGAGTTTGAAGGTGGAAGACACCAAAACAGGGTGGGTAAGGTGGATTGTTAAACATTATAAATTCATTTTTGTATTACCAAAAATGACTTCTGTCCTTCTTGCGCCAGAAGTATACCAAGATTAAACCAGTAATGGCACCACCAATATGGGCAAAGTGGGCAATTGAATCGCCACTGAAA
>Ga0209107_10001077_pt1 | contig 15299 bp, 10 predicted proteins | sample LakErihyJuly2011_2_FD_187460 | JGI IMG/M metagenome (GOLD analysis project Ga0209107, IMG submission 187460) | Freshwater microbial communities from dead zone in Lake Erie, Canada - CCB hypolimnion July 2011 (SPAdes) (version 2) | ecosystem: Environmental > Aquatic > Freshwater > Lentic >... | reverse complement strand
TATTATGGTAGAGACGCAATGGTCATTCCTGAAGTTATTTCAGATAATATGACCAGAAGTGTAAAGACTGGAAATAGATATACAGGGATGAATACCATGACGCACACTGCAACAGATGCGAATGTGAGCAGAATGTGGAGTCAAATGTATAGAGTGGTGACCAATGCAAATGCTGTAATTGCTAATGAAGAAAACATTAATAAGGCTGCTACTACATTACAAAAAGAAGAGGCGGCCCAATTGGTAGGTGAAGCTTATGCAGTTCGCGCATTGGCTTATTTTGACTTAGTAAAGTTTTTTGCTAGACCCCTAAATCATACTTCAGATGGATCACATCTTGGCGTGCCGTTGGTTTTATTACCTATTACCAGTATATCAGAAGTAGTATATCCAGCCAGGAATACTGCAAAAGAAGTGTATGATCGCATAGCTTTAGACATAGAAGCAGCCCTAAAAAGATTACCTGCTTCAGGTAATGTGCTATACGATGGCACGGCGAATAGTACATTACAAAAAATCAGGTTCAATAAGTTTTCTGCTTTAGCCTTAAAGGCAAGGGTTGCTATTTATACAGAAAATTGGCAAACTGCCATTGATGCATCTAATTTGGTAATCGCATCAGGAAAGTATACCTTATATCCATATGGATCGATGGTGCAAGACTTTAGAACACAAAATAGCAGTGAATCAATTTTTGAAGTAGCCAATAATACCAATGATAATGCAGGTACTGATTCTTATGCATACTTGTCAAGCCAATCTGGATATGGAGAATTGTTAGGAACCAGACAAACGATGAATAGCAAAAGCACAGGAACTACGCTGTCTACATTCAAAGGACTTTATGATTGTTATTCAAATACGGATGTGAGAAGAAACTTTTTAAGCCTTGGAAATCGTAACTCACTTGGAGGCGAAGTAAATGTACCATTATGTACCAAGTACATCAATATTAGTACAAACATGGAAAACATTAAAGTTATTAGATTATCAGAAATGTATTTATCAAGGGCAGAAGCGATGGCTAGATTAGCCGTAAAAAATTCTGATGCAAATAGTTTAACGAGTTCTTTGGTAGATATTAATTTAATCAGAAAATCAAGAGATACGGCTTCTGCTACAAAAGCATTTACAGCATCAATATTAGCGGTACCTCCTACGGGCGCAATCAAGGCAACAGCCTTATTAGATAGTATTATGGTAGAGCGTCGTAAAGAATTCGCCTTAGAAGGCCACAGAATTTTTGACTTAAATAGGACCAAAACAGATTATGTGAAAATAAATGCTGCAGGGAATAGTGCTTCAAGATTAATTCAATATACAGCGACCACTAGCAGCTATTATTACAGAACTATTTTACCTATACCTGTGACACAGGTTCAAAATAATCCTAAAATGGTTCAGAACCCAGGATTTTAGATTATTTTAAAATATGAATAAACAGTTTTTTTATCGGTTTAAAAATATATCATTAACTATCTTATTACTATTTGCATTAACAAGCGTTAATGCAAATAGTAATAGAGATACATTACGGGTATTGTTTGTTGGCAATAGTTATATCTATTATAATAACTTGCCACAGATGGTATCACTACTATCTGATAGCCTGAACACCAAACTTATTTGCAAGAAATCAACTTTTGGGGGCGCTACATTAGGGGATCATTGGAATAGTAGAAAGGGCTTGCGCACTCGAGAAATTTTAATGCAAGAAAAATTTGATATCGTCATTATCCAAGACAATAGTATGTGGCCACTAGAACATGCCGATAGTGTTTTAATGTATGGGAAATTATTCTGCGATTTAATTAAATCTCAAAATGCTACGCCTTATTTATATAATACTTGGTCAAGAGAAGCTACCCCACAAACCCAAGGCGCTATTGATAAGGTATACCAAGAATTAGCCTTCCAAACAAATTCTGCGTTGGTTCCGGTGGGTGCGGTTTGGGCCGAAGCCAAAAAACAAAAACCGGCCACACAACTATATTTTACTGATGGATCCCATCCATCACCACTAGGAAGTTTTTTAATTGCATTGTGTTTTGTCAAAAAAATAACAGGTTTACTGCCTACTAAATTTGCTACCGTATACAATTATCCGGCAATTGATAATGAAAGTATTCGATTAATGCAGGTATCAGAAAGTGATATACTGTTTTGTAGTAGCCTTGTAAATACTTATTTAAAATAATTTCATTGAAAAAACTTTTTAAAAATCTCACCTTTTGGGTATTGGCCTCTATTACTGCCGGTATCTTAGTGGGTTATTTATCGCCTAGCACAGGTGTTGCGATGCAACCCTTGGGTAAGTATTTTATTGATGTTGTTAAATTATTTATTAACCCTATTATTTTACTAACCATTATCACTGGCATTTGCGGAATGAGTGATTTAAAAAAAGTGGGAAAGATAGGGGGGAAAGCAATATTATATTTTGAAATTGTAACAACCATCGCATTGGTTATTGGTGTAGTGGTTGCATATTTAATACAACCAGGTGCGCATGTGGATACTACGCATATTCAAAAAGCGGATATTTCAGCATACAAACAAGGTGCTGCAACCTTTTCTTGGTCTAGTTTTTTCAAAAGTAATAGTACTATTCAGGTTTTACTTTTTGCGATCATGGCAGGAATCGTTATAAGTAAATTAAAACAACGTGAATTTATCATTCCAAAAATTAACTGGGCAAGTAAATATGTATTTAAGGCATTACACTATGTGATGTATCTCGCACCCATTGGCGCTTTTGGTGGCATGGCCTATACCATTGGTAAATATGGCGTAGATACCTTATTACCTCTAATGAAATTAATGGCTTGTGTATATATCACTATGGCTTTATTTGTATTACTTATACTCGGGTCTATTTTAAAATATTGTAAGGTTAATATTTTTTCTTTTTTAAATTATATTAAAAAAGAATTACTCATTGTTTTAGGCACTTCCTCCTCCGAAGCTGCACTACCTTCTTTAATGGAAAAGCTTGAAAAAATGGGTTGTTCAAAATCTGTGGTGGGTCTAGTGATACCAGCGGGCTACTCTTTTAATTTAGATGGCACTTCCATTTATTTATCCATGGCGATTATTTTTTTAGCGCAGGTTTTTAACGTTCATTTAAGTATAGAACAAATATTTACCATCATTGCCATATTGATGATTACTTCTAAAGGAGCTGCAGGCGTTACTGGCAGTGGTTTTATTGTATTGTCTTCTACATTAACTGCTACAAATATGATTCCTGTAGAAGGTTTGGCTTTATTGTTGGGTGTGGACAGATTCATGTCTGAAGCCAGAGCCATCACCAATTTCATAGGGAATGGCATCGCTACTATTTTTATATCGCACACGGAAAAATTATTGGATCATCCAAAAATGCTTAAAGCATTTAGTAGGGAATCCCCACTAGACGAAGCTTAATAAAACAGGCCTTAAATTTTTATTAAGGCCTGTTTTGTTTATTGTATATAAGGCGAGACCCCTTTATTTACATTAATAGGTTTTTCAAATTGCTTATCTCCAATAGTCGCCTTAAGCTTGTACTTTCCTGCTTCTATAAATTTATTATAATGAACAAAGTAGGGCTCGTCGCTTGTTCTTTTACTTAGGGTTAAATCCCAACGATATTCATTAAAACCCTTGTTGCCGTTAATTTTCGTGCTCCAAATTTCTTTGTTTGATTTATCAATGATAGAAAGTTGAATGTATTGAGATTCCTTTAACCAAAACGAAAAATTCGTTTTTTCAAAACTACGATAATCAGGTTCTCCTCCATTCGAGTTAAACCAAGGTCTTTGTATATCTGCAACTTCAAACAAATAATCTTGCTCCTTTGGAAGCTGCTGATTCATCATTTTTTGAATAGCCTTCAGATTTATTTTATAAATTCCTCTTCCATGGGTAGCCACAACAAGGTCCATGGTAGGTAAATGTATTTCTAAGTCAGCAATCGCCACCTGTGGCATATCTTTACCCAATGTGGACCAACTATTTCCTTTATCCAATGAAACGTACACAGTTCTTAAACCGCCAGCATATAATATATTTTCATTGGTTGGATCTTCTTTAATAACATTAATAGGCTCATCAGGTAATCCTGCAGATATATTTTTCCAGTCTGCACCATAATTTTCGGAAACATATAAATAACGATGCAAATCATCATAATTTATACCTGTCATACACATATAGACCCTGCTTGCTTTAAAATTGGAAGGCGAAATACTACGAATGTAATTATTTGCAATACCAACAGACTTCTCCTCCCATACACCGCCATCATTTTGCGATACCCAAAATGCGCCTTTGTCGGTGCCAACATATAGCAATCCTTTTTTAATCGTAGATTCTACTAACGCTCCTGCTGCGACCGACTTTTTTTCTTTTATTGCCGAGTTGGTAATATTTGGACTAATGACCTTCCAAGAATCACCCCTGTCTGTAGTTTTAAAAATATAATTTCCACCATGATAAAGTGTTTTACTTTGATAGGAAGAAATAAAGTAGGGGGTAATATAATTAAAAATTAAAGTATCCTGAATGGATTTTGGTAATCTAGGTTTTATTGAAACCGCGGTGTCTGCAGTTCTATCTAATCTAGTTGCATCACCATACTGCTGACTATAGTATACAATATTTTTATTTTCTGGATCAACCTGTGACACACATCCATCACCGCCATCCCATGGATCAATCCATACATATTCCCATGGGTCACTAAAATTTGTATTTAATTCTTTCGCAGGTCCGTATACCGTTGCATCATCCTGTGTTCCACCATATATTGTATAATTGGATGCATCAATAGTTATATCATAAAATTCTCCAGTGGGTATATTATTATAATGTACCCATGTTAAACCCTTGTCCATGGAAACATATAATCCACCATCATTACCTAGGGCAATATGATTGGGGTTGTTGGGATTTACCCAAAGCTCACATTGATCTAAATGTAATCCCTGTGCAATGCTTGGGGTCATTCGAGTTACGTTGCCACCAATAAATGTAAATGTTTTACCACCATCAGTACTATGTGCTAATCTAATACCTAGGCAAAAAACTTCTTCATCATTTTTTGGATTCACATAAACATTGGTGAAGTACCAGCCATATGCAGAAAATATTTTAAATGGGCTTGTATGTGTTTTATTCCAGGTGAGTCCCCCATCTTCAGTTTTATAAAGTTCAGCAGCTTGGTTTTTGGGATTATTAAGATTATCCACCAATGCATATGCTTTGTTTGGATTTGTAAATGAAACCGTCACTCCAATTCTTCCAATATTCGGTCCTGAAGGCAATCCATTTTTACAAGCAGTCCATGTTTTACCACCATCATTGCTTTTATATACACCACTGTTTTCACCACTAATACCTGGGAAAACCTCCCATAGGGAAGCATACATTATTTCTGCATTGCTTGGTGATATCACAATATCATTTCCGCCCGTCAATTCATTTTTATATAATACATGCTCCCATGTTTTTCCTCCATCTATCGTTCTATAAATTCCCCTGTTTTTATTAGTAGTCCATAAGTGACCTAATACAGAAACTAAAACAATATTAGGATTGGTTGGATTAACTGCAATTTCAGCAATCGACCAAGAATCTTCAAGTCCAATATGTTCCCATGTTTTTCCTGCATCATTGGATCGATACATGCCAGTACCTGGTAAAGTATAATTCCTAGGTTTCTTAAGATGTTCACCTGTACCCAAGTATAGTATATTTGGATTAGAGGGGGCAATCGCAAAATCACCAACACTAAAACCTGCTTGATCTTCAAATATCGAATTCCAACTTAATCCATTATTCACTGTTTTCCATAATCCTCCCGAACCAAAACCAACATACATCGTTCCAGGATGTGCAGTATCTACTTGAACTACATCAGCCCTTGCACTATTTACCATAGGACCTAATGGTACCCAATTTAAATTGAATTTACTTTCTTCTTTCATTTCTTTATAAGTTCGAAACGAATTTATGAGTGGCGATGGTGTTTGTTGTGCATTAACAAAAAAGGCCGTACCAAAAATTACACCAACCGTAAATATTAAGAATTTAGTTTTCATTAAATTATTTTAATTGAAATAAAGGGAGCATTCAACACCCAAACATACTTTTAAATTTTAATAAACTTTAAGTTACAATTATAGTATATTTATATTGCTAAAATAAATAGTATGAAAAAAACTTTATTGCTCCCTGTTTTCTTGTTTGCTTTACTAATTTCTTTTGCGCCATTAATGGCACAGCCTAATGTAAAGGACTCATTATCAATTCCTAAAGAGGAAAAGTCAGTCACCCGTCACTCGGTAACCATTGATGGTAAATTAATAGCGTATACTGCAACAGCTGGTGCGCTTATTTTAAGAAATGACCAAGATGAGCCCATTGCATTTTATGGTTATACTGCTTATACAAAAGATGGCCCATCTGATTTAAGTAAAAGACCCATAACCTTCTCTTACAATGGAGGTCCGGGCTCTTCCTCTATATGGTTGCATATGGGAGTGATGGGACCAAAACGTGTAATCGTTAATGATCCTAATGATAATGGAACTGCTCCCTATAAAATAGAAGACAATCAATTTTCAACCCTGGATATAAGTGATATTGTAATGATTGATCCTATTGGTACTGGAATAAGTAAGGCTGTCGGAAAAGCAAACAACAAGGATTTTTGGGGTGTAGATGGAGATATAAGATCAGTGAGTGGATTTATTAAACAGTATATCAATGAAAATAATCGTTGGCAATCACCTAAATTTATTTTAGGGGAAAGCTACGGTACCATGCGAAGTGCAGGTGTTGCAAATTATTTACAGGATAATTTAGGCATTACTTTAAATGGCGTTATACTAGTCTCAACCGTTTTGGATATGCGTACACTTCGTTTTTTTCAAGGCGATGACATTTCTTATATTTTACATTTACCTTCTTACGCAGTATCGGCATGGTATCATAATAAAATAAAAAATAAATCTAAGGATTTAGCGGCATTTGCAGAAGAGGCCAGAAAATTTGCAGCGGGTGATTATGCAACTGCATTAATGAAAGGTGCAGATTTATCTGATGCAGAAAATGAAAAAATTGCGTCACAGTATGCTGCACTCACAGGACTTAGCACAGAATATGTATTAAAAGCAAAACTGCGCATTAAAGAACCTCAATTCACAGAAGAATTATTGAGAAGTGAACATATGACAGTAGGTCGCCTAGATTCTAGGTACAAAGGGATTAATCAAAACTTATTAAGCGAAGGATCATCCTACGACCCGCAAAGTACAAGCATTAGCCCTGCTTATATTTCTGCATTTACAGATTATTATTATAATGAACTTAAGGTAAATAAAATGCTGACCTATAGAACTTCAGCATATGCAACGCCAGGATTTAAGTGGGATTGGAAACACAATAAAAATTTCAATAACGATGCCGTTCCAGCCAATACAGCAGTGGATTTGGCTGAAGCGATGAGTCGGAACCCTAATTTAAAAGTATTAGCAATAAACGGTTATTATGACTTAGCTACGCCATTTTATGCGGCTGAATACACATTTACACATATGGGTTTAGAAAAACGCATTCAAAATAATTTTATACTAAAATATTACGAAGCGGGTCATATGATGTATACAGATCCAGCATCAGGGAAACAGTTTAAAAAAGATGTTGCTGATTTTATAAAAGAAACTATAAAGTAGCACGAACAAAAAAAGAGGCCTTAATTAAATTTAAGGCCTCTTTTTTTTATCTCTTATGATTTAATTAAAAAAGTAAGACTTTTTTAAAATACTTTCCTATGCCTCCTTAATTAAATTTAAGGCCTCTTTTTTTTATCTCTTATTATTTATTTAAAAAAGTAAGACTTTTTTAAAATACTTTCCTATGCCTCCTTAATTACTCCGCTTCTGCCACTACTTCTTTTACTTCTGGAATCATACGCTTCATCATTCCTTCAATCCCTGCCTTTAAAGTGACCATTGAACTAGGGCAACCGCTACAAGAACCTTGTAACATTAAATTGACTACGCCATCATTATAACTTTTAAATTGTATTGCACCGCCATCCATTTCTACTGCGGGCTTAACATAATTCTCTAATAATTCTTTTACTCTCTTCACAATATCATCATCATCTGCGTGAACCGTATTAGTTGCTTCTTGTTTTATTTTAGCCACTTCCTCTTCGTTCACCACAACACCACCATTTTCTAAATACTCCTTTAAAAAAGTTTTAATAGTTGGTATCACGTCCTGCCAATCATCTGTATCGGCACTTTTGGTCACTGTAATAAAATTGCTCGCTATAAATACACTTTTAATAAAAGGGAAGCTAAATAATTCTTTTGCCAAAGGTGATGCAATCGCTAACCTTTCCTCTGCGATATCGATACTTTTTCCTGGATACAAAAGTTTGTTTGCGACAAACTTCATCGTCTCCGGGTTGGGTGTCATTTCGGTGTAAATGCTTACAATGGTATTGCCTGTAGTAATCATAGTTGCGCTTTTTGGTAAAATTGAATACAAAAATAATCAAAAATGAGGGTTAACGAGGAGTTTGCCCTCATCTGGACTATATTTTTCCGATATCGACAAAGGTAAAACCTATGGAATGATGCTCAATTTGGCATAATTCAGCATGATCTTCTTTTCACCGTTTTTATCAAATAGGATTAATGCGATTGGGTTGTGTGCGGAACCTTCAATTTCTTTGATTACGCCAAACCCAAATTTTTGATGTTCTATCTTCATGCCTGCTTCTAAATCAGAAGGGTCGGCAGCAGTGAAATTTTCGGAAGGAATATGGTTTTTATTCAATGTACTCGGAGCTGCCACCGGCATATAGCTCGGTTTGCTTGGCTTGCTGTCGTTATTCAATTTAGGCTTAGGCTCACTCCATCCCTTGGTATTCCCACCATGCATACGGTCATAGGCATTACCCCAGCCGGAGCTTTGGTTACGCGCGCCACCACCTGCACTTGACTTGTCAATTTTATCCTCGGGCATCTCTTCAATAAATCGGCTTGGATCATTTTGTACTAATTGTCCAAAACGATACCTTGAATTCGCATGGCTTAACCACAAGTGTCTTTTTGCGCGCGTCACCGCTACATAAAATAATCTCCTTTCCTCTTCCAGCTCCTCTCGGGTATTTACACTCATACCACTTGGAAATAAGGTTTCTTCTAAACCCACCACGAATACACAAGCAAATTCTAAACCTTTCGCCGCGTGCACTGTCATTAACTTTACAGAATCTGCTTCATTCTTATCATTGTCCGCATCCGTGATTAAAGTAATTTGTTGCAGGTAGGCGCCCAACCCCTTATCACCTTGTTCCCCATCTTCATTGCTTGGACTTTCGGTCCACTCTTTAATAGAGTTCAATAACTCTTGTATATTTTCATAACGCGCTAAACCTTCGGTAGATTTATCGTTAAATAATTCTTTGACGATATTGGTATGTTTACCCACTTGAACTGCCACATCATAAGCATTGTGCTTAGTGAGTTGATTTTGAAAATATTTAATCATGGTCACAAACTCCTCAATCGTAGTAAGTGTGCCCGCTTTAAATCCAAATGCTTTTGCTTTTTCTAATACTTCGTAAAAAGTAATATTTTGTTCACCCGCAATTACCAAACATTTTTCAACGGTAGTTTTTCCAATACCTCTTGCAGGATAATTAATTATTCTTTTTAATCCTTCTTCGTCCTTGGTGTTCGCAATAATTCTTAGGTAAGCGATGTAATCCTTAATCTCTTTTCTTTGATAAAAGCTAAGCCCACCGTATATCTTATAAGGAATACCAGTGCGTCTAAGGCTTTCCTCGAATGACCTACTCTGTGCATTAGTACGATATAAAATAGCGAAATCATTATTGTAAAAATGATTTCTTAATTTATTTTCTTGAATCGCATCAGCAACAAATTTTCCTTCCTCGTTGTCGGTCATGGTTCTAACCAACTTAATTTTTTCACCTTCTTCATTTTCGGTCCACAAATTTTTTGGAATTTGACCCTGGTTATTTTTTATTACATGATTAGCTACTTCCAAGATGGATGCACTGCTGCGATAGTTTTGTTCTAGCTTTACCAATTTAACATCATCGTAATCTTTTTGGAACTGTAAAATATTTTCAATAGTAGCGCCTCTAAAACTATAAATACTTTGTGCGTCATCACCCACCACACAAATATTTTCATGCACTGCGGCTAATAGTTTTGCAATTTGATACTGCACCGGATTGGTATCCTGGTACTCATCAATTAATAAATATTTAAACTTATGTTGGTATTTGTGAAGCACTTCGGGGTAGTCGCGTAATAGTTCGTGCATCTTAAATAGTAAATCATCAAAATCCATTGCACCATTTTTAAAACAGCGTGCTACATAGGAAGCATAAATTTCACCAATGGCAGGACGCTTTGATCTTGCATCCTCTTGTTGAATCATGGTGTTGGAATTATACTCCACTGGGCCAATTAATGCATTTTTTGCAGAAGAAATTCGGTTATGTACAATATTCGGTTTGTAATGTTTGTCATCCAAGCCCATATCATTAATCACTGCTTTTAACACTGATCTAGAATCGTCTGTATCATAGATGGTAAAGCTTTGCGGGTAACCCAACTTACTCGCTTCCGCACGAAGCAATCTAGCAAATACGCTATGAAAAGTGCCAATATATAAATTGCGTGCTTCGGTATTCCCTAAGGTTTTTTCAACACGCTCCTTCATTTCCTTAGCGGCCTTGTTGGTAAAAGTAAGGGCCAATATATTAAAAGAATCTACGCCACTATTCATTAAGTGTGCAATCCTGCTTGTTAATACTTTTGTTTTACCGCTGCCCGCGCCAGCAATAATCATTAATGGACCATTCATATGAATGACGGCCTCTTTTTGCTGTTCGTTTAAACCTTCTAAATACGCTTGCATCATACAAAGATACGACGAGTTACTACATTTATGGAAGATGGGGAAAAACAAAAATAAATAAAAAACCCCCACACCGAAAAGGTGCAGGGGTTGAATATTGAAAATAATATATGAAACAAGCTTTATACTAAAAGCCCATTCATTATGTAATTATTTTGTTTCTAATAATTTAAAGAATTGATCTAATTGAGGTAAAATTACAATTCTAGTTCTGCGATTAGCAGCTCTGTTTTCAGCAGAATTATTTTCAGCTAAAGGAACATATTCTCCTCTTCCAGCTGCAGTCATGCGCTTTGGATCAATACCATATTTTTCTTGTAATAATCTAACGATGGTCGTTGCACGCTTAACACTTAAATCCCAGTTGTCTTCCATCTTATTGTCTGATCCTAATAATTGTTTAGAATCAGTATGTCCTTCAACCATGAATTCAATATTTGGTTGTGCTGCTAATACTTTAGCAACCTTACCTAATACCACTGTTGCTTTATCAGTGATCGAAAAGCTGCCACTCTTAAATAATAACTTATCAGAGATGTCAACATATACTACTCCTTTTTCAACCTTGATATTAATATCACCATCGCTCAAATCACCAATTGCACCTTTTAAGTTCATTACTAATGCCATGTTCATTGAATCCTTACGTGCCATAGAACCTTGTAAGGTTTGGATATAAGAATCTTTTGAACCAATGTTTTCTAATGATTTTTTAATACTCTCTGCTTGTGCACCTGATACTACTGACATATCTTGTAGTTGATTTAAAACCACATTATTGTTTTTCTTTAAGAACTCAATTTGCTTATTTAAGTCATCAATAGTTCCTTGCATTGTTTTTGAAACAAAGTTTGACTTATCAGTTTCATTTTTTGCTTTTGCAGCTTGATCCTGAGCATCACGGTATTTACCTTGTAAATCAGCATAAGCACCATTCAATTGACCGTATTTTGCTTCTGCCTCTTGTAATTTTTTAGGGCTAACGCAAGAATAAGCACCAAGACTAATAATAGCAAGCGCTAAAAAAATTTTACTTTTCATACTGTATCTGTTTTTTATTAATTTATGTAATTCAGCCAATGGCCAATACAAAAATAAGCATATAGTTTAGAGTCCAAAAACTATTTTGAAATTTCTGCATTTTCTTAACATTCAATATCCCCTGTAATGCTGTATTCTGGCACAAATCCTTTAAAATCCTTAAAAAAGTCTATAATTTTTCGTTTATCAGCACGTTCGTCGTCGGTTAAACGGAAGGGTTCAGTAAAAACGACTGTTTTATTGAAAAAGTCCAAGGCCACCATGACCACTGGTACATTTGCTTTTTTTGCAATATGGTAAAATCCAGAGCGTAATTTGTACACTTTCTTCCTGGTTCCTTCGGGTGATAAAGCTAAATGAAAGGTCTCTTTTTCATTAAATATTTTCACTACCTGGTCTACAAAATTATTATTTTTTGAGCGATCTACTGGGTAACAACCCAAATAGTTTAAAATCCAACTAAAGGGAGGAACAAAAAGCTCTTTTTTCCCTAAAAAGCGAATAAATTCAAAATGCATTTTTTTTCTGACCGCCAAGCCTAAAAAAAAGTCGGTACTATGTGTATGTGGGGCAACGATATAAACCGCCTTCTTGAGTTCAAAAGGGAATCTTCCTTTTGTTTTCCACCCCTTTATTGTAAAAAACCACCAAGCAATTAATTGTTGCATAAATTATAACTTAAAAATGATTTCACCTCCTATCGCGCGGGCTTCAAAATATATTCCAATATAGTTAATGTTATGACCCCCCAATAAATAAAATGCTATAACCGAATAAAGATACTTCATCTTTGGTATTCTAAATAGAACTAATGTCAGTTAATTTATCTTTTCTCCACTAAAATAGCATTGTTAATAGGATCTACTTTTTCACTATTGAATTGTTGCACTAGTAATTTTGGTGGGGAAGCGCTTAGGGTATTTTTTTCATACCAACGATCATAGTATTTTAGTAAAATTGCAAATGCAGCAATAATATTATTTTCATTTAAACATTGCACTGCGTTTTTAGTTTCTAATCCGCCTAGTCTTTTTTGTATTCTTAATGTAGCATCAATTAATAGCTGCACTTCAAAATTACCATAAGCTTCTAGAATAAAATTTAATCTTTCTTCAAAAGGGATAATAATAAAATGACAAACACTATTGCGCATTTGTATAAAAAAGGAAGTCGGAATCATCACCAGTCCAATCCGTTGGCTTTCATCTTCCACCCAAAAAGGCTGATCCGTTTTATTCGTAAAAAGTGCAGTAGCTAATTTATTTTCAAACATTTCCTGAGAAGGTTGTACCGCTTGTCCAATGGCACCAAAGGCAGATCCTTTGTGATTCGCCAATCCCTCCAAGTCAATCACCGTATTATTTCTTTGTTGTAATGCGTATAAAATTTCTGTTTTACCCGAACCAGTAAATCCCCCTAAAATTTTAATTGGGTAGGTTTTGATAAATTGCTGTAACACCCAGTTTCGATAGGCTTTGTAACCGCCGGTTAGCTGATATACCTTATAACCATATATGTCTAATAACCATGCTACTGCTGCACTTCGCATGCCTCCCCTCCAACAATGTACAAGTATAGTTGGCTTTATTGTATTTGCTCCTTCTTGTTTTTCGCTCACCCATTTTTCAACAGTTTCAATCATGGGAAGTAACTTGGTTCCAAATAGTGGTAACCCAACTTTTATAGCTTCCTCCCTGCTTTGTTTTTTATAAGTAGTGCCAACAATGGCGCGTTCTTCATTGGTAAATAAAGGAAGATTTAAAGCCGATACAATATGTGCATGATCAAATTCACCAGGACTTCGCACATCAATGATGAGAAAATTAGGCGCTTGTATTATAAAGTCATCTATATCTATTTTTTGTACCGCCATAATTATAAAGTTAATTGCTTTATAGCAGTTTCAAGTGCTTCAATAGAAAAATTTGTAAATGGAGGGTTGCTATAATTAAATTGACTTGCTTCATTTAAGGCAACACTTAACTTAAAATCACTTTGATCATAACAAAGTGCCCATTTTTTTTCTTGCCATACTTTTCCTAATAATATTTGTTCCGTTTGTCCTGGTGTTGGAATAAGGATTAATTTTTTTTCAAAAGGAATTAATTCCATCAAACTTGTATAGCCCCCTCTGCAAATGATATACTCAGCTCGGTTAATTTCCTTTACCATATCGACGCCTGACAAATGCGGGTACTTAGTTGCATTTTCATTTTGTTGAAATGCTTCCTTTACTTTAGGCGTGCCAGCAATCACTGTAAATTTTAAATTTAATTGATTGCCTTTTGTCCATAATAAATTTTCAAGTAAGGTTCTTTGTGGTTCAGGTCCTGATACAATTCCTAAAAAAGCTATCGGTTCATTATTGGCATCATTAGCCTTATTATCGTATTGTTTTAATCTTGACAAACATCCCATATACCAAATGGGTATACTTGGTTTTAATTTTGTATTTGCTAAAATGCCTGATAAATTATTTTCTCCTTCCATATCTGGTATCCAACAAGCACTGAATCTTTTAAACCAAGCATATTGTATTTTTTGAAAACCAGGCGTGGCCCAGGCATAAGGCATTTGAAAGTTAAGTTGGTGCGTGATAAATACACTAGGTACATTTTTATGATAAAAACCAAATCGATTATCAGAAATGATCATATCAAACTGTAATTCTTTCTGCTTTTGTTGTAACCACCTATATTCATAATAAATGCTGTAAATAATTTGCGGTATTTGAAAAAAAATAGCCAGGGGCAATAGGGCGCCTATTTTTGCATATTTTATTCGGTAGCCAGGTAAATGTAAAAAATGGGCTTTGGGTAAGGCTTCTCGTAATATAGCTTCGTGATATCCTTCTGTGGCGATATATATTTCATAGTTTAATTTTTCTAATGCCTGAATAAGGGGAATACACCGAGTGGCGTGTCCCAAACCCCAGTCAATGGGTGATATACAAATTTTGGCCTTATTCATAAAGCACTAATTTAGTCATTATTATACATGTATAAAATGTAAATTTGGTTAAGGGAAAAAGGCCTGCAATTAAGCGGTCAATGTTGTCCACAAATAAAGAATCATATGTCCATAATCTCAAAAGATAAATCCATTGCACTTTATGCTGCCCTTGTGTCCTTTGGTACCTATGTATTTATTTTTGGCTTTAGAAAATCTTTTACGGTATGCACTTTTGATGGACTCAGCTTTGGTCCCATTGCGTTTAAGACAGCCCTAGTCATTAGTCAAATGTTAGGTTATTTATTAGCCAAATTTTATGGCATTAAATTTATTTCAGGATTACAAAAAGT
>Ga0209107_10001076_pt1 | contig 15300 bp, 11 predicted proteins | sample LakErihyJuly2011_2_FD_187460 | JGI IMG/M metagenome (GOLD analysis project Ga0209107, IMG submission 187460) | Freshwater microbial communities from dead zone in Lake Erie, Canada - CCB hypolimnion July 2011 (SPAdes) (version 2) | ecosystem: Environmental > Aquatic > Freshwater > Lentic >... | reverse complement strand
GTTGCTTAGGTTTTCTGTGCTTCCGCTTTCTGCCAAAGAGGCACCAATAATTCCTGCGCCATATTGGCCATAGGCACTGGCTAAAAACCACGACCCCATCATCATGCCCACCAAGCGCTTAGGCGACAACTTTGTAATCATTGACAAGCCAATTGGCGACAAGCACAATTCACCTAGTGTTATAACCAAGTATGCCAAACAGAATAACATCAATGGGGTTTTCCCGTCTGCACCTGCAAAGTTTTTGCTGACATAAAACACCAAAAAACCAAGTCCCAAGAATACGAATCCCAAACCAAATTTAACCACTGTATTGGGTTCTAAATTTCTTTTGGCCAGCCATATCCATAGCAATCCTACCAGTGGGCTAAATGCAACCACCCACAAGGCGTTAATTGAATTGTTTACAGAGGTCATATTAAATCCATGGCTATTGACATTGCCTACCGCGAAGAAATTCAATGATCCACCACCTTGTTCGAAAAACGACCAGAACAAAACGGAGAATAGAATCAAAATCAAAGCAGCCAACATTTTGCCAATTTCTTCTTTGGCGAGTTGAATGAGGGTTATGATTAGATAAGTTAAAATCACGATGGCCAAACTGATCATGAATAGGTCTGAGAATGGAACAGTATTCGCTGATCCGTCCGCCAATTTTCCCAATAGAAAACTCAAATCCACTTCAAATGGGTAATAGATTAATAAAAAGAAGAACGGTATAAATAACAACGACAAAGCCATCATCAACCAACCGCGTTTTACCCCAATAATTTTAAAGTTGAATTTCTCTTCATCTTGAGTTTTGCCAATTGGTCCCAAGGTTTTCTGGGTAAATATGAACAAGACAAGTCCAAAAACCATGCACACGCCAGCCAATGCGAAGCCTAATGACCAACTTATGGAAGTGCCAATATACGCAATCGTAATTCCACTCAACAAAGCGCCAATATTAATCCCTGCGTAAAACAAGCCATATCCAGCATCTCTGCGCGGGTCACCCGGTTTGTACAGATCGCCAATCATGGTTGAAATATTTGGTTTGAAAAATCCATTTCCAACAATTAAAATACTGACGCCAAAATAGAAGGCAAAACTGCCCGGAATTGCCATTAAAAAGGTGCCAATAACCATTAAGGTTCCGCCCCAGAAAATTGATTTTCTAAATCCAAATAATTTATCAGCAAACATACCTCCAATAAATGCCATGGCATAAATAAAAGCTTGAATTAACCCGTAACGCTTATTCGAAATGCTTTCAGCTTTATCGCGCTCCAATTGTTGGGAGGTTTCAATGTAATACCTTGGATGTTCTTTGTTTAATTCTTCTTTGTTCTCGGCCAAAAACTTTTCTTGCTTTTGAACAAGTTCGCTTTTAATTGCGGTATTGCCATTGATGACAACTGCTTCAGAACTTAAGGGTTTGTAATTGGCGCTCAAGATTAAATGAGAGATATACAACCCCAACAAAGCACGCATGCCATAAAAGCAAAAACGCTCCCACATTTCCACCAAAAAGAGTATCCAAATTTGTTTCGGGTAAGTGCCCTTGAAATTTTGTATCGCTTCTAAGCTGTATTTTTCTTCCATGATGGTGTTCTAATTAATGCCTTTTTCTTTCATTACTTTGTTGAGCTTCTTCAATAAGGCAAACATCAGCAAGGTTGCTGCCATGAGCAAAGCGAAGTTTATCCAAAAGAAATTGGCCTTGTCAGGATAAGTATCCCACATACTGGCCAATACACCGCTTAGTTTGTTGCCAATGGAAGTTGATAAAAACCAACCACCCATCATTAATGAGGTAATATTAGTGGGACTGAGCTTTGATACCACCGACAAGCCCATGGGACTTAAAAACAGTTCGCCAATGGTTATTACTCCATAATTGGCCACCAGCCACCACACAGAAACTTTCTCAGTCCCGTTTGCGCCGATTTGCACCGCAGCTACCATCACCAATACCGAGAGTGCTGAAATAAGCAGTCCAAATGCAATTTTACTCGGAGTGCTTGGCTCTTTTTTGCGCCCGCGTAAAAAGGTAAAAAATGCCACCACTAGTGGCGTAAGAATGATTACCCAACCAGGGTTAATGGATTGACTTAAATTGGTTGCCCAAAGTGAAACCTTGCTTCCTTCTGCTGGCAGTTCATCTTTGGCTACATTTCTAAAATACAAGGGGTAGTTGAACTCTTTTTGAATGATACCCTCGTTTTTTTGTAGTTTGAAATTTGCATCGTACAAATCAACAGAGTCTTTCTTGTAGTCAACTTCCTTGGATAGTTTTAAGGTATTAAATACGGTTTCAGTTCTGCCAGTAATTTGCCTATCTGTGTACCGGTCGGCCCAAGTAGTAAGGGCAGAGCCATTAAGTTTAAATACGGCCCAAAACAAGATTACGACAGCAAATATGGTAAGCAAGGCGCCAATTGGACGTTTGTCTTCTTGTTTGGCTTTAAAATACAAACTGCCATAAAAAAACACCACAGGAATACAGGCGAAAATAAAGGCATCTGTGCTGTCAGAGCCGAAAATATAACTGTCAGTGTTGATTGGAGAGGCGACCCCTTTTAGCAACCAACCAATTACACCAAATATTACAGATGGCAATAAAATAAACAATACGATTTTATAAAACGGCATATCGCCATCTTGTACCCCTTTCTTGTGATCAAATCCAGCATAATGTTTGGTGCCCAACAAGAAAACAATTACACCTATAAACATACCGACACCTGCGGCCATAAAGGCAAATTTCCAACCCAATAATATTTGCAATGCTGCGCCAAAAAAGTTGCAAATAAATGCGCCAACGTTGATGCCCATATAAAATATATTATACCCTTCGTCTTTCTTTTCTTTGTAATTGTCTGTAGAATACAAATTTCCCAACAAAGTTGAAATATTCGGCTTGAAAAATCCATTTCCAACAATCACCAAGGTCATCGCCAAATAAAGCATAGTGATATTGTGCACGCCCATTAACAAGTATCCAGCCCCCATTAACAAGCCGCCTACAACAATTGAGTTTTTGTAACCTAAGTATCTGTCGGCCAACAAACCGCCTATAAAGGGGGTTAAAAACACCAAGGCGATAAAAGTTCCATATAAATCTGAAGCCTCTTTTTCAGTCATCGCAAAACCGGATTCTACATCTTTTAGGTAAAGTGTAAATATTCCAATCATTAAATAATAACCGAAACGTTCCCACATTTCAGATAAGAATAAAAAAGGTAGGGCTTTAGGATGGTTCTTCCACATAAGGTTTGGGTATAAAAAACAAACCTACAAAATAACTTTGTAGGTTTGTCTAAATTGAAAAATATTTATAAAGATTTTATCCCTTATGCTGCTTCAGCTCCAGTATTCTTTTCATCCATCATTTTTTGCAACCATGAACTCAATACAAACAGTATTGCCGCAGCAACACCAGTCATCACAATAAACAGCATAAAAAACTCATATAGGTTGGTGATTTCATAACCAAGTATTGAAGGGTATACAATTGGAGCGGTGCTTGCTTCTACTCCGGCAGTAGGGGGGATTAATGCACTTAAGGTGCCTGCAAATTTATTGGCAGCGGCATTGGCTAAGAACCAAGTGCCCATCATTAATGAGGACAATCTTAAAGGAGCCAATTTAGAAACCATTGACAAACCGATTGGGGATAAACACAATTCACCCATGGTATGTATGACGTACAATCCGATTAACCACCACATAGATACCTTGTCTTCAACACCTAAGCCTTTAACGGCGATTGCAATAACTACGTATCCTAAGGCAACTAAGGCCAAACCAAATGCCATTTTGTATGGAGAAGATGGTTCCATTTTTCTAACATACAAGAATCCCCATATTAAAGTAAATATTGGAGCGAGCGCAATAACCGCTAATGGATTAACCGATTGAAAATATGAAGCAGGCATTTCCCAGCCGAATATGGTTCTGTCTGTTTGTCTGTCGGCAAATAAAGTTAATGAAGCGCCAGCTTGCTCAAATGCACCCCAAAAGAAGATTACAAAGAATGCCAAGATAAAAATTACCACAATGCGTTTCATTTCTATTTTACTTAAGCTTTTATCACTTAAAATAATAATTGGCATAATTACCATAGCGCCATAGATGAAGTAACTAATAATATCTAAGTCACTTTTGAACATTTGTTTGAAGTTCAACATGAAGAAAATAATTCCAATAGAACCGATTATAACTAAAATGTTTTTTAAATCCAATGGTTTAACGGGCAAACCAATTTCTTTTCCTTCTTCAGAAACCAAGTACTTCTTTTGGTAAACGATAAACGAAATTAAACTCACCACCATACCCAAGCATGCAGCTAAGAATCCCCATTTAAAATCCATAGAACCACAAACCAAAGGAGAGAAGAAAGCGCCTAAGTTGATGCCCATATAAAATATAGTAAAGGCACTATCAATTCTTCGGTCGTTGGCAGGGTATAGTTGGCCAACCATTGTAGAGATGTTTGGTTTGAAAAAACCATTTCCGATGATTAATGAAGTTAATCCTGCCCACATCAAGGTAACACCCATGTTGCCGCCAGATGAAGCGCTTAAGAACATGAAGAATTGACCTAATGCCATTAAGAATCCACCGATTACAATACTTCGTCTGTTTCCTAAAAATTTATCGCACAAATAACCACCCAACAATGGGGTTAGATAAACCAATCCTGTGTAACTGCCGTAAATTTCAGATGCTGATGCATCGTTTAATAAAAGGACTTTGGTCATAAACAGAATGAAGATTGCCCTCATTCCATAATAACTGAATCTCTCCCACATTTCTGTGAAGAATAGAAAATACAACCCTTTTGGGTGTCCTGAAGTCTTGTTAATTTCGTTCATATTGCCTTATAATTATTGGCAATAATATTCAATTATTTTTAAATAACAAGACAATCGAGCCGATAAATCGAAATGAATTTTACAGCGGGTCTGCTGTAATCTTGAATTTTAAAGAAATGATAAACGGCATTTCATCTGGCATGCCTCTGCGTTTTCTGTATTTAAAGACCATGCTAAAGTTGTCTTGCTTTAGGTATTCTTTGCCTTCAACGTCAGGTAAATCAAGGTTTACAGCCTTAACACGGACATCTGGTATGAGCTTACGTGCCACTTCCATTTGACCAACATTGCTGTTTTTAATGTCTACTCTAATTTCCGATAAGTCTTTTAAATTGGAATAGTTAACACTGTCATAAACAGCATAATCCAAAACCTGAATTCTGAATCCAATCAGCTTGGCTGACTTGATTTTTGATTTTGATGTGTTGTTTTTGGCCAATTCACCATCAAGGTTGGCAGGGAATTCGTAAGACTCTCTAACAATTAAACTGTCCACATTTAAAGTATCAATCTCCATGTTTTGCGGAAATAATATTGGATATTCAAGAATTATTTCACTTGGACTTTTTTCTTTCTTGCAGTCGCAAAACAAAATACTTGTCATGCAGATAAAAAGAAATTTATAGAAGATAGTTTTCATGTTAATTATTGCTTTATCTAGTGTCGAAAATACTGAAAAATTGCGACATTACCAAAATGCAGGTTTATCCTCAATTAAATGATACTTAAACCAATTGGCTAAAATCACCATTCAAAGATCCACTAACACTGTCTGATTTAGCGCCTGTGAATGTCTTAATAATGTTCACTTGGTTTTCAATTCGCATAACCCCCATTAAGGCGAATATCAATGCTTCTTTGAATTTTACCAGTTTGGCATCAGGGATAATAAATTCGGCTTCGCTATGGGTGCGTAAATGGTCCATAAGCACTGGATTAAATGCCCCGCCTCCAGTAACCAATACTTTCTTGCCAGCAACTTCTTTCGAGCTTAAATAGTCAATGCTTTTTGATATTTGTATGCCAATGTGGTCGACAAAGGTTTTCATTTTATCCTCGGAACTTAATTTGTCTCCATCTTTTATAATTTGCCACAAGTCATTGTTGATCCAATCTCTATTAAGAGATTTTGGGAAAGGCATAGCATAGTACTCGATTTTGTTTAATTCTTCCAAAAGTGGATAGTGGATAGAGCCTTCTGCGGCTATTTGGCCATCTTCATCAAATTCTTTGTTCAAGTCGCGCGCAACTCTGTTTAATAAAATATTGGCCGGGCAAATGTCATACGATACACGGTAGGGTCCAATTTTACCAGAGATATTGGCGAACCCGCCGAGGTTTAGGCAATAATCATATTCATTAAAGAATTTTTCGTCGCCTATTGCTACCAAAGGAGCACCTTGGCCTTTTTTAGCCACATCCATGCTTCTGAAATCGCTTACCACAGGAAGTCCACAAATTGCAGACAGTGATGCGCCATCTCCAACTTGTCTTGTAATTAATTCCTCAGGGTAGTGAAATGCTGTATGGCCATGTGATGCAACCAAATCCGCTTTGATATTGTATTTCTTTATGAATTCTTTTACCAATTGGCCCAAATAATGTCCGTAAAACACATCGGTTTTGGCATACGATAGGGCATCGGCTTTTCTGAGTTGAGATAAACGTAAACGCCAAACTTCTGAATATTCAAAGGTCTCAGCTTCTTCGATGGTGTATGTGTAATGGCCGTTGTCGGAATGTATTGTGCACAATGCCAAGTCGATTCCATCCATAGACGAACCTGACATAATACCAATAACTTTATATGTTTTCATGGGCAATTGATTTTCGAGTTAAACAACAAAAATAGTTTTTTTTAGGAAAATCAGAAATTTTCCTTGTAGTTTTATCGTTAATAAGTAGATTTGTGAGGATGAGGTGCTTGTTTTTTATCTTTTGTTTTAATTGTTTTTTATCTTTTTCTCAGAACACAGATGAGAAATTGGCTGCTCAATATTTTAATGATAAAAAGTACCAGGAGGCTGCAGACCTATACGAAAAACTAGCATCTAAGCAGCTTGAGTCTGTTTATTACTATGACAATTTGTTGCAATGTTATGTTTTGTTGAATGATTTTAAAAGCGCTGAGAAACTTGTTGATAAAAGGATAAGAAAATTCAATGAAATTTATACCTATCGAGTTGATAAAGCTTATCTATTTCAACTTCAGAATTTAAATGATAAAAAGGAAGACGTTTTCAAGTCGCTTCTGAAAATACAAATACTGAGTTCCGACCAAGCTGATTTGCTCGCCAATGCATTTTTGAAACGCCGTTTTTATACCCAAGCAATTGAGGTTTATATAGAGGCTAGGAAAAGTTTGAAAGACGAATTGTTGTTTGCATACAATTTAACGGACTTGTATTTTTACAGTTCAAATGTCGACTTAGCTACCTTAGAATTGGTGAAAATGGCGGGGTACAGCGAGTACATGATCGAAGAGGTTAAAAATAAATTTGTAATTGCATACAACAACCCAAACCAGTATAAAATTCTTAGCAACACTTTGCTTGTACAATTGCAAAAAAAACCAGACAACTATGCTTACAATGATCTTTTGGTTTGGTCATTTACCCAGCAAAAAGATTGGAATGGTGCGCTTATTCAATCTAAAGCAGTTGACAAAAGACTTAAAGAAGAAGGAAGAAAGTTGCTAGAACTAGCGCCGCTTTTAATTCTAAACGAAGAATATGAGTACGCAATAAAATGTTTCGAGTATGTGAAGTCATTAGGTGCAGATAAACGCTATTATTACCAAGCGCAGCAGGGGGTTCTGAATTGTGGAATAATGCAGGTTAAATTGCGCAATGGAGCAAGTCCTGAACGGCTGCTGGCAATGGAAAAAGAATATTTGAGTTTTATATCAAACAATGGAGTAAACTGGCAAACGGCAGAACAAATAAAAGAACTGTCTGAATTGTATATTTACTACATGAAAGAAGCTCCAAGGGCCATTGCGCAGTTAAATCAAGTAATGGGAATTCCGGGCGTTAATCCGAAGCTTTTGGCAGCGTGTAAATTGGCTTTAGGAGATGCGCAATTAATTGTTGGTGAAACTTGGGAAGCCGATCTTTTGTACAAACAAGTTGAAAAGGCATTCGCCAATGATGCATTAGGCCAAGAGGCAAAATATAGATACGCCCGTTTGTGTTACTATCGGGCAGAATTCACATGGAGCCAAACCCAATTAGATGTTTTGAAGGAGGCAACAACCCAATTGATTAGCAACAATGCCATGAGGCTTTGGTTAATTATTCAAGATAATTTGGGTATGGATAGTACCGAGGATGCATTGGGATTGTATGCCAAGGCTGATTTATTTATTTTTCAAAACAAGTTGGATGAGGCCAATGTGGTATTAGATCAAATACCTATTTTATTTCCTGGCCATTCTTTAATTGATGAAATTATTTTTGCAAAAGCATTGATTGCGGAGAAACAAGAAAAATATACCATTGCGGAAGTGTTATATTTGGGTTTAATTCGTGATTTTAGTACCGATATCCTGGCCGATAATGCACTAATTAATTTGGCTAAATTGTATGAATTCAAAATGAATGATACAGCTAAAGCTAAAAAAATATATGAATTGTTGGTCTTGAATTATACGGGCAGTCTATTCGCCAACGAGGCTAGGAAGCGCTACCGTTTTCTGAGAGGTGATTTGTTGAAACAGGATGAAATAAACTAAGTATAATCCTTATCAGTTTATTCTATTGCAAAATTATTTAACTTTGACCTATGAAAATCAAAAACTTTGTTAAAAATGCTTTTATTGTTTTTGGCCTTGTGCTTCTTGCCATTCAGTTTATTCATTCAGATAAAAACATTAGTGGATTTAAAGCCCAATCAATAGACAAGAAATTTCCTGTAAATAAAGAGCTTGCAGCTGTTTTAAAAACAGCTTGCAACGATTGCCACAGCAATACGACCGAATACCCTTGGTATTCAAAAGTTCAACCCATTGCTTGGTATTTGAGCAACCACGTTATTGACGGAAAAAAACATTTAAATTTCGATGAGTTTTTGAATTATCCCTTGCACCGTCAATACCATAAACTAGAAAAAATTGACGAAATGATTGTTGAGGATGCAATGCCTCTGACTTCTTACACCCTCATTCACACCAATGCAAAAATGACCGAGGCGCAAAAAGAAATGCTGATTCAGTGGTCTAAAAACATGCGCGATTCAATGGAAAATTGGTATCCTGCAGACAGTTTGATTTCGCCTAAAAAAAGAAAAGTTTAAAAAGTCCTTTCAATAAAAAAAGGGTTCTACTTCATGGTAAAACCCTTTTTTTTAATTGTTTAATATTAAGAAATTACCCCAAGCTCTTTGCCTACTTTTGTAAAAGCAGCAATGGCTTTGTCTAGGTGATGCTTTTCGTGGGCAGCAGACAATTGTACCCTGATTCTGGCCTGGTCTTTAGGAACAACTGGATAGAAAAATCCGATAACGTAGATGCCTTCATCCAATAATTTTTCGGCCATTTCTTGACTCAATTTTGCATCGTAAAGCATAATTGGCACAATAGCACTTTCACCGTCTTTAAAATCAAAACCAGCAGCTCGAACCCCATCCTTAAAGTATTTTACATTGCTTTCTAATTTGTCGCGCAATTCAGTTGATTCACTTAGAATATTGAATACCTCAATACTTGCTGCGACAATGGCAGGGGCCAATGAATTTGAAAACAAATAGGGTCTAGAGCGTTGACGAAGCATTTCAATCACTTCTTTTTTACCCGTCGTGTATCCACCCATTGCACCACCTAAAGCTTTTCCAAGTGTACCAGTAACGATATCAATTTTGCCATGTACACCGCAATATTCTGGAGTACCTCTGCCAGTTTTACCTATAAAACCTGCCGCATGGCATTCGTCTATCATTACCAATGCATTGTATTGGTCGGCTAAAGCAACAATTTTATCGAGTTGCGCGACATAACCGTCCATACTAAAAACACCATCTGTTACAATGATTTTGTTTCTATGTCCCTTAGCATTTGCAGCCACTAGCTGGGTTTCTAAGTCGGCCATATCGTTGTTGTTGTATCGGTATCGAGCGGCTTTACACAAACGCACACCATCAATAATCGATGCATGGTTTAAAGAGTCAGAAATTATGGCATCTTGCTCATTGAATAATGGTTCGAATACACCACCGTTTGCATCAAAAGCAGCAGCGTATAAAATGGTATCTTCAGTGCCGTAGAACTCTGATATTCTTGCTTCTAAGTTCTTGTGAATGTCTTGGGTTCCACAGATAAAACGGACACTGCTCATGCCGAAACCGTGGGTATCTAGTGACTTTTTGGCAGACTCAATTATACGCGGATGGCTGGATAAGCCAAGGTAGTTGTTTGAGCAAAAATTGATAACCTCTTTGCCGTCGTTAAGCTTAATGTCTGCGCCCTGTGGAGATACAATGATGCGTTCTTTTTTGTACAAACCAGCTTCGTGGATTTGTTTCAATTCATCCTTTAGTTGTTGTTCTAAATTGCCGTACATTTTTATGGAATATTTTTTGCAAAAATACATGAGTTGCCTATAAAACATTAAAAATAGTTTAAACATTTTATTAAATTTGCAGGGAACCAAAACAAAGACCACTTTTTCAAACATTAATGGACAATCAAAACAACAACAAAAAGAACGAAAATCCTTTCGGCGAAAAAAAGCCAAACGCACCTAAATTTAATATGTATTGGATTTGGGGGATTTTACTTCTTGGATTTATAATCATCAGTTTCTTTCCAAGTAATCCTGGCAAAAAAACCAATTGGAATGAGCTAAGCGAAATGATTATAAGCAATGATGTTGAGCGTTTAGAAATCATCAACGACCGTGTTGTAAAAGTATTTCTCAAAAAGGAATCCTTAGAAAACGAAAAGTACAAAGATGTTCGCAGCCAAGGCGATGGCATGTTTGGTCAAAAAACACCTCAATACTATTTTGAAGTCAATAAAGAAGCCTTTAATAAAGATTATGAAAATTTAGTTATTGCCCATCCGGAGGCGAAAGCTATTGTGCGCGATTGGCAATATGAGAATGATTCATCGGGTACAATTTTGTATTGGATAATCATGATTGGGATATTTGTATTCATTTGGAGTTTTATGATGCGACGCATGGGTGGTGGTGGTGGTGGTGCAGGTGGCCCAGGTCAGCTTTTTAATATCGGCAGAAGCAAAGCCACTTTGTTTGATAAAAACATCAAAGTAAATATTACCTTTAAAGATGTTGCGGGCTTGGATGAGGCCAAAGTAGAAATTATGGAAATTGTAGATTTCCTCAAAAATCCTAAGAAATACACCAAACTGGGTGGTAAAATACCAAAAGGGGCCTTGCTAATTGGTTCTCCAGGAACGGGTAAAACCTTATTAGCAAAAGCCGTTGCTGGCGAAGCCAATGTGCCTTTCTTCTCGCTGTCAGGTTCTGATTTTGTTGAAATGTTTGTGGGTGTCGGTGCTTCTAGGGTGCGCGACCTTTTCAGACAAGCAAAAGAAAAAGCGCCTTGTATCATTTTTATTGATGAGATAGACGCCATTGGCCGTGCAAGGGGTAAAAATCTAATGAGTGGTTCTAACGATGAACGTGAAAACACACTTAACCAATTGTTAACCGAAATGGATGGTTTTGGTACCGACAGCGGTGTTATTATTTTAGCAGCTACCAACCGACCAGATATTCTTGACTCTGCCTTATTGAGACCAGGACGTTTTGATAGACAAATTTCAATTGATAAGCCAGATTTAGTAGGTAGAGAGCAAATATTCAAAGTTCATTTGCAAGGCAAAGAGCTTTCTAGTGAAATTGATCCTAAAAAATTATCAGCACAAACTCCAGGTTTTGCTGGTGCTGAAATAGCAAACGTTTGTAACGAAGCTGCATTAATTGCAGCAAGAAACAACAAGGATAAAATTGATATGCAAGATTTTCAAGATGCAATTGACCGTGTTATAGGGGGTCTTGAAAAGAAAAATAAATTAATCTCTCCTGAGGAGAAAAATATTGTGGCCTACCACGAAGCTGGTCATGCTGTTGCTGGTTGGTTCTTAGAATTTGCAGATCCTTTGGTAAAGGTATCCATTATCCCTAGAGGTGTTGCAGCACTTGGATACGCGCAATACTTGCCAAAAGAACAATACATTTACCGCACTGAACAGTTGTTGGATGAAATGTGTATGACTCTGGGTGGAAGAGCCGCCGAGGATTTAATCTTTGGTAAAATAAGTACTGGTGCTCAAAATGACCTTGAACGTGTAACACGCATGGCATATGCTATGGTAACTATTTACGGCATGAATGCTAAGATTGGTCATGTAAGTTTCAACGATTCAACCGGAGAATACGCTTACAGCAAGCCATACAGTGAAAAAACAGCTGAACTGATTGACGAAGAGGTTCGTTTAATTATTCAAAAAGCATACGATAGAACCAAAGCGATGTTGAGCGACAAACGCAAAGAGTTGGAGAACTTAGCGCTTGAGTTGCTTAGAAAAGAAATTTTGTTCCAATACGATCTTGAAAATTTAATTGGCAAGCGTCCGTTTGACCATAAAACAAATTACGAGAATTATATGGAAAGCGATTCAAGTGTTGAAGAGAAAGCAATTGAAACACCAGCAATTGTTGAGAGTGCTACAGTTGATGCCACTGCGCAAGAAAACACATTGCAAGATGCTACAGAACAAGATGCCATTGAAGACAAGACAAGTGCTCCTGAATCAACTACAGAGGATCCAAAATCAGAGTAGTGGTAAGTCTTAAACAACTAATCTTCCTTGGTTTTTTGTTTCTAACTCTAGAGACTTTTGCCAATGACTCAACCGTTTGCAAAGGTAAATATACCAATGATTCGTTAAAAGACGGCGTATGGGTTTGCCAGAAGGGCAATATCATATTAAAGAAAGAGCGCTATAAAAATGGTGTTTTATGCTCCTATATTTTTTTCAATGAAAAGGGTCAAATGGTAGAAACTAAAAACAAAAAAGGTAAGATTAAGAAATATAAGCCTTGCGGATGTTAATACCTTTACTATCTGCTTGTAATTTTGGCACAATGATTGTTTATTTGTAGTTATGCGTTCAGTAGTATTAACTTTAATGATGTTCTTTGCGGTGACTTTGGTTCAAGCTAACGACAGCACCAAGCAAAAACAACAATTGCCTTCTGTGGTGGTGAAGAAAATGGATGGTTCATCTGTGAACATCCAAGACTATGGTAAAACAGGTAAAATCATGGTTATTTCCTTTTGGGCCACTTGGTGTACGCCATGCATTAAAGAGTTGAACAATATAGATGAAATTTACCAAGATTGGCAAAAGAAATACGGACTAGAATTGGTGGCAGTGTCTATGGACGATGCAAGAACTTCAAGTAAAGTTCAACCAGTAGCCAATTCATTGGGATGGTCGTATTTGATTTTATTGGATGAGAATAAAGACTTGGCAAGAGCAATGAATGTTAACAACCCGCCTCAAACCATTTTAATAGATCAAAGTGGCAATATCGTTTATGTCCACAATGGTTACACTGAAGGCAGTGAAATTGAATTGGAAGAGCAAATCAAAAAGCTCATCAAACCCTAAATTTTCCCTGAATAATTTTTAAGACACTGTTTGTGTCTTAAGTTTATTTTCTATTTGCAATCCTTTAAATTTGTGGAATGCTAAAGAAATGTCTTTTTGTTGTCTCCCTTTTTCTAATTGTTGGATTAAGTTCCGCTCAGAATGCAGGAAGCAAACCTCTTGCCCAAACGTATCAGAGGAAAGTTAATACCCAAGAACTTCAAAACAACAATGAAGTTTATTGCTATAATGGCAAACCTTACACAGGCATTAGCATTGATTTGTTTGAAAACAAAACCAAACAGCAAGAAATTAACTGGAAAGATGGCTTACTGCACGGTTTGAAAACCGAATACTTCCCAGGTGGCCGTGTTATTAGAACCACCATGAATTTTTATGAAGGCAAGCGCAACGGTTATTTTGTGTATTACCACGAAAACACCAAAGTTAAATTAGAAGGCAAGTACTTATTTGACCAATTGGACAGCACCATTAATTGTTATTATGAAACAGGCAATCTTAAATACGTGCACAACTACAACAATGGTGTTCGTGTAGGTGAATCTTTGTCCTATTTTAAAAATGGAAATCTTGAGCAAAAAACCAATTTGAAAAATGAAAAGCCTCATGGTCTTATGCAAACGTTTTATGAAGCGGGTAATATCAGGCAAGTGGCAAATTACAATGAAGGAGTGAGCGAAGGTCAATTTATCCGTTACCACCTTACCGGTCTAATGGCTGAAGAATCGTATTATAAAAATGGCTACTTAGATAGTGTTTCAAGGTATTGGGACAATGTTTTTGGTACCATGCTTAAAGAAGAATACTACAAGCTTGGAAAAAAAGATGGTACTTGGATTACCTTTAATGAAGGCGGCGACACTTTAACGGTTTACAACTATAAAAACGACCTTTTAAATGGCCATTTCAAAAAGTATTATTCTGGTGTGGTTGAGCAGGGAGATAAAATGAATGGTAAAAATGAAAAGTTCGACCGATCCAAGTCAAGTAAAGTTTATGTGCGTGTTTTAGATGAATATGGCACCTATGTGGATGGTAAACTTGATGGAGAGTTTAAAACTGGTTTATACAACCGAGAGGCCCACGCAGAAGGAACCTATTCAATGGGAATTATGGTAGGAGAGTGGCAGTACTTTAATGAAGACGATAAATTGGTGCTTCATGAGAAATACAATGAAGCTGGTGAGCTCATTTACCAAAAGCCAAAACTGCAACGCAGCAAAACAGATTAATTATTTTAAGCGGTCTTTAAAGACCTTTTCAAACTTTTCCATTTTTGGCTGTATCACCATTTGACAATACGCATTGTCTTTGTTGTTAGCGTAATAGTCTTGGTGGCTTATATCTGCTTTGTAGAATGTTGTAAATGTTTCTACTGCTGTAACGATCGGATTTGAATAGACTTTGGCTAATTGCAGATCTGAGATTATAGAGGTGGCAATTTGTTTTTGCTCTTCATTTCTATAAAATACAACTGAACGGTATTGCGTGCCCTCGTCTGCACCTTGTCTATTCAAAGTGGTAGGGTCGTGCACCGTGAAATATGCCTTTAGCAATTCATTCATACCAATGATGCTTGGGTTGTAAATTATTTGCACCACTTCAACGTGGCCTGTGTTTCCAGTGCAAACTTCCGCATAGCTTGGGTTGGCATTTTTGCCTCCAGAGAAACCAGATTCTACCTTACTTACGCCCTTTAATTGTTCAAATACAGCTTCAATACACCAAAAGCATCCACCACCCAGAGTTAAGGTATCACTGGTTTTAAGTGGCTTGCTTTCTTTTTCAAAGGATAAT
>Ga0209107_10001075_pt1 | contig 15304 bp, 5 predicted proteins | sample LakErihyJuly2011_2_FD_187460 | JGI IMG/M metagenome (GOLD analysis project Ga0209107, IMG submission 187460) | Freshwater microbial communities from dead zone in Lake Erie, Canada - CCB hypolimnion July 2011 (SPAdes) (version 2) | ecosystem: Environmental > Aquatic > Freshwater > Lentic >... | reverse complement strand
CTTCATGGTCACGGCCGTCCACGTCGGTGACCATGAAGGTGGGGATGCACAGCAACCTCTTCGTGGTCTTCAAGTCGGCGCGCACTTGCGCGAGCGCCACCCTCGTGGCGTCCAACTCCACAGCCACTTTTTGCTCAGAGCTCTCTCGGCCTTGGTCGCGCCTCTCGGCCACCATCATCTGCCGCGTGAACACTGCAACGAGCTGCTCATTCATGTCGATCATACTCTTCAGGCTGGTCTTTGAAATCTCCAGCGACAGCACCAGCCCGCGCAGGTCGTCCAACACCCGCCGAGTCTGATCGTCGTCGCCCTTCAGCCCCGTGCTGTTCGTCACCGCGTGCACCAGCCAGATCACAATGCGCAGCATCGCCGGGAGCGCGGCCACAATCGCCCCCTCGATCTCGCCCTGCATCGACATCTCGCATCGCTGGCGCTTCGACGCCGAAAGCTCTCCCGACGTGTAGTACAACTTTTTCACCACATCGTCCACCACCCCGCTCGCTTCGCACACCGCGCGCTCGATCAACGTCAACGCCTTCCGCTCGATCAACGGCAATGCCTGCTTCTCGGATGTCGTATCTTCCGCAGACGCGTCGCCCGCGAGCACGGACTTCATGTTGTGCAGCATGCTCTGCAGCACACGCACGCCCCTGATCGAGCCCATTTCCCTCGTCTCCAGTTTCTCCAAGGCCTCCCGCACCATTTTGCCGAAGATCTCGTACGTCAGCGCGCACGGCGAGATGATGTCAGCGCTCAGAGCGTCATTCACCCCGCTCAGCGATGGAGTTTGGTCGCGCAGCATTGACACCAGCCTCATGAAAATCACCGAAAGCGAGCTGTTCATGAGAGCATCTAGTTCCTCGGGCGGCGGCGGCCCGGCCGGCGGCGGCGGAGGCACGCCCTTGCTATTCGAATACGAATTATCCGCCATGCCCGTGAAAACGTGGCAGAAGATTGATTCTCCAAATTTCAGAGGAGATCCCGTTAAATACTGTCAAGTTCATTTTTTTTTCGAGATTTTTCTTACAGATTCTGAGTCAAAAAGATGGTTTTAAATAACACCAGGATCTCGGTACAAATATTAAAATAGATACAGAAACATCAATTCTTAGAAATACGTGAGTTCGGAATCATTGGGCATATCAAAAAGTTGGGGCGAGAATGTAAAATCGTTTTCCGAGTCATAAATTACTGTTTTTTACAACATACGTCAGAAAGATACACGCCATAGATTGATCGAAATGTCTACACTGTCAGGTCTACGTCATCAATTACTCTTTTTGTACAAACAAGTGTTTTTTCAAAATTTCCTTCTAGATCACGATCGATCGAACACGGTCAGGTCAGGGTTTACAAAATCCGTTAAAGTTCAACAATACAGATTTCGGATATATACTCTTTGAAAAAGGTATTATTCGAAACGCAATTTTTGAATCTCTGAAGATTCCCTGGTGAATCTCTGAAGATTCCCTGGATTACATACTTCTCGTGCAAGAATACTTCATTAGTTTCACCAAAAGGTTAGAGACTTAAATTTTGTGGTTTTAGATGCTCGCATGTTCAACACGAGAAATCGGCTGGTCCACATGCACGCGACAGGCCTCGAAACTCGTTCGCTCGCAGAGAAGGCCGGGGCTTTGCCGCTTTTGGATGCTCTTTTCCTGCCGCGATGCGCTGTGCCTGCGGCCACGGAGTACGCCGCTCTCGAAACAGAAGCGGCTGCACACATGGTCGGGCTGCGTCACCGCGATCTCAATTGCAGTTTATCGCTGGTGCTCTACGATGATCCGGTGATGACATCGGACGGATTTGTGTACGAGAGAGACCAAATCGAGAGGTACTGGTTGACGACAGGAAATCTCAGGTCGCCGCTCACCAATCTGAACCTCGAGAACGCGCATCTTCGTCCCGCGACCATCATCAAGCGCTTCGTCGAAAAGTTTCTGCTGGAAGACATCGAGAGTGGAAAAGCTCATGCCCTTGCGGGGAGCGACCTTGCTGATAACGGCCCCAAAGCCCTGGAGATTGAAACCGTACTTCGGCAGATTTCTGCGCATCCAGCGAACCCGCCTGACGTGCTAATGTTTGATCTGCTTCGACTCGTGGAGAACGTTTACCTGCGAGACTTCGCCTGTCGATGCGGCGCGCTTCACACGGCTGCAGCATACTTCACCAACAACAAGACCCCCACCGCCGCGGCGCTTCTGGTGCGCATGCTCGCGTTCTCGCTCGAAAACCAGCAACAGGTCCAGTTCGTCGCGCGCGAAGCAGAGGCCGCGCTGCAGTCGTGCGACGCAGAAGTGCAGACGCATGGTTTTCACGTGCTCGCTGCCCTTGTTGCCGACGGTGGCACGCTGCAGGACCGCCTCGAGGGGCAGCTGGCCGTGCTTTTTTCTCCCCTTGTCAACCAGCTGGATGCATCATCATCATCAGTGCCAGCGGCTCTATGCAAGGGCGCGCTCTTCTTCGCCGTGCATCTCTTGAACCAGAAACGCACATCCACCTCGAAACTGCTTCACGACGCCGGGGTGCCCGTGCTGGCGTCCTTCGTCCTCGAAAACATGCTGGCCGACCCCGCCGCCGCCAATCTCGCCTGCTGGTTTTTTGCGCTGATGGGGGACCTCCCCCGTGAAAATTTGAAGGGGTTGCAGGAAATGCCCGGCCTGGCCTCGAAAATCCAAGACGCGCTCGAGACCTGCGGCAGCTTCGGCCTGGAGGCGCTCGCCGTCGTCATCGGCCCGCGGCGCGCGGTGATGCACGCGGTCGAAAAACTCAGCCTTGCGTCCAACGACCCGGCGGCTCGCGGCTCGGCCTTGTGCGTCGTGGCCGCGGCCACCCGCGCGCCCACGCAGGACCAGGCCCTGTTCGGCGAGCGTCCGCTTCTGCCCGACGTCGTCGACTACGTGTGCCGCAACATAGACGCCGTGCTCGACGCCATCGAGAGCAGACGAGACCGCTACGGCCTCGAGCACGGGCTGCAGATTCTCAGGAACATTGTGTCGGCGGTCGAAGAGCCCGCGCAGGGCTTGGTCGCCGGGGCGTCGCGGAGAATCTTCATCCAGCGGGGCGGGAAAATCGCAAGCATCGTGCAGTCGACGACGCAGCGCCTCGTCGTTGAGATCTACAGCGAGTCCAACATGCTCGCGTGGAACCCTCTCGACGTGCTGCGGAACACCTGGTGCGCCGAAGTGTTCGCCTTCTTCCGCCACTTCATCCGCCTGCTTGCCGACGACGACTTCTCGCGGATCATGCCCGGGGCGAAGGTGGACGTCGTCGGCGCGTGCGTCGACGTCCTGCACTTTGTCAAGCTCAGCCTCTCGGAGTTGACTCCCGCGCAGCGCGACAACCTGCGCGAGCTCGTCACAAACGCCCTCGGCGTCCTCGAGACCGTGTGCGTGCGGCTCGAGTACCGAGAGCTCGGGCATGCGAACATCTGCGAGATCCTGCTCGGCCTGGTCGAGCCGCGCTCCGAACCCCAGACCAACGAGTTCTCCGACTTCTTCTCCGACTTCTTCTCCCTGCGGGTGCTCGAGACGCTGCACGTGCTCGCGTGCTCTTCACAGGCGCCCGTGCGCTTCTGCATGCTCCGCGGCTCGTCGGCCGCCAACCACTGCTTCCGCAGAGAGATGATCCTCAAGAACATGCACACGAGGCTCTTCAACATGCTGGTGTCGCAGCAGGGCACGAAGCAGCAGGAGCTGGCCGTGCTCGCGCTGCTCCGCGACACCGTTGCCGAGATCAAGACGCACAGCAGGGCGAAGAAGCACGCCAAGTTCTACCAGCGGCTCGTGCCCGCCTTGCTCGAGAAGATCAACCACCACGTGCGCTGCGCCACGGCCTGCCCCGTCACCGTCATGATGTGTGCCGAGACGCTCGCGAACCTCCTCGCCGCGAACGTGGTGCCGCGCAGCCTCCTGCGCGGCAGCGCCGCCGTCATGCACACGATGCTCGCGGCGCTCAGGGTCTTCAGCGTGCAGAGTCCGCGCCCGACGTTCGTGCTCGAGCAGGCGCTTCGCGTCGTGCTGCTCCTCGTCAGCAGCCCGTGCGCCTGCGCGTTCTACGCCGTCGCCTCCTGCGTCCCGGGGCAGGTGCTGCGCGACGCCGCTGCCGCCGAGAGCCTCGTCGCGGCCGAGGGCGCCGCCGGGGGCGCCGCCGGGGGCGCCGCCGGGGGCGCCGCCGGGACGCTGCGGACCGTCGCGACGCTGCTCTGGCTCCTGCGCGCGCCCGTCGCCGAGCTCTTCTGCGCGAGCCGCTGGGCCGGCTTCGAGCACCTCGCGCGCCCGCACGCCGCCCGCTGCGCCGAGCTTGTCCTCGTCCTCGCGCAGCTCGTGCTGGGCGAGCACCCCCAGCAGCACGTGGTCGACGCGTTCGTCGACAGCTCGCTGGTGGAGGCCATGCTTGCGGCCCTCGAAGACGCCGACGCCCTGACGCACGGCGCCAAGACCGTTCTCGTGCGCACTCTGCAGCGCCTCGCGCCCCTGCTGCCGCCCGCCCTCGCCGCGCAGGTCGCCGCCGCGGGGCGATGCAGCCTGGAGGAGCGCATCGACCTCACCGGCCCCGAGCTCGCCGGCCCCGAGCAGCCCGCGGGCGTCGGGGCCAAGCGCAAGCTCGTCGTGTAGCGCGCCTTCGCAAACAGCACGCCTTCGCAAACAGCACGCCTTCGCAAACAGCACGCCGTGCGCTGCTCGCTTTCATAAAACTCGCTTTCATAAAACTCGCTTTCACAAAACTCGCTTTCAGTAAACCAAAGCGCAAGCGCTGTGGACGCCAGTCTGGTTCAGCGTCCCACATCGGGCCCGAGTGCCCTAAACAACGCGGAAGACACACAGCACGCGTTTTACAAACTTTTTACAAACTTTATTGAAACACCGACAAGATAGCAAAGTTCTGTAGGTGCAGAAAGTCGCGCCGGCGGCTCACGGCGCCGGCGCCCCGCGCAAAACTTCGGCCTTGAGGTCGGCGATTTCCCTTCTGAATTGCTTGGAGTTGTCCTCGGAGTGACGCCACTTGCGCCACCAGATCTGGTCAGGATACTTGAGCCGTTGTGGGTGGTTGGCGCGCGGCATGGCACGAGGCAAGACCTGGCGGAAGCCGAGATTGATGAGCATCTGGTACACACACCACGTCGGGTTCTCCGGGAGGAACCTGTAGTCCTGCGGCACGCGGTCGTTGAAAGCACCACCCGAAACCATCGCCAGCATCGATTCACGCCACTTCAGCTCGCATCCCTTCGCCACCTTGAAGCCCGCCCAGCCTAATATGCCCAGGGGCTGCGGGTTGCCCGGGCCGATGACGATCACGATTTTGTCCGAGCGCGCCTTGTCCATGGCACGCGCGCAGAGTTCGAGGCACTGGCGCCAGCCGACGTACTTGCTCCACGGATAGAACTCCGGGCCGAAGTCGAACTGCTGGCGTATGCGCACAAGCACCTCCTCGATTTCATCGTGTACCTTCCATTTGAAGCTGCGCGAGACTGTGATCTCGACGAGAAGACGACGCACAGCACTGCTGGTGCATGCAAGCTTGTGGCCATGCGCCTCCCTCAAGAAGAGGACCACGACAGTCAAAAGCCCGATGTCGCAAATTTTCATCAACATATTTCTGTCGAGATACTCTTATATACGTGATGTTCGCCGAGGTGCGCGGCGCTTGCTCGGCGCGTGCAAGACACGCTGCGCACATGGGGAGCGGCAATTTATGCTCTATTTGTAGGACACAGGGCGGAGGTTGGGTACGGGGCTCGGTACCAGGTTGGGCACGAGGCCGGGCACGAAGTTGGAGACCGCTCAACAGGACAAAGTCCACCGATTTTCAAATACGACAGACATTTTTATTGAAGAGGACAACCCACGCCAAGGCCGCGCGCAGGCGCCTCAGACTCCACAGACTCCACAGACTCCACAGACTCCACAGACTCCACACACTCCGCACAGGGAAGCGGCAGCCATGAACGCACTATTGCACGACAAGGACGCGCTGCAGTTGATCGCCGCGCAGCTGACGCGCAAGGAGGCGGGGCTGATGCTCGCGCCGCTGTGCCGTGCGGGCGCGAAGTTTGTGCGCGAGACGGACGCGGGCGCGGGCAAAAAGAAGGACCGTCAGGCCCTCGCCATCTGGCGCGAGGCGCCGCCGATGTGGAGCCTCGAGCTCGTGCTGCGGCGCATCGACCGCTTCTGCAAAGCCTCGGAGTGGTGGGGTCTCGAATATGAGCCCCGTGACCTGCTCGAGATGTTGGCGACCCGCATGGACGCGCTGCGCGAAGAAGGCGTCTTCGAGCTGGTGTTCGACTTGACTCTCGCCGCCCAACAAAAGCGCACTTCGTTGCTAGGCTGCCACACGCTGAAGGTGCTCGACCCGTTCAAGTTTCGGTCAGAGCTGCACCGTTGGGTTGCCGACACCCAAAGGCGCGCAGCATTGCGAAATACGTCATGGGAAGAGCTCAGTGGGTTTGACAATCCCTCGGATGCCATCCTCGACCTGCTGCGCAAGCTCGGCCTCAAGAGGCGCCGGGTCTCACGCAGGGTCGCGCGCAGGACGATTCGGTTCCCAGCGGACGCGCGGGTTGCGAAGAACGAGCCGCTGTGGCACCGGGCCTACTACGCGTTGTGAACTGCACTGCCGACCGCCGGGCAGCCCAGAGCGCAGACACCGATTCCGCCTTTGCAACGACGACTGGCGCTCTTATTACACACCAGTCCTCGACCTCATCCTCTCCGCACGCCACCCATGCCTCTGCGTCGTGCTGCGCCACAACCTTGCACAACAGCTTCCGGACCCGCTTCAGGCTCACTGTCCAGGTCGGGTGGCGTGCCGAGACCTCGAGTTGCATCGCTTCCGTGGTCATGATGGCGGGGTTGCGGTACGCCGTCAGCAGCGCCTCGATCAACGCAGACTCTGATGGGATCATATACTCTTCGGGCTCGGGCTTCGCGGCCGCGGCTCCGAAGCCTAGGAATTGCATCATTAATGTTCATGTGCCTTAAAGACTCAAACTTGGTTTGTTTCAGTCTCTGAAATCTCTGATTTCAAGTTGTGCAACCCGCTGTCCTCGTACAAGTCCAGCGCATCGCCGCGCGCAGTGGGCTCAAATGTACGTGAATCTGTTCTCTCGAGGTTCACTGAAGTGGGCGATGCTATCCAAATCTAGCTTGTTGTTAGCTTTAAATCAGAAATAAAGCGGGGGCCAAGGTTTTAGTTTCCCCTTACGTTTTCCCTTAGCATTCTCATTTTTAGCATCGATTTGATGATGATTTTTAAATCCGAAAAATTTGCTTAACCAACTTCTAGGGATTTCCTTATGATTATGAACTTTAGCCTTAGGTTTTTCTTGATCATTCTCAATTTTAGCCTCAGGGTTTTTCTTACCATTCTCACTTTTAGCATTGGTTTTAGAAAACCTTTTTTTTTGTTCTTCGGTTCCGTTTCCTAGATGTACATAATAGACCCAATCGGAGGTTTGTGCAGTTTTTATTTCATCTTCAAAATCGAGCGCTAGTTGTCGAGTTTTGTTATCAAGTCTGATATATTCTTGATCCAAATTCTTAAGTTGAGTTTGGAAATCCTTGATCTCATAATTTGTCAGTCTGCGTGCGCTTTCATCTGTCAAAGTTTCCAATCGCTGCTCGCGCCGCAAAATTTTTCTTTGGAATGATCTTATCTGTTTTTTTTTGTCTTTCATTTGATCTTCAAATTTTTGAGACTCATCTATTATATGTTTTAATCTTACGTGCTCCTGTAAATCAACATTTGGATGAGTTTTTGTGATTATTTTATTAATTTTATGGACACTATCAGTTTGAATCTTAATTAAATATGGATTTTCGTATCCTGACACACCATAGTTGGTGCACATTACAAAAAGACCCTTTTATATTATACGTTCATTATTTATAATCTCTTTTTTGAAACTGCTGTAAGTATACCATCTCGAGATTTGCGAATCTAAAAGTTGTGAATCTAAAACAGACACAGACCAGTTGGTCATATGTTGCCGCCTGTGCAGACGCCCGTCCTGCGCCTGCGGCTACCCCCCCCCCTGCGGTCGCTCCCCCTGCGGTCGCTCCCCCTGCGGTCGCTCCGCCTGCGGCCGCTCCGCCTGCGGTCGCTCCGCCTGCGGCCGCTCCGCCTGCGGCCGCTCCGCCTGCGGCCGCTCCGCCTACGGCCGCTCCGCCTGCGCGTCCGCGATGTCTGGCCAGTCGAGCACGCGCGCGCACGTGTCAGCGCCCACGTACTCGACGACCCGCCACGCGTCCTGCCGCGCCACGAGCGCGTCCACGCTCCGCGCGAGCAGCTCCGGCCCGTGGCACTCCGGCGCCGACCCCGCGCCCACGCACGCGATTCCGTCGCTCACGAAGCGCGCCGCGCGCAGCCCGCCCACGCGGCTCGAGTACCGCACTGTCGGATGTGCGAAGCGCGCCTCGCCGGTGATGTGCGCGAAGCGCGCCTCGTTGCGCGCGGCCACCGGCGAACGCGCTTGGTCGCGCCCCTCGTCCGAAACAAACGTCTGCAGCCAGTGCAGCGGGCAGCGCCAGCTCACGTCCGCCGCGGCCGCGGGCTCCGCCGCGCCCGCAAACTCGTAAAGCCGGTGCTGCTCCGCGAAGTCCGCCTCAGCCTCCGTGAGCCACTGCACCGGCGCGCGCGCACCCGCCTCGGGCGCGCTCCGCATCAGCACGCTGTCCAGGCGCAGCACGCCCTCGGCACTCACGCGGAAGTGCAGGCGGTGTCCCCCGATGTCGTGCTCTGCGAGTCGCAGCGCCGTCGCCTCCTCGGCGAGTCCGGCGTCCTCGGCGCCCCGGAACAGCGAGCTCGCGCGCTGCCACAGGCCCTCCTGGACGGCGCCGACCTCGCGCACGTCGGCGAGGCTCTCGACGGCGCTCCCCTGCCGCCCGTGCAGCAGCCCGTGCACACGGCCGCACGTCGCCGCACTCACGTCCGGGCGCCGCTCGCACAGAGGCGTCCCGATCATTGCCCCGAGCTGCCCGCGGTGCACCGCCGTGCCGTCGAGCGCAGTGCATTCCTCAGGGAGCGCCTGCCGCAGCTCCTGCAGGTAGTGCGGGTGCCGCGCGCACACGTCCTCCTGCGCCCCCGTGGTCTCCCCGCACAGCGTCGAGAACACCAGCAGCGAGTTGTCGGCCCCCGAGCGCTTCATGTCGCACCCGCGCGCGCGGCGCCCCGCCTCCATCACCGCGCTTCCCGAGTGCGCGACGTCGAAGAACTCGCCCCAGAAGGGGTGCATCACGTAGACCCGGCGCTCGTCGGCGCCCGCCGGGGCCCCGGACACGCCCCCTTCTGCGCCGCTTTCGCCGTCCTCGTCGCGCCCGAAGCACACGCGCCCCGTCAGCGGCGCGTCGGCGCTCGAGACGGCCCCGAGCAGGTCGCGCAGGAAGGACTCGGGCGGGAGCAGGACCCCGCCGCCGGCGCCTGCCGCGCCCGCCGCGCCCGTCGCGCCCGTCGCGCCCGCCGCGCCCGCAGGGGCTCCTGAAGAGCTCAAGCCCGCCTCCGCGAACGCGGGGTAGAAGCCCCCGAGCAGCAGCCGCGCGGGCACCGGGAGCGCGAGCGAGTGCGCGCCGCCGGCGACGCGCCCCGGGAGCACCCAGCCCACCTCCTCGCGCAGCTCCTGCTCGCACTGCGCCAGCAGCAGGTGCTGCACGTTCGTCACCTCCCCGAGGTCCACACTGGCGCCCTTGCACTCGGCCCCGGACTCGCTCAGCGTGTTCATCAGCGCGTCGATCTCCTTCACCTCTGCGATGTTGAGCGGGTCTCCCAGCCCGCCCAGCCCCCCGTCCTCGAAGAGCTCCGTCGCCTCCTGCCAGCCCAAGCGCGGGATGTGCAGCGCCTCGATGCTCCCAACCACGAGGTTGTGCATCGCGGTCTGCACGAGCACGAGCACCAGGAAGAGCAGCTCGCGCCGCCGCAGGAACGGCTGCAGCAGCGCGCGCCGCTCGAAGTAGTCTGCTACGCCCGCCTCGAGCGTCCGGCACCCGAGCGCCGCGAAGCGCCCCGCCTCTGCGCACGTCGTAAACGCCGCGCCGCGCGCCCCGAACTCCGGCTCCCGCAGGAAGAAGCCTTTCTGCGCACCGCGCTCGCACACCTCCCCGGAGACATACTCGTCGTACGTCGGCGTGCGCTGGTATTGATTGTTTGTAGCATCATTGCCAAGCACCTCGTGCGCCCGGAAGGCGATGTCGTCCAGCGTCGCGAACTCGTACATCGACCAGTGCGTCTCCGTGTCGTTGACGGGCTCCGTGAGCTCCGGGTCGCGCTCCTTCACCGCCTTCTCCTCGAGCAGCCGCTTCAGCGTCAGCGTTGTCCACTCCCCCGCCGTCCGCGCGCCGACCAGCCACGCGCGCACGTCCCTGTGCACCGAGAAGTCCTGCGCGCCCGCAGGGTTGTTCTCCGGCCGCTGGATCTCCGCGTTGTACTCCCCGACGCTCAGGGTGGGGTCCAGCGTCCCCCAGCGCACCACCGCCTTCCGCGCCAGCACCACGCGCCCGTTGCTCGTCAGCGCGTCCGCCAGCGTCTGTGCGCCCAACACCGCCGCGCTCGCGTTCACTCCCGCGCACCACAGCTCCGGCCGCCCCCGCGCGCCGAGCAGGTCCAGCGCGTACGAGACCGCGTTGTCCACGTCGCTCGTGATCGTGTTCATCGTCCACACGCTGTCGTCCTCGCCTTCCGCCACCGTGAAGAGCCGGTTCGCCGTCAGCAGCCGCCGCTTCAGACTCATCCGCGTCGTCGCGCCCCGGCTCGCCGCGTCCCACTCCCAGTTCGCGCAGCGCGCCGCGTCCTGGTCGATGCGCCCCGCGAGCACCCCCGCGACCCACCGCTCGTGCACGCCGCCCTCCCAGGCGTAGCCGCCCGAGGCTTCGCCGCGCTCCGCGTCCGAGCGCGCCGACGCGTCCCGCGCCCAGACCACGCACTGCAGCAGCCAGCGCAGCGGCACAAAGACGGGCACGCGCCGCGAGAAGAGGTACAGCGAGCTCCCAGGCGAAACTGTGCTGTCCTCGGCGAGGTAGTACGCCACCTTCGGCTGCACCTCGCGCCCGAGCCGGCGCTCCTGCGCCTTCAGTCGCGCCCCGAGGTACCGCGCGCAGCGCCCGTGCGCGAGGTACACGTCGAGCGCCGTCTGTCCCGCCCGCCGCAGTCCGCGCCCGACGTCCCGCGCCGGTGTCGCGCCGACCCCGAAGACAGCGAACACGAGCGCGTTCGCCATGCGCCAGACGCGCGCCTGCGCGTCGGCGTCCGTCGAGGGGTACGCCGCGAGCAGCGTCGCGCGCATCTGCGCAAAGAGCTCCTCGTCGCGCGCGTCGTCGATCGTGCTCGAGAAGGCGTACGCGCAGTGCGCGCGCAGCCGCGCGAGCAGCTCCGCGTCGGAGCGGTACGCGTCGGCGACGCCGGCGACGCCGGCAACGCCGGCGACGCCGGCGGCCCCGTCCGCCCCCGCCCCCGCGTCCGGCTCGAACACCACGCCCACCAGCGGCAGCACCAGGCCGTCCGCAAAGCACTCCGTCTTCGCCTTCGCCTGCGCGCAGCTCTCGCCCGCGAGGTGCCCGAACGCCCCGCAGCGCGCCGAGTCCATGCTGCAGTAGTTGCGCGTGCCGCGCCCCGCCTGGCCGTCGTCCCCGCGCACCCGCACGCGTCGCCCCTTCACCACGCGCCCGCGCACCCCGAACGGGATCTCGGGGCACACCTGCTCGAAGCGCGTGCACCGCTGGATCTCGCGCGCGCTTGCCCGCAGCTCGCTGTCCGCGTAGTACGGGCTCAGGAAGCCCGCGGCTTCCGACCTCCGTGCGAGCTCGCAGAAGCGCACATGCCACGTCCCGTTGCGCGCCAGCCACGTCCGCGTCGCGTTCGCCGCCAGCGCAAGCGCCGCCCCGGGCTCCGCCCCGAGCCGCGCCCGCCCGCCGAGTGCCGCGCCGAGGTCGCGCGTCGCGCACGCCCCGAAGCTCGTGTGCTGGTAGCTCCGGTCGCACGCCGTCTTCGCGTGCGCCAGCACCCCGTTCTCCAGCAGCGAGCGCGGCTCCAGCCGCTCGTCCGTGCGGTGGAAGACCTTGTCGGGAAACTCGAGCAGCCCGCTGCGCTGCGCCGACCGCGGCATGTCCCGCGTCACGTTCTTGTAGTGGTACCAGTCGCGGAACGAGCACATCCCGTGCGCCTGCGCGAAGTCTGGGATCGCCTCGTCGCGCCCGAGCCGCCGCGTGTCCACGCTGCACCCCGCGCCGAAGAGCTGCACCTCGACGTCGAACGCCGCGTCGTTCGACACCTCCACCAGCGCCTCCACGCACGCCCCCTGCCCGCTGCACAGCAGCTCCCCCTCGCAGTGCCGGTGCTGGTAGCAGCTCCCGCGCGCCGCGCACACGCCGCGCCGCTGCTCCGCCGGCTCCGCGAAGTTGAGCAGGCACACCAGGCTCGCGTTCCTGAAGCCCCCTGCACAGTCCGCGTCCCGCCGGCACCGCTGCAGCGCGGGGTCAGCACACCCCGCAGGCCGCCCAGCGTCGCGCGCCAGGAACCACGAGCTCTCCTCCGCGTCGACGTCCGTCTCGTTGCGCGCCCAGTGCGGCCACGCCGCGTCGAGCGCGGCCTGCTGCTCGGCGCGCGCGCCCGCAGGGCCCGCAGGCCCATTGATTGATCCTTCATCACCGAGCGCCAGCCACCGCGCCCAGCCCCGCACCAGCCCGAGCGAGTGCCCGAGCAGCGCGTCCCCCGCCGTCCCGCTCGCCCGCCGCGTCCCGTCGCGCGCGTCGAACGAGGGCACGCCCTCGCGGTCCATCTCCTCGACCCCCGCGCGCGCCGCCGCGCGCGGCACCGCCGGGTCCGCCTCCGCCGCGCCCTGCCAGCGCGCGCGCATGTAGAACGGGTTCAGCTCCACCCCCGGCGCCGCGTACGCGTGCGCGTCGCACACGAGGTGCGCCGCCCCGAAGGCCTCCGAGCCGCGCGTCGCGTTGCGCAGCCGCGCGGGGTCCACGAGCGTGCGCCCCGCCGCGTCCCGCGACATCCACGCGGCGAAGCCGCGCGTCGCCGTCTCCGCCGCCCGGCACGCCGTCGTCGGGTGGTACCCCACGGGGTGCTGCGCGTCCGGCCAGTAGTCGTGCAGGTCGTCGCAGTACGCGTGCACGCGCGCGCCGGCGGAGGCGCTCGCGCTCGCGTTGGCGCTCGCGTTTGCGCTCGCGCCGGCGCTCGCGCTCGCGTTGGCGTCCGCCCCCAGCGCCTCCCCGCGCCGCGCCAGCTCCTCCGCGAGCCACGCGCGCGCTGCCGCGAGCAGCGCCGCCCGCCCGCTGGCACCCCCGCCGGCCGCGTCGCCCGCCGCGGCGCCCTGCACGAGCACCAGCTGCCCCTGCAGGCGCTCGAGCTCCGCCGCGTCGCGCGCCTCCCCCGCGTCCAGCGCCGCCGGCCAGCGCAGCGAGGACAGCAGGAACGCCGAGCGCGAGCGCGCAAGCCCTCGCGCGTCGCCAACGCGCCCCTGCGCGCAACCAGCGGGGTTGAAGGCGCGCGGAGCACACGCCCCGCCCTCCGCGTCCGCCGCCGCGTCGTCCTCGCAGAGGCAGGGGTCGTAGAGCGCCTCGTCGCAGCTCAGCAGGCACCCGGGGGCATAGAACCAGCGCGCGCACCCGTGCACCGCGTGGCCCGCGCCCGCAAAGGCACAGCCCGCCGCCGCGCTCGCATTCCGCGCAGAGGCCGGCGCCGCCCCGTCCGCCAGCATCCCCCGCAGCTCGCAGACCCCCGCCGCATGCGCGCTCGCCGCGCAGCGCCGCTCCCACGCGGCAGCGACGTCTGCCTGCAGTGCGCGCGCCTCAGCAAAGGGCGCAGCTGTCAGCGGCCCTGCCGCCGCCCCCGCCGCCCGCTCCAGTGCCGCCCCCAGCGCCGCCTCGACGGCCCAACGCCCGCACGCCGCGCCCGCCCCGAGCGCCACCGAGTGCGCCATCGGCAGCAGCACGTCCGCGAAGGCCGCGTCCAGCGGCTGTGCCAGGTACGCGTCGAGCGTCCCCCGGCACACTGGCTGTCCCACGGTGTGCGCAAACGCCGCGCCCGCCGCCGGGACGGCGAAGGTCCCGCGCAGATCCCCCCCGAGGTTGAAGCGCCCAGCGAAGCGCCCGAGACCCTCCGGCGCACCTGCCGCCAGCAGCCCGAGCCGCAAACCCCCGGGCCCTGCGCTCGCCAGCCGCCGCGCGTCGAAGCGCCAGGCGCCGGCGCGGGCGGCGCTGCCAGCAAACCATGCCGTCTCGTCGTCGGTGTCCAGCAGTCCCCAGCCAGTGCTCGGCTGCGCAGCGTCACACTCGGCGGCCCAGTCAGGCGTGCCTCCGCGCTCGGCGTCGCGGCGCAGCACGCGCAGCACAAGCACCAGCGCCGCGCGCGAGTTGTACACCCCCGCGGCGCACAGCGCCTCCCACGCAGCCGCCTCCGCCTCCACCGCCGCCAGCGCGTCCGCGTTCGCTTCCGCGTCCACAGCCACGTCCGCCTCCGCGTCGACATCCCCCAGCGCCGCCAGCGCCGCCAGCGCCTCCGCCAGCGCCGCCGCTCCCCCCGCGCACGCCGCCGGCGGCACCACGCATGCGCTCGCGTCCCGTCCCCACCCGCACGCGCAGTGCGCCAGCGCCGCGGCAGGATAAAGCACCTCCGCCGCGTCTGGGCCCGTGATGCGCGAGGCCTCCTCTGCGCTGAGCCCGGGCAGCGCCGCGTCCTCCGCCCACGCCGCCGCCGCTGCAGGCGCCCGCGGAGCCGCCATTGGCCCCTGGGCCCAGCCCGCCTCGCACCACACGCTGTCCGAGGGCGCGTAGCGGTGCGCGTGCGTGTACAGCGCAGGGCTAAGCGCGCGCGCGCGCGCCAGAGCCCGCTCAACCGCCTCCTCGAGCGCGTGCGTGCCTGCGATCCCGGCCCTCCCCTCCAGCGCCGCAGCCAGCGCCTCCGCTGCCGCCGCCCCCTCACGGATCTCGCCGAACGCGCTGTCAGGGGCCCCAGAGGCGCCTCCAGGGGCCCCAGAGATACCTTCGCCCTCTGTGCCCGCCTTCGCCGCCCCCCGTGTCCACGGCAGCGTCGCAAAGAGCCCACCCGCCCGCGCCGCGCACGCAGCCCACAGCGGCGTGCCCCCAAGCGCCTCCTCGGTCTCATCGTACGCGCGCACCGGCGTGCGCCCCGACGGCGCGAAGAGCCCTGCCTCGCGCAGCCGCCCGCGCTCCTCTGCGCTCAGCCGCGCCGGAGCCTTGAACGCCGCCGCCGCTGCAGCCGCACCCCCCGGCTGCGCCCAGGCCTCCCCGTGCCACAGCTGCGTCCACAGGCTCGAGTTCGCCACGGCCGCCAGCCCGTGCCCAAG
>Ga0209107_10001074_pt1 | contig 15327 bp, 38 predicted proteins | sample LakErihyJuly2011_2_FD_187460 | JGI IMG/M metagenome (GOLD analysis project Ga0209107, IMG submission 187460) | Freshwater microbial communities from dead zone in Lake Erie, Canada - CCB hypolimnion July 2011 (SPAdes) (version 2) | ecosystem: Environmental > Aquatic > Freshwater > Lentic >... | reverse complement strand
CTCGCGACCGTAGCTCGATACTGCTATGATTTTATATTTCATGGTTAGATTAATTTTAAGAGTTGAGAAAATGTTTGAGCTTCGGCAAGTGGCTCATTAAAACCTGTTGCTTTAGAAAATGCTTCGGCCTTGCCGTTGTGGCCGGATTTACCGGTTACCCAGAAGAGTACATCGCCAGACTCGCGATCGCAGATTGAGAAGGAGTCGTAGAGAGGTCCGCTGCCTGGGCAGTTGTTCTTGAAGAACACATAGGTCTTTGTACAATCAATAGCACGACCTGATTCGCGAAGCGCATTGACGAACTTGACCACCTGACCCTGTAGTTTCTTAGACCTCGTGGGTAGAGATGAGTCCTTACAGAACCAATCATAGAAGTCATGGCAATGTGGATAGAGAGCAGATTGGCCTTGGCCCCATGCGTACATCTGGTCTGCGATTGATACTTGATTTTCTGTCATAAGTTAAAAGAGTTAAAGGTTAATTGGTTAAACATAAGTAAATATAATACTTTAGTTTGACATAAAAAAACTTTTGATGAATTATTTTCAGCAAAGTTATTAACATTCAATTGTTAACAACTTACACAGTGTCGTAGGTCGGAGTATACCTCCCGCTTCCTTGTTCCGAACCGTCCCGTCTAGATTGATTGACATAGTAAATATAACAAAAAACCCTGAATTAAAAAAATCCAGGGTCATTTATTTTCAAGAAAGTTATTAACAATTCTAGGTTAGTAGAACGAAGATAGGAGACTTTGATATTCAGTAGGAGTGGATACTCTAAAAGATCTCTCGTCGATGTTAAGGACCTTGCTGCCGTTGTTTGGCTGGCCATATTTCTCGATAGCCTGCTGTAAAGCCTCCTCTTCGGTAAATGCGAATTCTGAATTCCAACCGCCACTCTTGAAGTTGAAAAGATATTGGCGCTTGTTATCTTTGAGATTCTTTATCTTGGCAAGCTCTGCCTCAGTCTCTTGAATAATAGCAACAAGATCGCCTTCCTCGTACCCTTCCACGTTCTTTAGAATAAATTGAAGAGTGTCTACTCGATTAAGCAAATCGGTGTACCTCTGTAGCATTTTGTTTCTTTCGTCTTTCTTCATCTTTAGTATCCTCTTTTAATTATCATTCGTACCTCAGCAACAAGTTCCTTTGCCTCTTCTTTGACTCTAACTGTGTTCGCCGCTGGCCGGTAGGTCTTAAAGAACTTAACAATGTTTGGAACGCTTAGCATGCCGCCATTAATTAACTCTACAATCTCTGCTCTAATTTCTGTTGATGTCATCGTATAGATTTTAAGGGGTTAAACATAGGTAAATATAATCATTTAGTTTGACAGTAAAAAACTTTTAGTGAATTATTTTCCAAAAGTTATTAACAATTTACTATCTCATCTATTTGTTTCTGCACGCCATCTGCCCATCGATCGTATTTTGCAGCATTATCCAAATCGTTCTTGGTGCCTGTTGCATTTCGGAAGAAGTCTGCAGTTTGTTTAAAGTACTCGAGCTGTTTAAGTAATTTCTTTGGAGCTGATTTTGGTTTCTTAGCCATTGGTTATTGGGGTTAGTTGGTTAAGTAAATATAAGTATTTTATTTGACACGAAAAAATTTATTTTCCTAAAGTTATTAACAGGCTATTTCGTAGTCTGCTCCAAACTCGTCTAGGTGGTTTCTAAGTTTACGTTCTTCCTCTTCTAACTCTTTGCCTAGGTGATACTCTCCATCGTATTTTATAGAACACGATAGATAATCAAGTTGAAATAAAGCTGACTCAACTAATTCGATATCTACCCCGATTGCAATTAACTCTTCTCGACAGTCTATTCCGTCATCATTAGATAATCGAAGAGTTCCATTCTCTTTTAAGCGTTCAATCGCTTCTTCTCTAGTCATAGTATTTGGGTTTTTAATTGGTTTAAGTAAATATAAGTATTTTATTTGACACGAAAAAATTTATTTTCATAAAGTTATTAACAATTTTCTAGTGGTTAGGAATCTCTAATTCCAGGTCTCCGATCTTAACTGTCTTGCCGATGAGGTCTCGACTGCCCGCTGCCTTGGCATGTCCGTGCTTGTCATGGTAATCAAGGTCTATTTCGTCAGTTGCTTTTGCAAGTAGGTTAAACATCTGTTCCGGGTCTTTTACACAAACCTCCCTGCCGTTTTCATAAAGGTATAGTCTTACTATCTCGTTCATGGTGGTCTTGGGTTTTTGTTATTTAATAAAAAAAGAGGGGTTATAAACCCCTCTCCAATATTGCCTTTTCGTTTTGAGTTAAGGACTCAACTCCTGATCTCGTAATTTTATCAAGGATTTCGTCCACCGTTAAATCAGGGATTGCGACTTGAGTTGCCGTCTTGATTACTGCATTGATTGCTTGCATCAACGCTTCGGGAAGATTGAGGTTCACCTTAGACTCTTCCATTAAGAAGAATATGGCTCCAGTTTCCTTCACATCCTGGGTGATCTGTTCCTCTGATGATTGAGTATTAAAGACCGATAGGATTGCGCCCGGAATTGGTGCGGCAAATGCAGGTCCTACAATGTGGGGTTTCAACGCTTGTGAAACCTCCGGGTTCGGGACTGAGCCGAAACGAACTAAAAATAATTTTTTCATAATTGGTTAGATTGATTTATAATGCTAATATACAACAAATCTTTTAAATAAAAAAACTTTTTGTGACTTATTTTCAAAAAAGTTATTAACAAAAAAGGGAGCCACATGGACTCCCTCACTTGTCAATAAACCAATTTTACCAATTATACTAAATTCAATATCTCAGTTAGAGCTCGCTCTGTTACTCGGCTGCTCATACCTCCAATATGCCATTCAATCGTTTCTGTTTTCGAGATGGATCTGTATTCTTTCCAATCATAGACTGTAAAAACATCTCCTTCTTCCGTTTCGCAAATCCATTCGAAATTTACCTTATCGTCTCCAGTATTATCTTCTCTTGTGGGTTCGCCAAAGATTGCGATGAGGTCATTCACTGAACACTTTAATACTGTATCGTGGAACGATGTTCCGCTTGCACCTCTTTCTGTTTTTCTAGCCATGGTTAATTTTTTAGTTGGTTGATAAAGCTAATATACAATAAAAATCTGATACTGGAAAATCTTTTTAAATATTTTTTACAGGTATTTTCTCGATCAAGGCTAGGCTGCCAAGCGGAGACCACATAGCCTCTTCATAGCTTTCAAACCGGGACCGGTCCCATAGCCAGACCAGACCGTGCTTCTTCCATTCCTCTCGCGCAGCACGCTCCGCCTTGCTGGCTTCGGCGATCTGCATCTGAAACAAGGCAATTGCATACACGGCTTTAAATGTTCCGCAGACACAGACTGGTTTTTCTTCTTCTCCTATTCGAGAAGTTAAGAGCCAGACTTCTTTATTTTTCCGGGTTGGACTAGGCATGTTAATCTCTTTTTTCTGGTACTATTACACAGTAGATACAGAATGCTACACTTACTAGGATTGCTATCGCGCACATGGTTGAATGGATTAAGGGGTTAATAATATTATCTTACCCAAGTTCTTCACTTAACTTCTTGAGGTCTGCACATTTCTCGTACTGTTCTTTCTTTTCAAAATGCAAGATCATGGTCCAGATAGCCTGTTTCTTTTCTTCCATTGGGGTTCCATCGTGCACGACATCTCTGAATTCGCCGGCCAGTGCTTCATAGAGTCTGTCCATGAATCCATCGTAATCTGATTCGCGCAGCCGGATAAGTTCCAGCAGGATATCGTTGTATGTTCTGGTTTTCTTTGCCATATCTTTATTATTTATTCTTGTTTATTTAGAGTCACTCAGCGTGAATCTTAGCCTGTCTATAATATAGTACTAAAAAAGGGTCTTCGGAACACCGAGACCCTTAATAATAATTTGGATTACTAGATAAATTGGGTTAGGTAGCCGGTCGGCCAGCCCTCATCGTCCTGTTCAAATTCCATGTCTGTCTGAATCAGGTCCGAGTAAATGCTTAGCTTCTCGCGTGGTTCCAGCCTGGCAAAGCAGTTAGAGATCAGGGTATCTACTGATTCGTCCGGTAAGAACTCATCGTTTAACCTGACAGATCCATCTTCTAACTGGCGGATGTCTATGTCTAAGTTGTCTTGCATTATGCCGATTGCATAGTCTGTATTTAACTGTGCGAGGTAAGCGTCTACTTGACTGAACGCTTCTTCAATTGGAACTCTTAATAGGTTTGGATTTCTCATTGTTAAATCTGGATTAGGGTTGATAAAAGAATAGAATGCACGTTGCGACTACTGCGAGAGCAATGATTAATAATGCTCCATGGATTAGAGAATCTCTTCTCATCATCTTAACCTCTTTTTCTGAAAATTTCTTTGCCATCTTTTTTATATTTTAATTGATTAATAATTTAGGTAATTAGGCGGCGTTCTTTACGAACGCCTTGTCTGCCCATGTCTTAGCCCCAGCGAGACCATAATTAGTCTGGCTATATAGATTAGTATTAGACCAGTCTTGATTGATGTCGCCCACTTCCATTGCCAGGAACATGTCCGAATCCATTAACTTAATCTTGTTACCTGACCTTGCGAATACTGTGATGAAGGTTTCTGATCCTTCTGCTCTGAACTCGATTGTCTGCAACGCGCCTTTTTTAAATCCTCTGAATACATCCATTGCAGAGTTCCAAGACTGTCTTCCCCAATTTGCTCTAATGCCATGGTCTTCAACGACGGTCATGAAGCCTGCCTGTACTCGAACGATTGCGCGGTATTCGCCTTTACGACCTTGGATAAAATCTACCTGACTGATTCTCTCCGCATTGAAGATCTGTACAGCAGGTTTGTAGTCTGGATTAAATTGTTTCTTTTTCATGGTTGATTGATTTGGTTTATAATAGTAAATATAATACTTATTCTTGACACTAAAAAACTTTTTGTGAATTATTTTTAAAATCTTTCGGACCCTAAATGAGAGCAGGCAGAAGAGTATCTCTCGAGAAGGTTGCTGCCAGCTAGCAGAAGAAAGCTTGAACCTGCAATTCCACGGATCTTATAATCTTCAGGTACTATAACACTGCCAAGTCGGCTGCCGCCTGAATCCAGTGTCATAATGAATCTACCTTCTCGAACCACTATGAATTCGGAAGAGAAGCCTTCCATTGTAGAGCTCGACGCAATTTGAGTCCAGCCAATTTCTTGACCAGACTCGTTTAAGATTTGGAGGCTTGAACCTCGTTGTATAACATTACCTATCATGCTGTTGTCTTTGAATTTTTAATACACTCTTGAAATTCTTCTTCAGTCAGGTCAGGTATATCCTGAGTTACAAGCTTTAGCAGGGTTGCTGCTTCTATCTCTGTTACTAGGGAGTCCTTATTAACTTTACCCTTAAAAGGATCTCCATCAGAGAATAGGATCTCGACTGCAGTCTGTGCCCAGAAGCGGGCTTCTATTTGAGTTGACATTATCATACTCCTACCTCCTTTCTCATTTTAGAGCGAGCAACCTTTAGCGCGCGATTAACTTCGACTGGGGATTTACCGACTGCATCCGCAACTTCCTTGGTAGAGAGACCGTCTCCAACGAGACCATAGAACAACTCTACGATTTGACGTTCAGTTGGTTTAAGAACGTTAAGGACTCTACGGAGTACTCTGGTTTGGTCCTCATTATCGAATGGGTCTTGGAAATCTTCTCTTAACAGGAGGTCTCCAATCGTATCCGTTCCATCCTCGCCGATTGGGCAGTCTAATTGGATGTTACGCATGTTGATACTTTCGCCTGCCATCTTGCGTTTGTAAAGATCGTATTCCTGATTTACTGGAATTCTGACAGTACGGCCGACTTCGCAAAGAGCAAGGTTAAGTCTCTTGCGAATCCAGAACTGAGCGTAGGTAATAAACTTTACGTCTTTATCTGGAGTAAAGCGACGAGCGGCTTCGATAAGACCCGCATTACCTTCTTGGATTAAGTCATCGATGGATAATCCCATACCGATAAACTTGTTTGCAAGAGTAACAACGAACTTAAGATTCGCCTGTACTAATTGATGCATTGCTCGCTCATCTCCTTTCTGGATACGGGCTGCTAATTGAAGTTCTTCAGCCTTGCTGATTGGAACTGCTACTGGCGCGATATCTTTGAAATATTGCGGTAGACTTTCTGATGTTTCGAATCTTTTCGACATAGTTGATTTGGTTTAATTGATTATTATAATGTAAATATAAACAAAATTCTTGACAAGTAAAAACTTTTTTTCACTTATTTTCAAAAAAGTTATTAACAATTTTAGCTAACAACTTAGTCTTCTAGAATTCCGTCCATGAGTACTACAACCATTCGAGATATCTCTTCTAAGTCTTCACCTTCGTAATCGTAGGTTTCAACAGTATCTTTGGCTTCTTCTAAAGTAATAGTTCCAAATGGTGCATCTTCTCCATGCTCATCATTGATATCATCTACGATATTCTGTGCTTCTAACATTCTTTCGTCCTCTGTCATATTAATAGTTTTAAGGGGTTAAACATAAGTAAATATAACCAATTAGTTTGACACTAAAAAACTTTTTGTGACTTATTTTCAAATTATTTTATACGCGAAAAGGGGTCCAACCACGGACCCCAATTCTATCAATCAACCAATAATATTTTAATTTAAGCAGATTCCTGATTCTCGTAACAGACTGTCTAATTCGATGTCTGCATCTGACATGCCCGAGTCTCTTTTAACCTGTCTTATACAGAACTGCATAAGCAATCGTGTAAGCTCTTGCGTGCTGCGCTCGTCCTGGGTTGCGGCCAGCAGAGTAATTAATCCATTACCGATTAGGATAAGCTCTGAATCAGATGTCTTGATTCCGCCCGCAATTAAGCTGTTAGCCAAGGTCTCTAGCTCGGCTCGTGTTTTTTCTCTAATTTCTTTCTTATTCATGGTTGATTGGATTATTGGTTTGTATTTATTTTTTACCAAGGTTGTACACCCGTAACACAAAAGTTAGTGCCAACGTATGCATTCATCCATACGCTTTGATCAAAGCAGAACTTCTTCTTGTTGCCTGAGCAATCGTTCTCTATCTCTAGCCAATAACAACCATCTGTTATGCCATCGTTAACTATAGCTCCACACGTTGTAGATTCACAAGTAATAGTAATTTCTTCTTTTTTGCAAGAAGTTAAAGTAGCACTAAATAGTGCGATTGCAATAATTAATTTTTTCATATTGATTAAGGGTTTAGTTGGTTACAGATTGGTTAAATATTATATTACTCTTTTCCAAGCGCGATGGCCTTGTTCACTTCATAGATTCTTGACCAGAATTCGTTGTATTCAAGTTGATTGTCTGGCTTTACAGTTGACTGTACTCTCGCACCGCCGCCATAGGTTAAGTCAATGGGCTCTCCGATCGTTGGATCAATTCCCTGTAATTTATAGATTAAGGTCTTAAATAGATTTTTCATGATTTAGGGATTAAGTGGATTAATGAATGAACTAATAATTCTGGATCCTCGTCATATCTGCCTTGCGTCCAGGAATTTACATAGCTCTTTAGGTCTTTTGAGTTGCGAGTAGTTATACCCGAAGCCTCGGCAGCCTGGATTGTTTCTTTAGGTATCTGGACCCAGGTCTGCATTTCCAGAAGCATTGATGATAGCGTGGTAGCTGGCATAGTTAGTTAGTTTAGATTGATTAAGTAAATATAATACTTTTATTTGACAGTAAAAAATAAAGTTATTAACAATACTTGCGTGTTAACGCTGCGCCTATGTTCTGCACTAAATTAGTTATATCTGATCCACGGAAGACATCATACCCGTCTCGAGGACAGTTATGAGCATTTTCATAGTTAACGCTACTTTCCAGTGCAGCGTAGACGTGCTTCTTTAGGAGTTTTTTCCAAACGGCTAGGTCCTTGGTCTGTACAGCTAGACCCTGTTTTACTGTGAATTTTTCTTTTGCCATGATTGATTTGGTTTTAGTGTTAGTTAGTTAAGTAGACATAAGCATTTTATTTTCACATTGGTTAAGGGTCACGCGATTCCCCCAGTACTACTGCGTGGTCCAGGACCCATGCCTGGGAGGCACGGAAATCCAGGACTAGGTCTATTAAAACATCTTGATTTTAAGTCTTTCACGAACACATTCAAAATCTGAACCTGTAATTTCATTTTTACAATCTGATACTAGATCGCTTAGTTCATCATAGGTTTTAACGCCCGACTGTTTTGCTAACTTTAATAATTCTTTAAATCCTTCTGACATAGTCTATATAGTTTTAATTGGTTAAGTAAATATAATCATTTAGTTTGACAGTAAAAAACTTTTAGTGAATTATTTTCAGAAAGTTATTAACAGATTCGATTGGCCACAAAGCCTTGTGCATCGCTTGCGCCATAGTACTTCTTGATCGCTGCTGTCGCGGTTGGGTTATCCATTAGCCAGCCATCCGCAATATCGAATGCCATTGAATCGTCTATGTCTCCGGCATCGATTGCGCCCAGTGCAAGCTCTCGTAATTCAGTATCTAATTTTTCTTTTGTCATAGGTATTGGTTTTAGGGTTTAGGGGTTTAGGGTTAAGATTATTAATCAACTGTTACTAGGGAGTCCGGCTAGGCCAGGCCCTTGTCTCGTAAAAACAGGCAGCGTTGAATCCTGGTATACAGGTCCGGCAAGGAGTCTGTCATCGCTAAGATCTTCTTTAGGTCAGGCTTGGGTAGGGTTGACGCAACCACCGCAACCGCAACATCGATTGGATTACCGAGCTTTAGCTGCTCCATGATCTGGCTCGAGCCGGCTGGGCTGATTGATCCGGGAATCTTGCACTGTGTGCCGAACTCAAATTGATAGAAGGCTTGGCAATGAAGCGGAACTATTTGATGGTCAACAAGGCTGGCGTCCAGTAGCTGTCTCACGCGGTGGATATGCTTGGTTGTCGTGCGGCTGTACTTGCCCTTTGTCGTGAGAACAGGTCTGCGCCTTAGCTCCTTTGGATAGAACTGTAGGGTCGCGACATGGGTTTCGTAGCTTATTACCTTGTTCCCAACGAGGAATAGGTTCTGTGCAATCTGTAGAGCGGGTTGGAATTTCATAGGTTAAATATAAGCATTTTAATTGAGACTAAAAAATAAAGTTATGAACACTGTCACTAGGGAGTCCGGCATAGCCGGTGAGTCTTACGACTCTACCGGCGAGAATACTTCAGTAAGGTTGAAGTCTCCTGATCTGCTGCTGTTGAGCATACGCTCTAAGCATACTGGACCGAGCGCTGTGTGGATCGATTCCGGATGGGTAAGCGGTAAGCCGCAAGCGCAGCATTTGCCTTCGTGGAATAGACCTACACGGCCGCGTAAGATCTCTGGATTCTTGATCGCTGCTACGACCCAGCCTAGGGCGCGAGCTAAGCGGGAATCCGGTCTTACATTGCGACCAAGCTTTACGTGCATTGACTCAGCAAATAGAGTGCCTGCAAACTGCGAGCTCTGACGGCCGTCGTTAAGCAAGGAGATGTCAACGTAATAGATCGGCAGCTTGATCTTGCGATCGTCCTTGTCGCGCAGCTGCTTGATCTTAACTGTCATGTGGGTTCCTTCCGCAAGGTTACGGAAAGTAAGCACGGCACGGCCGGCTAACGCGAGCTTTGGTAGAGCAAGCGGGTTAAGATTTGGACGGGGAATTACTCGGTGATTTCTCATAGTTGATTGGTTTAATTGATTAAGTAAATATAACCAATTAGTTTGATATAAAAAAACTTTCTGTGATTTATTTTTCAGAAGTTATTAACAATTTCTGAGACACTGACGGACTGAAGTAGGTCGGAGTCTACCCTCTGCGATCCGGCTAAAGATCGAACCTAAAAAAACCGGGCGAACCCGGTTTCAGGGGTTTGATTAGGTTAAAACTCGCGACATGCGGTTCCGTGGTAGTTACCGATTAGGAGATTAAAAATTGCAACTGCTAATCCAACGATTAGAACTCCAGCTAGACACACTGTCCAGGTTTGCATTACGCGTAGCGCGATTACTTCTTTTTTGCTCATAGTTAAATTGGTTAATTGGTTAAACATAGGTAAATATAATACTTTAGTTTGATATAAAAAAACTTTTAGTGAATTATTTTTCAAAAGTTATTAACATTTTTGCGGACATGCTGAACAGCGCGGCGAAGGTAAATGCCAGCAATGGCGATTCAACACAAGGATTGGCCGAAATTAGTGCTAAGACGATAAGGCCAGCTGCGCTCGCAAAGAACACTGTGGCAAGGGCAAGGATTTCTAGGTTTTTCATGGTATATAAGGTTAATTGGTTAAAGCAAATATAACTAAAAAACCCCAAACAAAAAAATCTGGGGTCATTTATTTTCAATCTTTTTTTCTAGCTGTAATACATTAGGATTCCATATAATCCAATGCCGGCCAAGAAGTAAATCAGGTTGTTCAACCACTTAGGGTATTTTTCCATGAGTCGCGTTTAGGGGGTTAATAATAGATTCTTATTCTTATTCTTCAGGACCGATGAGGTCCCATGCAGTTTCGCCGGTTGGCTTGCCGTTGAAGGTGATTGAGTAGTTTGGATCCATGCCGCTCTCGAGAATATCTGCTAAGAGAGCCGGTACGGTCCGGAATTCCTTGGTGTAGTAGGCGCAGTCTAATGAATACATATAAAAAGATTTAATTGGTTAAGTACAAATATAACAATAATACTTGACACGGAAAAATTTCCTGTGAATTATTTTCCTAGCTGAATACAAGTATTCCGTCGTCTGCTGCAAGTTCAAACGCTCTGAGAAAATCTTCATACACTTCCAGGAACCAGCCAGTATCCTCGTTCTCGGGAACTCCTTGATAGGCAGCGGCCTTGTGCTTGTAGCGTACAAAATCTTGGTATAGACTCTTTGCAACGGGACCGCCAATTGCACCATCACAATCCGAATGGTTAATCAGTTCAAAGAAAGGCAGGTCCTTCCACTCGTCGGGGTTGGTCCATACCTGTTCAGGACTAACGGCCAACATGGTCTGGCTCAGAACTCTACGCCATTGGTTATATCCTGAATAGGAGCCAGCACGGAAGTCATGGCTCTCGCTCTGATCGGTTGTGTAGTAGGTTCCCGGTCCCAGCCCCTTGTAGGAGTTGGCATCGAACGTTTCGATCCGGTATATCTCTTCGCCGCGTTCCGTCAGGCCAAGTTCTTCAAGTCGCTTCTGATTCTTCGAGACCTCGGTCTCTTCTACAATCTTGGAGTATGCATAAATGTCTAATCCCATAGTTTAATCTTTTATCTGTTATTGCTTATATTACCCAAAAAAGAAAGGGTCTACTCTCGCGGACCCTTTCAGCTGTTTAGTTGTTAGGCTGTTTAATCCAGCAGATTATCCAATAACACGCATGTTGGTCTTACGACCACGTGTCATGTCAAAAGCCTTGTTCACAATACGCTCGTTGGTGTATAATCCGTTAAGGACTTCACTTACGAAGTTTGTTGAGAAGCCTGTTCTGCTTGCAACTTTCGTTACATCGCCGATACGCTTACGCGAATTGATTACTGCGATCTTAGCTGTGATCGGTAGTTTGCGGTACTTCATACCGACTTTACTTTGATTCTTGGTCATGTTACTTTATTTAAGTTTGATTTGTTATAAGGATAACTTACCCAATGGTCTAAGCAATTGGTCGGCCAGGCTTAATCTTTCTTGTCTGCATTTGACGGGTTAGACTTAAGCAACAGGCTCGAGAGCACGGCCAGACCCCAGGCCTGTAGCACTGAGATAACAGGTAAGCCAAAGATTACCGGACAGAGCCAGTTCCAGAGCCATTTGACCGGGAAGGCCATTATAATTGACAGAACTCCTGTTATCAGGATTGCTGCGAGAGCAACACCTATCTTGGTTGCTATATCTAATTTTGGTTTAATCATGTCTGTATGGGTTATTTGTTTAGCTATAATATACTCTGTATTTCTGTTATAGGCTCCAATCCAATAGGAGTTCCTTCTGCTGCTTTAGACTCTCTGCCCATTCAAACTCTTCGCGAGCTACGGCTTCTGCAATCGCTGGATCCAACACCGAATAGAATCTATCCATTAGAAATTCCTTGTATTCAACATGCCATTCTTCTTGCCCAGCCTGCCGGATCAGATGCTGTTTGAATTCCCAAATTACACGGTCTATCTTCTGCCAATCTCTGCCTGCCCGCTCGAGAGCAATAAGCACTTTGTCTAACATTAAGTCTGCTTGCATCTTCTTTATTTTTGCATTACAGAATACTATACTCTACTGGTCTAGTTGGTTTCAAAACACCTGTACAGATAGACAACTAGTAGACATCTATTAGACAACTAAAACAACTGCCCGCTCTCGAGCCAGGCCTGACAGGTCTTTCGGCGGCAGCACCGAATGGGGCAGACCTTCGGCCAGGGCAGGCCCGTATACAGGTCTATTTCACAGCCCGGCCGGCTGCCCCAGGACCGGTCCAGGAGACAGCCCGGTACTGCTCCGGGTACAGCAGATACTGCCCTGGCTACAGCCCCGGGGTCACTCCAGGAGACTGCCCCAGGTGACTCCAGGAGACATACCAGGTCACCAAATAGTCACTCCTGGAGGTGCTCCGGGTGCACTTTATGCTGCTATAAAAAAGTATACCTGGAGTAGAAACCATGACTTTTTGCTATTTTTCCAAGATCCCCTAGCATCCAGGAACGTCCCCAGACCAATGCGGTCCCTTGCTATCCGTGGAGAGCCGGTGTGCGTTCCGAAATGTGACCTCGCTCGGATTCGAGAATTTCTCCCCGGGTTGCAGAACCGGCTGGAACCTTTTTGCCGTTTTGCTGTATAATATTCTATATTAATTAAAAACAGACTCTCATTATGGAACTAACCCCAGTAAAATCGTCTACCGTTGCCAAGGTAGGCTACAATCCAGAAACATCAGAACTACATGTTGAATTCTCTTCAGGTGCCCAATACAAGTATGAGGCCGTTGAAGAGGGAGTCTATGAATCTATGCTCTCTGCAGAATCCGTTGGTAAATTCCTCAACTCTAATATCAAAGAGAAGTATGAGTTCCAAAAGATCTAATCAGGGGGTTCGACGAGTCCAGTTAGGCCATCTGGGCTTGACGTTCGTGTTTCGTCATAAATGGGATAGACCCGAGAGCATGTGGACCCAAGAGTTCGAGTACCGTACCAAGACGCTTGGAGTCTTTTTCAAATCGAGCCGTGCAGTCGGTACCTATAAGGTGGGTCGGGACATGTTCTCTCCAGGTAATCTTGGCAGATCATGGATGCTTGGTCTCAATCTTATAGTTGCAAAATGCTGGGTGGACGTCTCCTGGCGAATAAAACACTTTAAGGTTGAAGACTAGTGCAGAGACTGCGGACTCCGTGGACGCCCGTTCAAGATTAGAGCCCCACGACCCTGCGGCCTTGCAGCCACAACACCCGAAACCCCGGGCCGGGCACCGGCCTAGTTACCCCCTAGCGGGGCGGGATCTCAGGGAAAAACACGGAAACAAGAGATGAAACTGATAGAGATAAACAGATTTAAGATAGAAGACTCGGAAGAGCTCGGCATTCCGGTGCTGACCATTTACTGGACTTGGCACGGCCCAGGCTCTCGCACGCTGCTGCCCAAGGTCAAGGATCTAGGTTTTGGCTGCAATGAGACCTCAGTAATACCAGTTAGGGCCGACCACGGCCTGCGCTACTGGAGCAGATTCGGCAAGGGCACCCAATTCGGCGCGCCCGACTGCACGTTTAGATTGGGTTTCAGGCTGGAGTTCTGGTGCCAGGATTCCGGCGAACTTGTACAGGCAGAGGAGTTTCCGCTTGTCAGAACTGATGTACTCAGTCGTTCCCATGCTGGAGTCTTCTCAATTGATCGGCCCAACCTGTGGATCATTGGCGATTCCGGTGCAAGCTCTTTTGAAATGGGCTCTGAAAAACTGGACCTTGAACACGGCGACTGGGTGATCAATCACGTTACGTACATGGCGCTCTCTGCCCGACGTTTTTCACGCGGTAACTGGCGAGACCTCCTAAAGTCTATTCCAATCCGCAAGGGTGATGCGCTTGCATTCATGCTCGGCGCATGGGATATCAGAGAAGTCTGCGGCCATGCTCTACTCAAGTGCGTTGACCCAGAATCTCTGATTGAAGAGACCAGTGTTCAGTACATTCAAACCCTACAGGAGATTGCGCTCATCTATCCCGACAATCCGGTAATTGCAATAGCACCAAATCCACCAGTCCGGACCGAGAATCTGGACCCGACCCGGAACCTGGCAAAGGGCACAGACCTGCAAAGGCTGGACCTGTGGCAGCTCTTTAACCGCAAACTTGAAGAGGCCCATTCGCGTAAACTGGTCAAGTACTACTGGAACACCACCCTGTACTATCGTGATCTGGACGGCTTCATGAGACCTGAACTGCTCTGGCCCAATGACACTCATATCAAATTGGGCAAACCTGTGCTCAAGGCACTCACGTGCCTAATAGACCATCATCTGGTTAAAACAGACAAGCCGGGTTCAAATAAATAACCAGAAAGATACTAGTCAATGTCAAAGATAAAACCTTTCTTAAAACACATTAACGAATCTGCGGAACACAATAATAGGTACTCAAGACTTAAAGAATTAGGCCTCAATCAAAACGACGAGCCTGAAGATACTGTGTATGCTCTAAAAGAGGCATTTGCAGATGACCCACAGATCTCAAGCCTGCTTAAACAACTCGATGCAAGAGTTGACGAACTATTTGCACCAATCCTGGCCAGAGCTGAAGAGACCTCTGCCGACTGGGAAGATATCCGAATGGACATGTCATGGACATGGGCCGATAGTATTGCAAACTACTACATCCACAATGGGATTTTAGAATTTGGCGACATGAACGAATCCGAAGAACATCCAGAGCGTGAGCGTAATATTGAGAGATTAAGGGGACTTGGCCTTGCACCCAAAAAGGAGTTTGACGAACGTTGGGAAGAGCTGATGGACGACTGGGTCTCTGATGCTGAGATTAACTCGGCAATCAATACTCTAAAGGCCAAAACCAGTGCACTCATTGACAAGTACATTGACTTCGACGATGACGAAGACCAGCAACTCTGGGACCAGCGGGTTGAATGGATGTACGAACAGAGCGTTGACGATCTTGGCTGGTTTGAGTACATGGTTGCTGGAGACACCTTCCAACAATATTAACTGTATTAACCAACATCCTAATATAAATAACTTAACAAAATATAAATTCAAAATGAAACATACAATTATAAAAGATTTCAAAGGCTGGAACGTACTAATGGAAAATGCTGGATTCATCGGCGAAGAAACATTAGGTACTGCCGGAACCGCGG